>Ga0307514_10004343_pt1 | contig 13064 bp, 14 predicted proteins | sample 16_EM_MG_FD_203088 | JGI IMG/M metagenome (GOLD analysis project Ga0307514, IMG submission 203088) | Populus trichocarpa ectomycorrhiza microbial communities from riparian zone in the Pacific Northwest, United States - 16_EM | ecosystem: Host-associated > Plants > Roots > Unclassified | place... | reverse complement strand
AACCAGCTTGGTACCGAAATCAGAGTATCTTACGGCCCTTTTCCGTCACTGCCGTCACTCAATTTAAGAAAAGGCGTAATTGAACTGAAAACTTTTCGCGAATGGTCCGAACGCAAGGACAGATTGGCTAGATCGAGGGTCGTTCGAATTTGAAATGGGGTGAACGGCGGAAAGTTTGAAGCCACAGGCGCCCATGTCTGACGTCAAATACTTTCTACGGGTAGCGGTATAGACGTGAAGGGACGGAATCATCAGGGGCCTTGGAACAAATTTGGACAACTTGCCTAAAATGATGGTCAACGGTTTTTCTACTTACACCGAATAGCAACATTTGTGCGTGTCATTTATCTTATCATCCTGTTCCCTAAGTGTCAAAAAATGCAGAAATCATGAGAGAGTCTGGAATAAATTTGCAGTTCGTAGCTGCACCGATGGTGAACCAGTCGGATTTGCCTTTCCGATTGCTCGTCCGTCGGTATGGTGCAACATCTTCGTATACACAGATGTACATCCCTGAGAGGTTGCTGAATGATCGAGAGTATCTCGATTATCATCTTCGCGACTTGACATCATGCTCTGAAGACCCAAGTTTTCATCGTCCAGTGGTCGCCCAGCTATGTGGGAATGACCCTGATATCATAGTTCAAGCTGGGCGCAAGTTGCAAGGATATTGTGATGCTATAGGTATGTAACTCTCAGCGCACCTGACTGTTGTGCTTCTCACTTTACTGCAAGCTGTTAGATCTCAATCTAGGTTGCCCTCAAGAAACAGCCCGTGATGGGCATTACGGAGCCTACCTTCTCGGTCAGAAGGATTGGCCCTTGGTCGAAAACATTGGTATAACAGAAGACAAGTTGTGACTGAATTTCATACTGACGTAAAACCTATTTAGTTTCTGCAATGTCGCAATCTTTTACAGTCCCAGTGTCAGCAAAACTGCGATTGTGTCAACCTCCGCCGAAAACAGTAGAGTTGGCCCAACGCCTTGAGGCCGTCGGAGCTTCGTGGATAACCCTTCACGCTCGCATGGTGTCAGCTCGGCGGAGAAGGCACGGTGCTGCTGATTTGACGGCAGTTGCACATCTGAAAGAACATCTTCGGGTGCCCGTGATCAGTAACGGGAACGTTCGTACTTTTGACGATTTGCAGGTAAACCTAGATTTCACAGGCGCGGACGGCCTCATGGTAGGCGAAACTTTACTGCATAACCCATGGTGAGTACGTGATTGTGTAATACTCGTCCTCAGTGGGACTGTCAGAAACCTATCCCATTTTATTGCTTTTTTTCTGGAAGTCGTGTTGACCCTTCCGATCAGTATATTTGCAGGGCCAGCACTTCCTGATCCTGTGAAAATTTCTTTGGAATATTTGTCTCTCTGCAAAATGCATCCAGGGACCCATTTGGCACATGTGCAAACACATATTCGTCACTTTGTAGAGTTCAGCTAGTGAGTAGGACTTTTTACGTATACCAGCCAAGTTATGACAACAATTCCCTTCCTACTCAGTGAACGACGACCATGGTTTAAGAAATTCAGGGCAGCCTTAGCGGCGACCTCTTCCTTGGATGCAATAGAAAATCTACTGAGGGTCAAGGTTCAGCGATGGCGAGGTCGATCACTCCGAGTCCCTCATTTGGAAAACGACAAAGAAATCCCCCAACGTGAGAATGGGGACGAGGACGAAGATGAAAGAGAACGGAAAGTCGAGGAGGAGCTATTCTTTAATTTGGACACTCTGGCTGACACAGGCTAACTGAGACGGCAATATGCTAGATTGGCTAAGAAATTATGTTATTGTCTTAGGATTCAGACAACAGGATATTCTCGAAAGTCATGAGTTGGACATGACCTTCTGCCGTTAAGCATAAATCCGTTTAGCTAGGGTATCCTCGGAATGCCATCTGTTTATATTTTCGCGGAAACAGATGTCACACATCCGTTGAGATGAAATAACGATCCATCTCGGTCAGTTGACTTTTGGCCTTCACCCCAAAACTAATCCGTGAGCGTTTGCATCAGCCAAACATCACATACCATTTCCAGGAAAAATACCTTATCGATATCACAATATCAAAGACTTTTTTCATCGACACGTATGTCATCTGTTCGCTCACCATGATTCTTCTGCTCAACGTTAAGCCAGTAATCACATCTGTGCCAGAGACCAAAACCCAATAGGTCTCCGATATGATTAATACCCCATACGCAACTATGCGTATGGGGTATAAGTGGCTTGACTATTAGACATGCATCCTCCCTAATGCAAAATTTCCGCTGAAAGGAGGGAGAAAATAAAGGAATCTTGTATGACAGTATTAGTACAAACCTGCGAACTTTAGAATGAGTTTGCCTCAAAGTTGACGAATGGCTTACTTGTAAGTCCTGATGCGGTTGAACCATTTGGAAAAGAGAGATAAAACATGTCCTAAAGAGGCTAAAATAAAGGAGTGTACCGATAATCGGATTCAACGTCATCCTGGCGTTATGAAGGCTCTTTCTCTTTTCCCTTCTTCGAACTGGTCATCGGTGGTCCACTTAGCAAATTTGGTGAACTTGCTGCACCAGCGGAACTGAGGGACGACAAGCGTCTTGTCCCCAGAAAACGAGAGCCGGACGTTGGACTCGGTGGGGGGAGGGTAGACATGCTATTTCGTGGGGGTGCAGATGGCGCCCGACTTGGGGGTATTTCACCAGCTGCTGCCTCTGTAAGAAGAAATTCGACCCAAAGCCGCGAAAATGACTAAACGTCATCAGAATGAATTTGGGTAACATAAGAAGAGGTTAAAAGATATTGACGAACCTCTGTCTCGTCGGTCTTCTCCGAATCAGGTTTTCCCGGGGAACTGGCCGATGGTGAGCGGCCCCAGAACGAGGAAGAGGAAGGTGTGGTTTCCAAAGAGCCAGATCGTTGAAGACCAGCTTTTTCGCGTTCTTGGTCAGTCCATGAGAGGATGGATGAAAGTAATGAAAGTATCTCAAAACGTTTAGAATCTCCCCGTGGAATCTGGAGAAAGGAGAGTATGACATTGGTAACTAAGCGTCTGTCGACATTATTTTCCGTTGAATTCCGACGCAAACGTCGGAGGGCTTCCATCAGGTGTTCGTTGATAATGACAGCTATATACAATAGCTTAAATTAGCGGAAAACGATAACAGATATATGGACACCAACTTTCATGCCGCAATTTCTCGACGAGTGCCTTCTTTTCTTTGACTACCTTCTCTAGTTCATGTGTTCTCGTCACATTGGTTCGGGACTCTTCCAATTCCGACTGGTGGGATAACTACCTGAGATATGCAAGGCACAAAGGGGTATTGACTAACCTCAGCTTTTAGGGCACGGTGTTTAAATTCGGCGAGGGATTGCGTTGCTTGTAATAATTGAGACTCGAGGTCTTTCACAGCTGCTCGAAGCTCATGGTCTTTAGCTGAGCAGACGTCAACTAACACAAATCCAACCCCAGGTAGACGTACACACCTGCCTGGAAATCCTGCAATACTGATTGGAGATTTTCGCTCTTCTCTTTCTCTTGTTCCAATTCTTTAGCATCACTAGTTCCCGCTGCGGTCATCAACTCCAACTCTCTTCTCAATTCTTCGACGGTAAAGCGGAGTTCTTCTGTCACAGTTTGTTCTTGCAGAGCGGATCGCTCCCATTCACCGCGTTCTATTCGGCACCTCTCAAGCTCCATCTGCGTTTCGCGTAGTTCTCGTTCACGTTGGAGACTTTCTTGGGCACTCTCATTAAGCACTTGACTTCGCATGGCATCTAATTGGTTTGACGCGCGTTCCATCTCTTGATGGGAAGCTATGAGCTCGGTCTTAAGAGTATCGATTGTAGCATTAAGGTCATCTCTCTCCACTGTGAGCTGCTGTACAAGCTGTTCCCGTCTGTCGAGCTCTTCCTGTCAGTGTAATTAGACAGCACACCAGCTAACACGAGGGAAAAAATAGTGCGCACAGCGTCTTGTTGTAATTTGTTACCAAGGGACGTGCGCATCTGGGTCAACTTGGCAAGCAAGTTGCGGTATTGTGTCGCAAGTGCCTCCTTCTCTTCCCTTGTGCGTTCAAGCTCGAGTTGTAGTCTTTCCACGGGATCCTCGATAGAATCGAGGCCATTAGTTACTGAGTGACCATTTGAGTATTTCACAGGCGAGCCATAATCAATACTCGGACGGCCGTCGACGGATGTCCTGCGTTCACCGTCGACTGGCAACTCAGAAAATGAGTCAGAACGCCCATGCGAGCCAGACATGCTAAGATTTAGAACCAATGACAAGAGGAATACAATAAAACGTGGCGGTAAGTCGATCCTATGATTTGGGCCACACGTGATCTGAACCCCTTAGATGGAGGCTCGACGTTTTTGACCTTATCCAGCGCCCATCCACACAACATAGCTACCACTGATAGGCTGTAACGAGATCTTCACTTTCACAAGATGGTTTATCAGGTTTTTGAACTCGTGTTGCTTCTCAATTTAACATAAACTTAGGTTAATCTTCTTAGTTGTCCTCGAGGTCTCTTCTTACGTTCGGTCGGACAATAATGCCCCGGTCTTACCCAATACGCACCAGTCTCCAAAGTTTGCCCGTTGAGCTTGTTTGTATGATTCTTGAGAATATGGGAATGCATGACCTTCTCACCTGTACTTTGGTATCCAAATGTCTTCTTTTGACTTTGACCACAAAGCTCATGGTGATTATAGGTCTCAAAGTATCTCAGAAGAGTGGTAATTGAATCTTCAAGGCTGCAATATACCATAGAGCTTTCGAAACATCGGATGATATCAACCATTCCTCATTCTTCCAATCCATCTTTCGCTACACGATTAAATTTCCTTCGCCGCACAGAGGATGCCTGGAAGTATCTGGATTTCAAACAGAGGAAGGTATTAAAACTCCCACCAACAGGATCAGTGTACGAATTTGTCGGGGGACTGTACGGGAATGGGAGAGAGGATGAAACTCGGGCGACTGCATCAATATCTTTCCTGGAACTTCCATCTTTGGATATTGCGTCTGTAGGAGATCCTGAACCAGAGCTGCAAATATGGACTCACTCGATGGATGACATGACTATTATCGATTTCACCATGGACCCCACTCAAGATTTGCTTGTCCTTGTGGGACTAGCTCCTGCAGAGTGCGTGTTTCATTCGTTCATCGTTACCTCGCCGTCTCACACGGCATTAGCTCTCAAAATGTGTATGACCTACATTTACGTTCTCTCAAAACGAACCAAACTCATCCATTGGCTCCGGTGACTGTCCTCCAATGCCTGGCAAGTCCCACAGTCCCAACACTACCATCCGATATCGTTGCTGCCGTTCGCGTGCAAGTCTTCGACGATTTAGTGGCTCTACTCATCAAAGAGGTTGCTGATAATAATGGTGCACACTTAGAAATCTGGAATTGGAAAAGTGGTTCGACATATTCTGTGTGTATTTTCTAAAACCTGTCAGAGTCTATTCTCATACCTCCATCTAGGCTGCCTTATTTCAGCTTACTGGTATCGATGACTTTACTTTTTTAACTCGAGATTCCTTCCTTTTAGTTCGCCCATGTGGACGATTTGAGGTTTATGGGTTCACCGATCCCAAGGAACACCGCTCGACGCCTGTTCTACGGGTGAGCTATGCATTTCCTCCTCTCTCGCATGGCTACATCTACTGGTACATATCAATGAGCAGCAACCCGGCTCCTGGTTACGTTCCACATTGTTCAACGAGTAGTAGTAACACAATTCCTCGAGGCGGCCAATATACCCATTATCCTTCTCCAGAGGACCGGATTCATGCTTGTTGTCTATATATCTTCAACCCCACAGTTGAGGACAATCCCGTCGTTCACTCTTTTGTTCTCTTTGCGAACCTGAAGACGCTTGCAAATCCTCCTGCTGCGTGGCTCAAGCCGCGCCAATTTTCACGGCGGACAAAGACAAGGTCTTCCCGCAGTACAAGCTTTTTGATCAATTTGGATAATGGGACCTCGACTTCAAGTTTCATGGATAATGACATATTGACCCACAACACAAGCGTCAGTCCCGGTTCGAATTCTTCCGGTCAAAGCAACCTTGCTTATCCTCCTTTTCCTACCTTCGATTCTGTTCCTCAACCTCCTTCTTTAGCCATGGTTAATCATCAGTACTCGCACATGCCCCCTCCTTTGACTTTCTCTGCTACCTTAATGCCAACTCCCACCTTCCCAACGCAGGTTTCTAGTCCTTCCAATTCTGCCTCCAGCTCAAGTCATCGAGGTGAACATGGATTCATAATACCCTGGGAGGTATGGGGTCCGCAAAGCACACGTTGGTTTGAGGAGTGTCTAAGCACAGATTGGCAGCATGCCGTCTATGGTTCACGCACTGTCGAAAGCGTGCGGCCTGAGAATCATCCGGGAATCTTACGTCCCTTGTTGAGTCACTCAGAAACACTCACGTCCAGTTCATCAAGTGGAATAGCATCAAACTCCACAAATGCGAACGTTGAGACTGCCCACGAAGCTCCTGATCAAGCTGTACAGAATGGCACCGAAATAGACGATGAAGACGAAGATGATCTGGACGATCACGATGGGAGATCTCACAGCCCGCAACGCTTTTTGCGTATACGAAATTTCAATCCCTACATATTTAAGGATGCAGATTTGCTGAAGCATAATCATCCTTCACTTTCAGAATCAGAAGACGGTGCATGTCTGGATGGTGATGAGATATCGCACAATAGTAGAGGCAGATTGAGAACGAACATGGGAAAGACCGCGAGGTGGAGCAAACCGCGACTGATCACTGGGCCATCTACAACGCATGCTAAGGGTATTTTCACCCACGACATTGTGAGTTGGCTGCCATATACGGAGGTGATAAGTAAAGAAACGTACGACGTTACGGATGTTATGATGGACGACAGTCGGCTGTTGCTACTCAAGGTTCGTCTGCTTATCTTTTATCTGATAGCGCAAGCTTACGGAAACGTGTTTGGCTTGTCAGAGAGGAAGAGAAGGCCGCCTGACACGTGTAGAAGTTTTGATGACTTAGAGTCGGGCAAGGCTGAAGATTACTCATGTTTCATGCAATTCCTTCCCCCGAGCTTTTTTTTATGACATATGTAGACATAATGTCACATTTCTGATACGCACGGCAATTCTGTATAATTACATAACTGTAGACTTCTTCCAGGTTGAATCTTGGTGATGCCATATCACATACCTTAGGCTTTTATTTAACTCAGTCAAATAAGCAACACATTTATGACGACAAAAAAAGGCCTGCAATTTGCATGGCAGTCCTAACGATAAAATATATGTTATTTATGGGGTTGATGAGAACGAGGCATCAATATATCCGACTGTGTCTATTCGACGACATTGATATAGCAACGTTCATGTAAATGAAATATTTGCACCAAGTATTTTCTAACGACCTTTAGCTTCAACTTCAAAGACGAAAGAGAAATGGAAAATACTCACAATATTGTGGGACATTTTAGCCAAGATACGGGGTAGATTACTTGCTTCACAATCTGAATGTGGTATATTCCCTTGCTTGTTGTCTCTACGGAAATGGAATCCAGGAACCGGAACGTGCTAAAAAGAACGAAAATAAAAACACCAATCACGGATTGGGCAAGCTGGGTCGTGAAACTTACACAGCCGTTTTCCGCACGTAAAGCTCGTAAACCACATACCTTGTCTGTTTTGCATCTATCTGTACAAGAGGAGACATCGAAACCGCGTGTCATGAAGGAAACGAATTGTTGGAACAGAAGATCGTTGGACACGAAAGCTTCAGTAACTCTGTGCCAGAACGCTGGCGTTAGAGATTGGTCGGCAGGCCAGCCGCCGATAGCTGCACCGTATACATCGCGGGCGCTATACTCCAGTTTCCAAGATGCTACGATAACGTTAGCAAAACGAAGATTCATTGAAGGGAGACAGTCTTACTAGCCGATTGGAAGGACGGATCAGACATGTCGGCTAGCACGTAGAGATACAGTAAGGAGTCTAACAATTTGACTGCAAAGAAAAAATTGACTTACAAATAAAAGTACGGGAATCCATGATCTCGTATGTATCAGGGTCGACATCGTAGACTCGGAAAGCAGGATTTGCGTCTGTGTGAATGAGCGATATGAATATGTATTTAGCACACTTCGCCTACCTCTGGGAGTTAGCGAAGGTGCAATGTATGCCACACTGGTCGCGGTACTGGCGGTCTGCTTGCTGTAGTCCGCATATGCAATTTCAAATTCGTCCTTTGGAAGTATACAGATGAGCATGAGCTGATCTGAGGATATTTCAAAATATCGTACAGCATGAGTATGACCATAGAACTGAGCGGCGATCGTATTATTGTATCGTCGAACAATTTGATTGAAGTAGTTTGACTACACATAAAATAGTCCAGTCAGTCTTATGCGATAAAAAAAAGACTCTATACCTGGTCAAAAATGGCATCAACACTTCCTGGCGGAAGATGGCCGATAATCCAAGCCCTCTGTCCAGCGTCTTCGGAGGCTTGTAGCTCCCGCGCAGCAAAGGCTATGATACCGTTCGGATCGGGTCTTCATTCTCTTATTAGAAACGCTTGACCATAAGAACGAGAATTAATTGCTTACTGATGCACGTCACTGTCAAAGAGATAAAAGCTAGACCGAAATCGCTAGAATCAGAGCCAAGACCAATAATTCAGCGTTTCAGTAAAACTCACTTGTGTTTGTACCAATATATCGTGTTCAATGAGATGATCTTTAGATTGGTGCCTGGCACAAGGGTTGCGTAACTCCCGGACATATGTTGGACTGACAATATGCCAACAGATCCAATCCATGGCTGAGCCAAAGCTATAAGTAAGGGGAATTAATGAGGGAATGCATGAAAGTCTTACATTCCATCCTTGACTCAGAGTATCAAAAACCCATTGACTGCTTAAGACGTCCGTCGACGTGTCTCTAGGGAAGCTGTTGATTGGTGCCACCTCGCTATAGGCGACAGGTTCAGCTCTTGGCAATGGAGTCACTATTTGAATTATGGCTTACTGGTTGCCTGTTATGGAAAGATGGTTGTTACGAAGTCATTGTATAGGTTTCAAAAGACGGTTCTTACCAACAGTAGGATATACTGGAGAATCCAACGAAGTTGCCAGCTCAGTGTTAAACGCTCGAATATCCGCAGTTACTTCCCTAAAGACCGGTGAGGCAACCGCAAACAACCAAATGAATTAGCCGCACTCTTCGTCGACAAGCCATATAGCAGCTGTGTGGTTTTCAACGAAAGGGTTCTGCAAGCAAAACAAATTGGACTACCTTCCACAACATCTCCTGTAAAAATGGAGAATTTAGTGTTCTGGCCTTTCACGGCCTGCATCATTGAGTGGGCAAGAGAAGTGGGAGTATCGCAACCATGGCTTCCCATTGGCCCAGACGCAATTCTCACCGGACCACTATGGTCAGCATAATTCCTGCAACAGATCGGTTTCGTGCAATTGACTTCTGCTCCGGTCTATACGCAATATCATCAGATTCTGATTTGGTAGATATTTCGAAGACATCTTTCTTACAATATAACTTCTGTCGATGTGCACATCGCTGAAATGGACAACCTGGAAAGGTGTCTTTCCTGTTGAAGACCAGACTTTGGGTGATACAGGGGCGGGCTTTCCAAATGAAACGGTATACGGAGTTACAGCTGGTTGTTGGCAGAGGCCAATGAGTGAGTTGCATAGTCGAACTGCTGATGGACCAAATGCGCCGGCTTTGCGAAGGTCGTGCGCAATAATTGGGCCTTGTTGCTCAATGGTACCTTCACAGACGTCGGGGTCTTCCGCCTAGCCGCCTAGCATCATCGAAACCCATATGAAGAATTGCAAATCCACGTACTTCTAGATTTTTGCAAATTTTAGTAAGGGTTTTTATGAAAGCCGAGTCACCTAGCCGCGCGAGGAGATCAAGGATTATCAGCAGAGCAAGACACGAGTTGCAGTCTACCGCTTGATCCAGGCCTTTCATGATATCAGTCGTGATGCTCCCATGGACTGCAGAACTGAGCGACAGCGCCCAGGTCAATGCGATTAACAAACTCGACATGCGCCCCATGGTTGCTACTGCTTTATTTGCGAGTCTAATAAGTGGGAGTTGCTCTCGGTATAAATTAAAATATTTCACCGCTCTCTTGCCGATACCTAAATAGGTCACTAGAAAGCGTGCAAGAACATCGGAGCATACGACTCGCCTTCCCGTTTGATGTGCGAAGCTGCGAACATGACGGGACATTCCGTCCCAAAAAAGTGAAGATCTTTACTTCAAAAGTTCACACTGGTCCAGAAAGAGAACTATAACAATAAGCTTTCTCGGTATTACTGCCCGTGCAGCTGCGTCCACAACTTCGGACAGTGTCTTCAACAGTGAACTTCACCAGAGGCTGCTTAAGAGCCTTGGCATCCGCCTGAAATGGGGGGACGGCAAACTCGGGGAAACACGCTTAAGATCGGATATTGGCAAGAGAGGTAAGTAATCAGATTCATTTGACAAAAAAAAGCAAGGTGTTCAAGACAAGAGAAGTAATAACAACAACAACTAAAGCAAAAAAAAAGACAATGAGACGAACGGAACGGAATGCTCCGGGGTCATGATGATTCTCCAATTAAGTTTAGACTCACTATTCTCTAACCCAATAGTAAAGTTTGCCCATCCGGCAAAGGCGCACCATCGCCCTGCAAACTCTGCAGCTGTACTTCATTAACAACCGTACCCTGACCTGTGGTACCCATTGCACCCATTGCATTCTGCTGCTGCACAACAACCGCAATGCCAGGTCCAACACCGTTCCTCGCGAGTTCAGCTCGAACCGCGTCCAACATCTTCTTTACTCCAACCCGTTCATTCAACAGTCCCAACCGTGCACTTTCCAACGCCTTCCTCTCTTCTTCAAGAATCTCCTCGAGCTCCTCAAATTGCGCCATTTTGAGTTCAAGCTTGGTAAGAGAAAGTTTGATAAGTTGAGCAAGTGTACTTCGAATTTGGGCGTCTTCGGCATCAGCAAGCGATTGAGCGGCCTTGGCGGAAGATTTGAGTGCTAGTTCGGCAGCACGAACGACCTTAGAGTGTGGGAGGCTATGTTTAGATTTTTGGGATTGTGGAGAGCTTTCGCCGTCGCCCTCCATGTCCGCCGTACTCGTAGCTGCCTCGTTTAGTTTGCTAGTTCCGGTAGAAGGTTCCTCCTTTCCAACTTCATCCATTCTGACATCTTCCTCGCCAGCTGTCCTAGATTCGTAAGACTGGCTCTTGTCGCCTTCCAACGACGCAGTCTTCCCATCTACGAGTTCATGCAAAGCTGTTTTCGCAGCTTCGGCAGCGACACTTGGACCAACAACACCAGCCAAAAAGGCAACAACACTCATCACAGGGTTGTCTGCTTGCTCGAAGGGAATCCTGCCGAATCTAAGAGGCCCCATGGATCCTTCTGTACATAGATATGGGTCTTCAATTGGCAGTTCCAAGAACTTGCGTATACATTGTTGTGCTGATCGCGTCGCAACGTGTTCCTCGACTTTTGACCAGTCATCATCATACATCTCGACTCCTTCGAGAAGGAGAAGAATCTCCTGATCAGACCAGTCGTCACTGGCGGACACACCGGCATTAGCAGTCAGCTTGACGAAATCGCCACTGTACATGGTTGAGGGGAAGCGGCCATCAAGGTAACAAGGAGCACAAATTTCCAGCTTCTTGTCTTTCAAAGAGTGATAACGTACCAACGTACAATCGGCACCACAGGTGTCGCACGCATGCGAGGCAGAAGAGGATGGAAGTCCAGAACCGTTGGCTTTTACGGGGGCAGAGGCACCATTAGCTAACTTGTTTGCTTCAGCAGCGTCAATGGGTCGCGAAGACTTTGCGGTAGTTTGGTAAATTGAATTGCGGAGTTCGAGGGATGCTGGCACTGAGGGGGCAGTAGGGATTTTGGATCCATTCATACCCACACCTGTTACTGGACTTGGCCGTGTACCAGGATGCACTGACTGAAGGCCACGGGGAGTGTCAAGAATAGCACGGAAGTGACCCGTAAACGGAGGCGCCAGGGCAGCGGGTCTTTGTTCTGGGTCGATCTAGTGAAGAGGTTTTGAGAGACATTTACTGATATGTAAATTAGCGCACCTGATAATTAACCAGTCCCCACTGTTCCAGAAACGCATGAACGCGCATAATGGCACAGACATCGCCCGCCAAGTTCCTCCGACAAGCTGTGACAGTGAGATACTCCGTAGGACGCAGTCTATATGCGTTGATCATAAAATCTCGGTAATCCTTATAGATGGAAGGGGTTTTGCTACGATTTCTTGAGTTGAAAAATTCGGGAAGCGCTCTTCGTTCGATGGGGTGTATTTTCGACATGTCAAACCAGGCAGAATAAGAAGGAATGATTACTTCGTGCGTCTGTGCAGCAAGGTACTTGCGCGCTTGCTCCTCAAGCCGCAAGCGCGTCGCTTCCAACTGAGCGGGGTCTTCATCATCATTGTCGTCTGCTGACTCTCCATCCTCGTCTCCACCTTCAGCCATAGACACATCCGCGTCACCGTGTCCACCATTTCCACCTTCCTCGTCATCTCCATCATCTTTCAACTGCCGAGCTTTCCCTAAGCCCGTTTCTGATCCAGTTGGCGCCTCAGCTGGGAGCAGGTTGCCAATTTCTCCTGAAGGAACGGGGTCAAGTTCACTCCGTTTGCCTGGCGCATTTTCCGGGTCGACTGGTGAAGCGCCGTAGGTTTGTGGTGGCACCGCAAGTTTTAACCGTTTTGCATCTGTAGGACTTGGTACTGAAGATCCTGAGCGCTTCGGAGTCTCCATCGCCAGTCTTTTGAGGAAAGTAAATGTTGAGTAAATTGCTTGTTATGATTATAGGTGCTTAGCCAAACAACTACAATGTTTCCAAACTATTTGCTATTAATTCTACCTGCTACCCATGTCGGTGGGCTGATACTGATTCCGATTCTGAGTTTGAATTTGTCATCACGGTCCGGGGCATTCTATATTGCGACGGTCAAAATTTCTCAACGTCCATAGT
>Ga0307514_10004342_pt1 | contig 13067 bp, 11 predicted proteins | sample 16_EM_MG_FD_203088 | JGI IMG/M metagenome (GOLD analysis project Ga0307514, IMG submission 203088) | Populus trichocarpa ectomycorrhiza microbial communities from riparian zone in the Pacific Northwest, United States - 16_EM | ecosystem: Host-associated > Plants > Roots > Unclassified | place... | reverse complement strand
TTCTTAGATATTTAGCACTGTCCGATCACTTTACAACCCGACTGTACATTGTTGCATTAGAATGTGTACTCTCCATCTTCGTTGTGGGCTATCAGAGCAGGGAATCCAATAAGACATACAGAGAAAACAACTCGCTTACCTATGAGACAAGCCTTAGGCTGCACGCTTGGAATACTGTCCACCCTTGCTATAACGGGCCTCGCTATACCGGATCCCTTGCTATACCGGACGGACCAGAGGCTTCAAGATTTCACACCAGCAAATTATCCCTCGCTATACTCTTTCAAATCTGAAGTCGGATCTGTTTTGGTGGAGCTAATAGGGTCGGCAGTTTTTGGTGGGGATCACCATACCAGCGACTGTACGCCAAGCAAGAGTGTGTGAAAAGGGTGGCAGCAGTGGAACGACTACATGTACTTGGGAGATTCAAGTGAACATGACCAAGTGATACATGTTCCACTATGTGCGTGGTATCTCACAGAAGCCTCAGTTAAGCGAGTGGTATTTCAAAGGTTTTTTTGCAGCATACCTATCCGTAGTGACAGTGGTTTGGTTCTTGACTGGACTGTAGGTACTTGGCGACATCCCACAATGACATGGGGATACCTAAAAAGCAACACCTAAACATACCAGCCTTGTAAAATAAGCTAGAGCCCAAGAGCGACCTGTTCAGCCGTTCTCTTTAGTGGTCAGGCAGCACTAAACACACCACACTACGATACTGGAATTACACTCCTCATTACCTAGGTATTTGACTGTCTCACTTAGGCTGGCCACTTCCCGAGTACCTACTGGGACGACTGTAAAGTAGGACACAAAAGCAACCGCATGAGAAAATGATTTCCCTCAAAAATAGGACCACCCCATGCAAAACCTTGTCTGGTTGCACAACCCCTCGTGTGGAGGCGCAAATGAACTCAACTCACTGAGTTATACAGACAAGTATTACTAATTATATTTAGGAATTGACTGAAAATCCCTATCGTTGGACCCCAAGCTATGAATATGCAGATTACCATTACTTAGTCTAGATAGGCTGAATGCGATTAATGACTCCTTAAAAAAAACAAATGCAGATCACCATATCCATATCAGCCTCCATAAGTAGTCTGGTTGGCACAAGCCGCTCGTACTCCGTAGAAGCCCTTGTAGAGGGGATAGCCTTATTCTGGCTGTTGACTCTAGATTAGGGCAGGTGGCCGCCTTGCAGTTACTCCTTCCACTCAAAAAAAAAGAAATGCCAAGCTTCATACTTATTGTGGTCAACTGTTAGATCTCGTGCCTTTATTTTTGAGCAGGACAAATACTAAGCATTCCCGAATAAAAATTACAAGTCTGGGCACGAGAACAGAGCAACAGTATTTTTTGGAACATGAACTTAGGTATATTCTTTTGAAGTCTAGGTACGGTGTATGGAGCCTTAGGCTAAGTACGGTACGAGGCGGACTTCAGCTATACAGCTAGGTATATCTTGGCACTCCAACACTTGCATGATAATTAGTGCCCTGACGCCTAGGCCTGTGTGTCTCAGTGTATATCGCTTGTTTTTCATCCTGATATCCCCACCGAAATCAGTGTCGGTAGCTGCAATCATGGAATTGTGACTTGATAAAGTTACCTCTGAAAGTTCACGGATTGCATGGATTCGCTTGATTTCATCGACGTCATTCTCCTATTTCGAAATGAATTAATCTCTATCCCCTAGGAGGTTGTTGTGAAGAGAGGGATATATCTATAAACGCACCTCAATCCACCACTGTTGTGCAGAAATTCCATCCGCCATTTGAATGATATTTTCGCCTATTCTTTCTTTTAGAATTTTTTCAATGGCTCCCCAGTTGGCATAGTGAGATAAATTCGTGATCGCAGTTGCAAGGTTCCGGCACACTGCACGCCTCGAGGTTGGCATGTGAGGGCTTGTACTGGAACGACGGGAATTGGAAGATCTTGCGGTATGCCTTCGCGTGGGGCTGGGGGTAACCGAGTTCGGTTGCTGGTACGCTCCCTGATTTGAATGGTTTGTATGTGCAGCTTTTGAGTGATTGCTCCCCATTGCACCTGTAATTAAGGAGCAGGTTATTACGAGGCAGAGGTATTCACCTAAGTAAAGCTGAAGGCTTTTGTCACAGTGAATGTATCCCGCAGTTCTGATTAATGATTATTTAGTTGCAGTTGTTAATGGATTGGAGGTGCTACGCAGGCCAGGCCCAAAGCCTAGGAACACAGCAGCAGTTATTAATTTTGTGAGGCTTGTGGATCAGCCTCCACTGTGCTACACGGATACAGAGGGAAGAGATTGCTATATAGCCTGGTGGAGGTCATATGAGGGTTCTTTCAATACAAATTCGGCAGTGCACAGTTGAATATGCAGGGGTAAACATGCTGTGTCAGCCCACCAGGCTAACAATATCTTTCCCCTGTAGGTAGGTAGGTACCCGGGCACAATGGGGGGTCTAAGTACTACCTAGTACCATATCATATATACCATCTATGCTTTTTATGCGGCTAGGCTTCGCCCCATTGGCTGTAGGTAGTACATGTAGGCTTGTACCATTCTCCGCTCTATACGGTATCTATGTGCACATCTGACTAAATCCTAAGACGCACCATATTCGCCTTCTTTTTGAAGGTGGATTTGAAGTGTCTGAGGGAAATTTTTTTTTGAGTCTATATATAGGTATGCCTTAGGCTATGCGGCGGCCCCGTTCCCACTGTCCGAGGGATAGTAGGCGCTTGTATGTACATATATCCATCAAGAAGTGGGGGAAGGCACCCTCCGTGTGTACACCTACATGTACCATGGGTTGCACAATACCCTGGCCTATCAAAATGACAGTCACTATCCAGGCTGTGGGTTGGCCAAGGAGCTCGTGGAGTTGCAGCTGGTGCGCCATGAATACAGTATGCTGCAGTATGAAAGCAGCCATAATTCATGGTCGCGTGACCTTCAACAGAGAGCAGTACCTACTAGATTCTCCATGGGTTTCCGCAATACATTGATGGGGGAACCTACAGCTGCAGGCCTCACTTCGGACCCTGTGTTTTATGTAACACAGCCTTCAGTTCCATATATATTTCAGTGGCAATGTATCTAGAAGCCTTAGTTGGTGGCTCTCTGCAGATTTTGGAGTAAGGCAGACACAATAGGAAGTGTATCAGAGTAAATACACGATCAAAGAGTTGACTGTGAGGGTTTTTTTTTTTATTTTAAAAAAAAAGTCATTAATCGCATTCAGCCTATCAAGACTATGGCGATGGACTACAGACTCCCCAGTTGCCCAGGTGCCTCTCTCGTCTTCCGGCCAGTCCCTGTTTCCCCGCTATCTACGAGTATATACACAAATCCTCATCGCGCAAATCTCACCATCACCGCACACCACCCCTCATCCTCGCTCGCCTTTTCCCTCGATCTCCCTAACCCCATCTCCCTCCCACCCACGGACACTGGTACAAGTGCGCTGCATTCTGCGGTGTCCACCCATCACACACGCAGCTTGGGTCCTGTCTTCCCTATCTCCATCAGCCATTGCCATTGTGGGCCTTTCTCTGTAATCAAGTATGTGAGGCCCCTTACAGCCACCCCGGACCACTTCAGACTGCTTGGTGCCTTGCTCAGATGTAACGGAAAGGATTGTCTAATGCCAGCCGGTGACTGTGATGTTGCTTGCATCTGATCATAAAACCTACAATCGTGCACTAATTCACTATTTTTTTCAGAATAACAAGTCTAATGCCTGCGTTCAGATCACGAAAGCAAAGAGAGAAGGTGTCTGCATATTCACTCTCCAGTCGCAAAATAAAGTATCTCTCTTGTGAGAGCCCGTTATTCAATATTTTTCCTCACCAAAATTCATCTCTAATGCACAGCGAATAGGGATATATTGTGTGAACACGTGAAGCATAGGACATTGTTAACTATCACCAAACTATGCATACAAGCTCACACGATGCGGCTACACAATGGCCAAATGAAAGTACCTCTGCGCAGGCTCGGTACTACCCAGTACACCAGACGCAAGCAGACCTGGACTTTGAGTCCACACGTTTATTTGCACCAGACGATAGTGGACGAGAAACAGGGGAGATTGCGGCGGTAGAAGCATGTAAGGTAGACGGTGACGGAAGTATGTCTACTTTTCTTTCCTAAACCCTTTCCAGTATGGGGATTTCTGGCTGGCAGTTCTCAGTTGGAGCAGTGCAAGATGTATTCTGATAGCCAGTTTGCATGCACAGGGGTTGTAGTCGATAATAAGATCAGAAACCATGCAAGATTAGATAAGTTCCTGTGAGTATAACTTCATTATCAGATAAGTACATATTCTAGCAGCCATCGAGTTGACATTCCAGCGACCCCTCGGTTGAGAGGGGTGAACTTGGATGATGAATTGCTACTTCCCCAAGATTTGACATTATTAGTGGTACTAATGGCTCTCTTTTTGTATCAAACAGACATTATGACCGTAACAATTATAGCTTGGGGGATGATGGGTCAAAAGTGCCTGATGTCACTAGAATTCAGCGATGTGCCACTCTATTGTAAACAATCCTTATCATCGCGCAGAGAGTTCACTAATTTTTGAACTGGAATTTGGTTATCAGCATTCTATTCCAGCGAAATTCCCGCGCAAAGCTGGAGATCAGCTACGATGGCTTTCGATTACTTCTCAACCATATGAATGCTTTCCCTGAGATCTGTGAGATTGTCAAAGCATTTGGGCAGAGAGCTGAAGGCTTAGGAGTAGAGGATGAGAGCTGGGCTGGCTACTATTCTCGGATCAAAAGTGATTCTCCTGCACCTGAGGGCTTCCTATCAAGTTCAGTCGACACTGGAAATACAGGAAGCCACTTTAGTGATACGGTTCGCCAACAGGCAACTGTGATACCCGGCCCAGGTATGACCCCGTCCCTGCAAGCCTGGTGTTAGGACAATTACTTTTTTCCCCCAAATCTTTCCCTTTCCTGGACTTAAATATCGAGATGAAGGAATACTAAGAGTAGGAACCATGCATGAACAAAGAACTAGGTAGCATTTCCAGTAGCAGCCTATCGCAATCCCATATTCAATATGACTACGAGTGTTGCTACATTCTCCGCCATGTGGAACTGGCCCAGATTGAGAACCCGAATTCGTGGGCCATACGAAAAACTGCCTTCTACCAGAAATTCCCTTCTAAGGGAGTCCAAAGCCACTCAATGATTATCGAGCCATCTGCCGCGCTTCAAAAGCAGCTGGCAATGGTACTCACACCCCTGTCAACATCTGCTATTGATTTTCCAACGCATTGGACAAAGTTTCCAATGCTATGCCTTGGAGCAATCTCTGTAAATTGGCGCGCATACATCAACTTCGTGAGCTCCGAGATTGAAAGGATTGTGAGTTGACATGCAAACCGTGTGTCCATGGTTGTCCATGGTCATATCTGTAGTCACTGGCCACTGCTACGTTATGGTTTGTACTGATCTTCGGTTAGCACGCAAAATTTAAATTCGAGCGATTGGCGGAGAGGTCAAAACTGCTACCAAGCACAGAGCTTGCTAGAGTCACTTTCACAGATTTGAGGACACTTCAAACCCTCGTGGACAAGGGACTTCATAGTATTCATGTATTGGATTTGAACTGTGATGTTCTGCAAATATTGCTCAAAGATTCTGAGAAGTTAAAGCTACTAGAAGGAAGTGGGGAGCTTCAGCACTATCGTGAGTTTCAGGATGTCCTTCAAGGCCGCCACCAGGAACAGGTCTTTTGCAAGAAAAGCTTGCAATCAATATGTGGCCGGGCCGAGCGGATTTCCCAAATGGTAAGTCCTGAGTCCTCCCTGTACTTATGGGCTAACTATATGTATTTGTGAGATTGTCATGTTTTGCTCATTACTTCCATAATTACACGTTCAGATAGGGAACACCATTGCGTTACGAGATAGCTTCACTATGAGAGAGCTCACGGAGATTTCCGGAAGGGAAGCTACTCACGTCCATGCCCTGACTGAAAAGACCGTAGAAGACACACGGGCCATGAAGCTCTTGACATTGATGGCCGTACTGTACTTACCTGCTTCGCTCACTGCGGTAAGATGATCCCAGACAAAGCAATTCGGTCGCTATCCAAGCAGCCTGAAGATTAGGTTCATCATGATACTGAAGATGCCACTCTCATAGGGCTTTTTAGGCATGGGCTATGTTTCGGTTACATCGACCACAAATGGTGGAGTCTCCATCCAGTTGAGAAACGAGCTGTGGTTTTACCTGGCAATTACAGTCCCACTAATGCTCTTGACATTTCTTTTTTATTTTCTTAAAGTAAGGAAACAAGGAGCAGGACGAGAATATCATCGTGAACCTTAGGTTATGTTTTTGCATGCAGTAGCGGAATTGTAGTCTAGGCATACTTAGCCTGCATCCGCATGAACGGGATTTCGTTTTCCTTTAACTAACGCCCGTCATGCTGAAATGTCGGTGTATAAATCTCCATTAGCATGTAGATTAATTGTTTGTGGATTTTGTTTTTATTATTAACTGGTATCTCTACCTGCCTTACAATATCCGACTTATGTATCTACCTAGGTGTCTGCCTGATGGATTATTATTAAATGCATATTTCCATGAATATACACTCTAGAATTACAGAATAGATTCTATGTAGTATCCGGGTTACCTACTGTACATAATCACCACAAAAATATACACGCAGTATACCTAAGGTTCCCTTCGGGGGAAAGGCGTAGACCCCCCCCCCAAAAAAAAAAAAAAGAAGTACAATGTGATGGTGTCCGTAGGTTCGAATCCTGAAGATTTCCTAACAGCCAAGGAGCATGGCTGAGAAGGAAAAAAAAAAAAAGAACAATGGGAGGAGTGTGCTCCCTGGGCCGAGTGGTTTGTATGTCTTGTGTTGTCTTCGCAGGAGAAAAGCCCAGAGTTCGAGTCCGCCAAGTTCTGTAATTTCCTTAACATGGTCAGGGGTCAGGGCTCAGGATTTTCATAGGTTAGGAAAGGCAGGGCGTTTATGCAGCGTGTTGGTCCTACGTAAACCCAGACCTTTAAAGGCGCGGGAAGGATCGTCTCATAGCCACGGGCTCCCCCTTGAGGGGAAAAAGACGTATAGACTTCAAAAAAAAAAAAGAACAATGGGATCCGCCTCATAGCCTAAGGCTCCCTTCGGGGGGAAAGGCGTATAGACTCAAAAAAAAAAAGAAAAGAAAAGAACAATGGGATATACAGTGCGTGGGCAAAAGCTCACTAGGAGCCAATCGCTGCATAAACAAGGGGGTCGCGGATTCTTTTGCCCACCCACTGTATCTTGTAGAAGTTGTATGTATGCACGGTAGACTCTGTCTCAGCATCCCAAGGGGTAACTTATATATATAACTTATCATAACCTGAGCTCCTGTAAAGGTACAGGAACGGGGCCGCCTCATAGAGAATGTACAGTATGTACAGTACATGTACATAGATGGGTGGTCCTACTCTAATTCATGTGCATCCTATCCTTGGAAACCATACATACATACTGTACATACTTCGCACAAGGAGTCACCTAAAATTGACATATCTGACAATCAGTGTACCTACAGAAATATATCAGATGAGAACGCACATAACACATGGTACATGCAGGGAGGTACCTACTGTATGTGCAGTCGATTTTGCCACCCACTGATTAACAAAATGACCAACGAGATCCCAAGCTGCATCCTGCTGCACGTATCGGGGTCGCAAACCAGTGGCTTAGCTCCCCACCTTGTGGATAAGAAAATTGTACAGCGATCATCAGCTGCTGCATGACATCCATAGAACGCAAGTTGAAGTTGACACCTAGCTAGGGCTGTGTTGCAACTCTGCAGTTGAGTCCGGCACTTTCCTGAACATCTTACGAGCCTGCCTACCTACCTGCTTTCATTCTTTATGTACCACAAGCCCCACAGCACCGAATACTAGGAGCCCTAAAACAGAAAAAGGTTCAACAATCTGGGGATAAACAATCGACCTTCCGGGTATTTATCTCCATTCAGATCTGTTAGTTTTTGTATATATACGTGTAACAGTCTGTGTGTGCTCATTAGGTGACTAGACTGTAGAAATCAATGGCTGGAGGGGGGAGAGCCAGCGCACGCGGACACCTCGATTCAGTTGATACATATATCGAGATTGAGAAATATTTCTATCGCCACGGTGCCCGACCACGCAAATGCGAGTGCCTACGGTTTTGGGACCTACTCGACCGACTCCCGGCAAGGTCTGGGTATATGGCTAAGTCGAATTCTCGCTTTAGCCCCGGGAATATGGTGAAGGTTGATATTTTTTCCTGGAGCAGGGTTGAGGCCCTGGTACGAGGGATGGGGGCAAGCCTTGTGGGATCCATACTGGATTGCAAGTGCACTGCTTGCCGGGGGGTCCTGGGGTTGAAACATATCCCAGTGATTGAGAGGAAGGAGAAAGTTATTAGTGACATGCAATTGTGTTGTGATAAAGGAGTACCTCCGACAGGCAATGATCACCCAAGTGACAGCAGTTCGAAGGCAGTTTTGTTTGCGATGTTATGCTACCTCGGAACCCCCTTCATGATATATTTCGACATATGGGAGCACAGCTCTCGAGACCTGGGGGTGTTCGGCCTCATGAAATTCTGTCTTGATGAAGACCAGGTTTTTGAATGCTTTGGTAGTCTATATGAGCCCCAGAAGATGGCGGGAGGAGGGTTCAGCGGGAGCACAAACCCAAAATTTCCAGTGATCAATGAACAGACAAATAAATTTATACAAGCTTTCCAGCAGGTCGAGCGTCAATTTCAGCCACTGCAGCTTTCCCCACGAATCCAGTCCTTGACGGTTCCTTATGATGCAGTTTTTCCCTTCCATGATTTTGAGTATCGCCAGCATGGAGGCCAGGCAGAGATATATACCACCAGGGTTCTAGGGGAGTTCAGGGAGGGTTTTAAGAATGGTCATTCCATTGATGTACAATCCCACTATTAACCCTTGCTACTTGAAGGCCTTTGCATAGATCTAACCTTATACAAACTGATTGTGAGAGCTTTAGGATGAAACATTTGTTTGCAAGGTCATTGAGATAGGGGGTGCAGGGCAGGAATGTCCGGTGGGTGGTGCGGCACATCACGAAAAGTGCGGTATGTTGCGAATGAAAGAACTTCATCAAAGCTTGATTCAGATGCACTTGTGGTTCGACTTTCTTAATACCAGGATTTTCCTCTTGCCATGCTATCATGGAGACTTGGATGAGCTGTTGAGAGGTGCATTTAATCACCAGGATTTCAACCCTCTGCGGCCGCTATCACACGGTGCCGGTGGTAACTCCGGATCCTCCTATAGCTTCCCTACTGAAGGGTGGCTATGGAAAGGCATGTTGGGCATTTTAGACGGCCTAGCACAGTTTCATGGGAGTGCTGCGAGCCAAGGCATCCGGGCGGCTCATTTGGACTTGAAGCCGTCGAATATACTGATTAGCAGGGAAGGAGATATGGTACTATCGGACTGCGGGACATCGAGAGTCACTCAAGAATATCGTGCAGGCTTGACAACCCTGCGCTTTGTCGGCACCATAGCCTATAGCCCCCCTTGGACAGAAAGAGAAACAGAGGATTCTTACCCACAACCTAAAATGAATCAAAGTTTCGATATTTGGTCCATGGCATGCATCCTTTTAGAGGTTTTAATCTTCATAATACAGGGCACAGGTGGTATTGAGCAATTCCGCCCAATGAAGAAGAATACGGATATGGACGGAAGAGGGTCCATGAATAACACGAGTTCATCTACCTTTTGGTATTTCGAGTCGCGGAGACAAAATACTTTCAAGCTGAAGAGTGTCGTCGCTGAATGGCTTGATCGGGCAGATGCCATGAGCCGGCTCACAGAAGACAATACTGGTACACTCTCCAGGCTAGTCGCACGGCTCCGCATAATGTTCAAGTTTAATCCTAGTGAACGTGAGACTATTGAACAGTGTTTGGAACACCTTCGGGGAAATCAAATGGCTGCATCTCATCCCAAACCGCCCTCTCCTTTGCAGATGCAAAATATGTCTTTTGGATTCAGACCCCTGGGTTATACAGAGCAGGACCTGGGAGAGATGCTTGACATCCTCCACGGAAACAGTAGTAACTTATTTGGTGGTGATGAGCTGGGTTACACCGATGACTCAAATCAAGCTTGCCGCGATCTCAGGACCGTGTCTAACTTGTAGGTTACTGCACTCACATACATTCAAGTCAAGGCACAGGTCTATCATCTAACATTTACCGCCCTATCCATAGGTCATTGACATACATACGTGGCCTTGTGAAATGTCCATGCAGGATCCGGATCTTTGAAAATGAGCTCAGGGGAGTAGTTTTCGTATCAATAGGATTTGTACTCGGAGGGAGGGTTGTTCTGGAAAGTGTAACGTGTATGTGGAAGCTCTCTGGGAAGGCTAGGGATATGTGATGTCGAATTGGAACCCTGGTTCCTCATTGGATTAACGGGTATAATAGTACAGCGAAGCTTGGATTACCTATTCCAGGAGAATCTTTTTGGCGTTCATCGCCAACAGCCGGGATCGGTAACAGAGACAGGTGTCATCTGGGGTTTTACGGGACTTCATCAAAGTCAGCTCTTCAAGACGAAGGACCTTACATGTAAGCTCACCAGAAATATGGCCAAAGACAAAACTGAGCCATTCTAAGAGCTAATAACCGAGCAGCATTTATGGCCATTCAAGAAGTGCTCCTTGGTCAAGAATATATTCCCGGTAGTCAGTAAGTCTTCTCTCGTGGCATGGCAGTTTTAACCCTTGCCTATAATTATTAATTATTCTAGTTCTCAACTAGATATCTGTACGCTGAAGCCGTGGGCAGGTCTCTTCGAGCGTAGTATGGAGCCTATCATGGTGCGTCTTGCACGGGTTGAAGTGTGGGTTGAGGTGCCTGACTCCCAAAAGCCATGGCTGGTATGTGCCTCTTGCTATTAACAACAAATCTACAGTAACTTGGGGCTTCACACTTTACTTACAGTTTAACGACGGGTGGCAGAATCGAGTTGGGACCCCAAAATCCACTAATGCTCTATCGGTAACCTCTAGTTACGAATCCAGGAGAAGTGGCAGTCGGGTGCCTTCACAACACAGTTTTCAGGCCCAGCGGCCTGGTAGGGCAGCAGCCGGTGATGTCTCCAATGTCGAGCTAGGGCATAATCCCCGGCTGGTGATATATCGAAGGCATCAAAATCCTGACATGGACGACTGCATTACAATTAAGTGTGAGTAGAAACCTAACTTTGACCAGTAATTTACCCGCTGTGGGACATGATCAGAAAATAACGGAGTGTGTGTATAAGTACGGGGAAAGTGCATCATCCTTCGAGAAAAGTCCACGAAAGTAGTAGAGATTGTTCCAGTGCACCCACCTATCCTGTATCATATAATTCCACTAAAGGAGCCTAAAGGATTATCACTGAACACTGCTGCAAAGTCAGATAGGATTGAGGTAGGGAAGGGGGCGAAAGTGGAGAAGGCAGAAGTCATAAAATTGCAGTTTTCAGGTCAGTTTACATTACGACTCGGAGTGGAAGGTCAAGGCAAGCACTCGCTGGCTAACATAGAGTAATCAACAACTGCAATAGACAGCAACTCACTTCAACAGTTCAAGGAAAGCTTCAAGAAACGATCATTTCTGAGGGATTACTTTGCCTGTTGAGATTCGGGCAGCTTAAATTGGGTTTGGCTTTTCATTCATCTTATACATGCTGGTTTCCCTTATTCACGCATCGCTATCTGTATCCCAAACACTTTTTCCTTCCACCCTCCGTGCAACGTCGGGTTCCTATAGGTTATGGTGGTTCATTACTACTGAAGCTATAGCTAGATGATGGTTTGTCTCGTAGTCAAAGGACTCTCAATACATTTCCCGATGGAAAGTGAATATTTGAATGGTCTCCTATCTGGGCCGGCCCTACCGAAAACAAGGCCTTGGTCTAGACGTTTAACCAGACGCCAGCAGAGCTGTGCAATCAAACATCAACATCCCATATTGTGCCCCGCTTAAGCCAATACAGTCTTCAATTTTAGAGTTCTAGTACTAGGGTCATTTAAGCAATCCCAAGATTGCGATCATAGAATTTTTCACCAACGAGCTTCAGAATTTTGGGGGGAGTTCTCGCGAGGGTGTTCAATTCTTTGATTCGTGATCCAGGGCAGAAGGCGTTCGGAGTCTCAGGGGTGGCTGTCTGGAGGATAACTAGTATCATAGCTTGTAAATGCTAGTAACTACACCTGCATAGTTTCAAATTGGTAAACTCTCGATATTGGTATTTGAATAGGACATATTCATGTGACCTCTACTCCGTAAACCCTTATCAATTCTCTATTTGGATGTCTCGTACCCAGACTACTTTGTTCGGATGTACAAGTCTTGGCATGATCTCAACATATCATATATTACGGATATATACTACAATTTATATGACAAAGCAATTAAGAGGTGTATACTAAGTGCTTGATGTCAGATAAATTACTGTAAATATGGATCAACATGTACTCTATACAAGTTGTACTATCTCATTTGTATAGTTAGTTAGTCTTCGCTCTTTGCCGCTAAGTGCCACTTTCCTGTCAAAAAGCAACAACACTATAATTTCTACTGATATTCGGTAAATAGGTACAGGCTATGACAGACTAGAAACCAAGCTTCGCAAAGTTAGCATGTTTTGGTGTAAAAACAACAGTGGGCTTTACCTGTGTAAGAGCAAACTATGCTGTGCATGCAAAGTTCCATAGGTTAAATAGTAAGTAGAGTGTGATCTCTCATGGGCATGCCAAATAACTCACAACGTTTGCCCACCTACTGCACCCCCCCACCTCCGCAATCTGGAGCTCAATATGGGGGAATACCCTGCTAAACGAATCCAACCAATGACACATTTTGGCTCCATGTAGGTTATTGTATAGACTCAAAAAAAAAAAAGAAAGATTGCTAAGTAATGTTGTCTGGCTTTGGCAGGGTTGGTGAGAACATGCATGCAGCCCTAAGTATATAGGACAAAGGTTTTCAATGCCACGGCGGCAGGGGTATAAATTTT
>Ga0307514_10004341_pt1 | contig 13067 bp, 10 predicted proteins | sample 16_EM_MG_FD_203088 | JGI IMG/M metagenome (GOLD analysis project Ga0307514, IMG submission 203088) | Populus trichocarpa ectomycorrhiza microbial communities from riparian zone in the Pacific Northwest, United States - 16_EM | ecosystem: Host-associated > Plants > Roots > Unclassified | place... | reverse complement strand
GCATAATAACAACTCGTCATGACGAGCTCGCCCCCTTTCTACACCTATAAGCAGCTAGACACCTAAGTAACTACTTTCCCTTTATTAGTTAGTGAAATTATTAGCGTGTTCTGCCTGAACCGCTCCCCTCTGTAGCATTCTATGTAGCATAGCATTGCGTATATATATCTAGCATAGCTTCCCCCGCTAGCTTACTTTCAACATGCTGTATCTAAGTAGTCTCGTGCCCATCAGGCCAAGGCCAAGTACTGGATTCTATATGTGTTTCAGACTGTAAAAATCGGTATGCAGAGGTTCATCCGTATCAATCTCTGATATTCTGTTCTACCTCACAGGCATACTGGGTACTCTGCTGAAGGAGCCAACGGTTGAGCAGCCTGAGGAAGCTCTCTCTTGTGTGAAGGTGCAACTTCAATTGATATTCAGGTTAGTATAGGTAGATAAGAGTCTGGGCACGAGATCAGGGTAGACAATAATTGGAGACTTGAACTACCACGGGAAGGTGCGGCAGTGCTATTTTTTGGTGAAATGGATTAGGTACTCGAGCGGTGGGAAAACATTTACTACCACACAAAATAAATCGGTCTGGGCACGAGAACAGGAAAACCCCTCTCGGAAGCGGAGGTCTGTAACTCTGCGTGCAATCTGTTCTCTCCAACATCGGAAACCCTCTGGTTGTACATAGCGGGACAACAACGCCAGCGGTAAGGTATATAGCTTTCCCACCACTAGAGGGTTGTAGTGAATTGGAATGTCTGCTCATGCCGCTGGCAAGTGGATGACCCATGGTATGGTTGGCTGAGGACGGGCTCTATCGTTAAACGGCCAGTTTTTTTATTATGATGCTCTGGAACGGCTTGAAGGGGCTATGAAGTGGTAGCTGTTGTTAGGTACGCTATAGGTCACTTGGTACATATCATTCTCTTCTACTGTCGGATGTTGTACTGGATGGTTTCATAGAACTTTTGAAATACTTTATTACACTCAAACCTAGCTATACCGGAACTCGCTATACCGGATGGAAGTGGACAGGAGAGGGGCTGCAGGGATTGTCAATATACAGGAATTAATCACATAGAAATATTTATTGCTATAACGGAAAAGCAACAGCGTAATAACGCAACAAGACAAGAACGCAACAAGACAAGAATGCAATAACAGGACTTAAGGAGACTCCAGCGATGAAAACCAGTCTGTAATAGAGCTCTGACTCCACCAGGAATCTAGATGCTGAACTAGCTCTGTAAGATGTGAACGTGCTTGTGCAGTTGTGATTAGAGGGTGGTGAATATAGATCTTCTCGAGTCTTAGATCTTCTTCATTAGCCACACTTTTAAGATCATCAATAATTTCTTCAATATCAACAGCCTCCGGAAATATATTGAGATTAGCTTCATCCTCATTATAGTCTAGAAACTCTTCCGCTAGAGTATTAACTTGTTGTGAGTTTGTGTCCCCACGTAACTTTTCCTTAAAAACAAAATCCGTATAGTCTTCTGGATGACCTTGCCCAACGATCCCCAACGCCCCCCACGCCATTTGCTATACCGGATATTAGCTATACCGGACAGATTTGCGCTGATTTATGCAGTCTGGTATTGCTAGGTTTGAGTGTATTCTCTAAAACATGCGTTACAGCCATGCTAAAGTGGGTCTAGCTCAGCTACCTGAGCACCCAAAAAGGCAAACTACTGAAAGTGGTAGTCTGGTTGCGTGGGAAGTGGGGTATCTCTTAAGCAGGCTAATATCCATCCCTCTCTGTGCTGCATATATTATCATATCCAGAGCCCATACAGTCTAGGGGCCTGTCTGCAATATCCACACGGGCTGAGATGCCTCGATGAGGAGAAATCATGCCCTCATGGGTCCTGCATGCATTTAATCCACGCTACCAGCACAGAACAGATTCCAAAGATCGTTACCCGATCACATACAGTATCCTTTACCTAGGGGAAAAATTACAGTCCCTATGGGATACAACCCTGGTTGTGCGAACCTCAGCTACAACGTGCAGCTAAGCAGTGACTATGCTATATAGTAGGCTAAGTACGATTTAACTGCGTAGGAGACCCCGCAGGAGGAAAGCCCTCTGTTGTAACACCAGCTATGGAAACCAACAAAAGTGATTTGATTTGTTATGGAGTACAAACTAGGACCACCTTGTCCAGAAAAGTTACACAACAGGTCTAGCCTCGGACAGGTCCCAATTTAAGCTTGTCTCTATTTTATTAATTTCGCCAAGCCTGTTTAGGTATTTTATAGGCAGTAGTTAGTTAGTTAGTAGTCTCTAAGTAGGTAAAGGCCGTTTGAGCAGATATCACAGTCTTTGTTGTATACACCAGTCCCATAATTCAGGGTAACTAGGGTCCATGGGTCATACCACGAGTGAATGAATTCATGAGGTGAGACGGGAGAGACCTATACTCCGACCAACCTTCAGCTGAGGTGCAGAAGCATGGGTGGCACTGACCCACAGGGCGCCACCCTGCGCCACTAGCTCAAATGGAACGGATTCAATAGGTATTAGGTAGGTAGGTCCCTATGGAAACCGACAGGCACATACCACAGGAGCAACCACCATCGCCTAGGTTAATTCACAAGCATAGAACCTACGGTATAGGTAGAGGACAAGCTAAATGACCTTAATGCATGTTGAGCAGCAAGAATGGTGACCCTGGAATGCGGAGGAGAATTGAAATGGAACTGCCATCAGTACAGAGAAGCTAGTATAGCGGTAGCCACACACAGACCATCTTAGCCCAATCCAGGCCACCTCCGCGCCCCAATACCCAGATGAGCTCTCCTTTGAGGGTAGAAGTGACCATGGAACCTCCAACATAGTAGACCTCGCCCTGTTTACTCTGGAAAATGCGAAATCCAAGCACAGGCACCCAAAACCGCACACACCTGCGAGACGGCCAGATAGCTGCTAACGCTTCCTATAACCAGGATACCCACATCGATACTCCTTGGTCCCTTTATATTGCGATTCAAACATGCGGTAATAGCTGGAGGTTTTATTTTTGTTGTCTAATAATAGCTATAACCCTACCAAGCTTAAGACATTGGTTGGCTGCAGCTGCATGATGTCGCACTGGAGGCCACTATGTAATAAATGCGCCATTAAATGGAGATTTCAAAAAATAAATAAATTTCAATCCATTTCTGAACTGCAGTGAGTTCAGGGTAACCGTATGTGCTGAAATCTCTGAAATCTTATATTTATGTTGTGCCAACCAGACTAAGCTAGCCACAAATTACAGTCTTGCTAACTTTATCAACATATTACCAATTACAAAGCACTTTTAGGTTTTGTCCTATACCTATATTCTTCTTCCCTGCCACAACAGGAGTTAAGTAGAAGCATATATGAAAAAAAAAAAACCTATTTTTAGGAGAAACTATTTCTAAAATCCCTGTAGGAAGGTATTGGGAGGTTGGGTCCTGGTGTTAGTACTTGAGGGGTACCGGTATTTATTACTGAGAGGGCAAAATGTTAATTACCCTGAGCTTACATCCCAAAGTGGATCGAGCAAAAAGATTGGGCTAGCTAAAACATCTTGTCGGCTTCAATATTGGGATGGGGTGGTTTAGTAGCAAATGGTAGCATGAATTAATTCTTAAAAATTCTCTCCATATACCATTCTGCAGCAAATTAAGGACATGATTGGTCAACCAACACACTTCAGCAACCACAAAGATTTAGCAAGCCAATCTTTCCCAACACCCCATTCCCTAAATCGCCAGCACAATATATCTATCAAGCGAAATTCCCATTTAATACCCTCCTATCCAGTAGCAAGTCCATTTCTGCACGGAAAGAGGTACGATGTTTGGAGAAAGAATGCAGAAGATATGAAAAAAAAAGAAAGGGCGGCTTCCTAGCAAATATCCAGTCAGCTGGAAGAACCCTCAAGCCCTGGCCTCCGGCCCCATCACTAACTTCCTCTCTCCCCTGTTCATTCGCCATTGAGAACTTTCCATCCCACCTGGGGAATTGGACAGCGAGAGGTGCAAAGAGGAGAGTTGTCAGGAAGAAGAGAAAAGAATGACGGGAGGTAAGAAAGATACATGATCCTAGACCAGAGGTGCAAGTAATCAAGAACAAGAGAAATAGAGCAGTCGTAAATAAAAGAGAGGAAGAAAGTACAAAAATATCCCGGTTGTTGCCGGTGTGTCCAGGGTCACGCACTACCGCAAGCTCCACCCATCAAGCAGCCTTTATGCCCAGACGCCCCTCTTGTATAGATCAAGGGCAATCCTTGGGATAGACCTAGACTTCTTGGTTGCCTTAGTGTTCTCCCACAAGCTCAACCTCCCTGGACCCCCACACACCTCCTTGGGGTTGCCTTCGCAGGCCATCTTACAGTCAGAGTCGGGCATCGGCTTACCGGCGCCGATGACATTTCCACAGAAGCATTGACGGCCAAACTCAGTACCTGCGTACTTGAAGCCCTTGCTTTGGCAGTAATTGATGCAGCCAGCGTTAGTGATTTTCTCACCCCACCAGCCCATCTTTGGGAGAGTGCGGGCTGGATTGACTGGGTCAAAATAGCACCCCTTTGAAACCCAGTTTGAGGATGGGACTTTTGGAACTGGTGTGGGTGTGGCAAGAAGGTTAAGCTTAGCGCTGGTAACGGTAACAACTGGGGCTGAGCTCTTGGGCTTGGAGCCATCGGCAGGGCCCTTCTTGTAGACACTCAAGCGTTGGGCACCTCCACAGATTTGGCTAGGATTACCAGCGCATGGCACTGCGCAAAGGTAGTCACCCTTCCTGTCAGTAGCAATTGAGGTACCACAATAGCACTCGTTAGAGTATTGCAGACCAGCATAGGTTTGACCCTTGGAGACACAATAGTCGATGCATTGCTCAATAGTCATGTCATCGCTGCCAGTGCGGATAGGGAGGGTACGAGAGTCGAGCTTATCAATGGCGCATCCGTCGTAAAACCACCCCTTAGCGGACATGTCAGAGTAAGCCTTCTTGGGCTCCCCGATAACTGTCGTGGCATCGCAATTAGTTGGTACAGTAGCCTTACCTGGACCAGCTTGGATAGTATTGCAACCAGGGAGTTTGCTCATCCATCCACTTGTCTGCTCATCAACACGCGGTGCAACGTGGCAGTCCTTTTGGATGTTCTTATCGAAGAAAGAGAAGAATGGGCACTCTTCGACAACACCACTATCGTCATTGCAGCCATCGACTGCCTTTTGTAGAACCTCGATATTCCATCCATTGACAAAGTCGCCATGGAAACCGTATCCAGTTGGGTCACCAGTTGAAATTAGGAAAGGCCATTTGCCATCGACCCATAGATTCTTATATGGATTGATATCAAACAAAACCTCGTAGAAGATGGAGATCAAACGGACTGGGTGAGTTGGCGGGCACTTTCCCGTGTCAGTACCGTCGGGGTAGGCCACATGGGACTTGTGGTTCGGACTGTCCAAGTCCTTCCCATTCCAGCAGCTGGGGAAGAACACTTGCATACGAAGGCCGTTGGGGCAGTTCTTTTTTGGAAATCCGGGGGTCTCTGGTGAAGGATTGCTGTAATCCAAGCAAGCATAGCTCACAGCCCGTTGCTCCTTGTTATCGGTGTAGGAGCGTAACAGTGGGTCCCCTGCGAGCATTCGGAATCCCTTAGGGAATGCATGTAGCTTCTCGCCAGGGGTCCCACGGCGCTGCAAGTAGTAAATCAGGGCTCCGCCCATTTGCTCCACCTCATGAAAGCTACCATTTTTTGCCCTGTAGAACAGGTTCGGAGTCCAGTAGTTGCTAAGATCTTCCTTGACAGAGCAAGTTGAGCAGGTGGAACGGCGAGCCTGATCGTAGTCCATTTCGAAACCAAATCCATTCCCACCTATTTAACCCAACAGTCAGGACATCATTGATCACACAGGGGCCACAATTGAAAAGGAGGTAATACCCATGATAGTGTGCAAATGCGTTGCCACTTTCCCAGGGCTGACAATTGGATCTGCCCTATAATTTTCAAAGTCAGGCAGATGTTTTCTCATAAGACAAGGAGAGAGGGTAATACAAACCTCTCGACAAGCACAGGCGAAGCGCATGGTAGCCTCCAAAATGCGGTTGCCATGTTTGACAAAAAGGCGACAGCCAGCGCCGCGCGAGTTGCCATGGCCTTCATCTTGCGAGTAAGGTGGGGTTGTTTAATGGTGTGAGTAGGGTAGCTGAGAAGATCTAGGAGGTAGACTTGCTGACTTCCTTGTAACGATGGGCGAAAAGTGAAGAGAATGATAGTCAATGATATTCAAAGAAAAGAAGTATTGCTGCTAGAGAGCGTGGTATGCCTGAAGCACAGAGGGAACGGGCGGATACCCAAAGTACAGTCTGAGTGATCTGAACGGATGTAGTGGGGGCTTACCACTTAAGTACTTTATAAAACCGAAGGCAGCTAAGGAGGCAAACATGACCAGGTTGGCACCACCCGTAGAAAGAAATTCAGTCCTTTCTTTTCTGTCCGATAGTCCAGCTGCAGCCTATGCGAAAGCCATAACTAGTTGACCCATCCCAGGCCATCACCGGCTGTGAGTTCCCTCAAGGTTCAATTTACGCTGCAGGCCCTTCCTGTGCTCCCCACTGCCTGCAATCCCCAATATATGGATGCGGTAGTACGAGTAATATAGGTATTCTGAGGCCCAAAGAAGGGCGTATGCTTCCCAGTCTGACTTAAACATCAGCACCTCTACCAGCAAGGCAGCGAGCAGTGGGAGGCAGAAATATGTGGGCCGGTGGTATCCAGTGTCATCTTATGGCACGCTCAAGATATGAATATATTTTGGGCGGCAAAAGCAAACATTACTTAATAGGTAGAGGTCACCAACCAGGGTTGGAGGTTACCCAGCAAGAGCACTCAAACATTGACAGAGGCGAGCAAAAGCAAAAAAAAAAAAAGCATGGCAGGGCTGTTATCAACAATGACAGATCTGAGATGACCGGCATAAGAATAACGCTGCTACAAACCATATACCTATACTTAGAGGCATGGCTATTGTCAGGAACCCCTGCCGATCATATGCTGTACTTTGTCGCTACAGCACATTTGGACTGCCGGCCCCGCCCACAGAAAACTCTTTCCCAATATTCGGTTGGTAGGCACCGCATTAAGCGGACGGGCGATATCTAGCTACCGCTCCTGCCTTTCCCATCCTGGCCCTTGCACAACGGACGGATGTCGCAATCCTTTGTCTGGTTTTGTTTGCTTCACGGTTAGACACCTCATTCGTGGAGATCAGAACACACACTTGTAGCAGGTAGGTAGCCGGCTGTGCGCGCAATAAAATAAACTGTTGGCTCGCATTCCATGAAAATTGCCCCATGGTGGCTCCGCAATATCGTGATGGAGCAGCAATAGAACCAATGTAATGTCTGTTAATGGAATTCCCCATACACTTACCAAAGTACTTAGTTTTTGGTATTGGGTATAATGTAGGTAGGCATGTGTGACATCTTACAGCCCCCCCACTAAAAGCAAAACGCCCATTTTCACAATCATCTGCACTGCTTCGGTCTTAAGCCTTGACCCTGAGCGTTCTTTCGAATGTGATAGGAAGAATCCCTTCCAAGAGCAAGTGTTCTGAGGTTGATCTGAGTGAGTAAAATTTCCATCCGTGGGTTCCCATAGATTAGATAGAGTTTGGGCTAGGATTAACGTAGGAGCGGACATGTGGTTTTTTAGCATACCTGCAGCTGCATGCATTGCCCCTGCAACTTCCCACCCCAAAATTTGGTACTTCACGCATGTCTTGGTCTGAAACAAAAGGTACTGCAAGTAAGTACTTACCTACAGGATCCGTATTTAGCGCCTTAAAGACAGAATCCTTGTCACCTCCACCAATATTGAGATAAATTTCGCCAACTGTGATATCTTGTACACATCTGTGATGAGGCAATGGATGTCTCAACGCTCAGTATGAGCCGCCAGGTCTGGTGGGCAAGACCCCAGCCCTTTTTCCCCACTAAATTCCTGCTTTGCCAAAGGATGCGTTTAGATTATGCTGTGCAGTCCAAGGCCCATTAATCTTCATATTCTCCCTTTTAGCTACTAGCTGGCCTGACCCTACCTGCGCAATTGGAGATGGGAGGTCGAATATGCGTGAGCTGGTGGGGGAGTAAAAGATATTTACGTATATAGATTACCTAATTAGTCCTGGTCTCTAGGAAAGCGCTTTGGAAGGTTACACCAACCACCAGCGGGGCAGGCACTCACGTAATCCTGTCTTCAATCTTCGACTACTAGCCATGATGTAAATCATCGGTCAAACCTACTTTGAAAAGTCATAAAAACCCACCAACATCAGGAATTGGTTTATTTATAGCCCTAAAAATAAGTACTTATCAAGCTCATGAGGTTTTTGTGATTCAATACCCTACCTGGTATAATATTTGAGAAATTGTGAAAGTTGCCGGAGTGGTTGTGAAGTTTTTTCTTTCTTTTTTTGCCCTGCATGTACCTTGCCCATACAAAACTGTATGGCAACGCCGTATACAGTATCTAACTCATTCAGGTATGACTGAGTATGCCTCAGGAACCATGCTACCAAGAATGAGGATATTGACCTGTGTCACTTTGGCGGTAAAAACCCAAATTCGCGAAAACTTTTGACCTATAACCATAAATTAACGGATTAATACAAATCAAATCATACCATTGGGTATCGCCGACCTGATCAAGCATTTATTTTTCGAGCTCTAGAGGGTGTATTTGACCTCGATTTTCGGTTTGTTATATTGTATGAACGTCATCAATATTAACCTCGATGAACTATAGTTTCTCCAGGCTACCATCCTGGACACTCTCACTCCCCCCTCGCCTATGAGATAAGCGTAATTTAATCTTATGAGTAGCTCGGCTACGTGATTTATTTTTTGGGTGTGTGAAATCACAGGACATTCCTAATCTCAACACCAATACTGATTCCGGTAGCCCCACCGAAAACTATTTCCTTGCGATCGGTATGCACTTCGTGCAACCCGACTATAGACACACACTGTATAAGATTAAGGTCAGGATAAGGTTTAACTCTTGTATGTTGTGATGTTGCACATGAACCATCAGCATAAACTGCTAATTAAGACCCTCTGCCTCGCTCCGTTGCTACAGCCGCTGCGTTCGGAGTAGGTACAGGGGGACTACTACTACAGCCGGTATTCCGAGCCCGGTATGATGTTAACCATGACTGATTGTCTGGTTGGCACATCCGTGAGTTTCTCGTGCCGAAGTAAACGCCCCATATCACGTGCTGTAGAAAAGTTAAAACAGATTCCGGCCTACATATATACAAGTTTAAGGCACCAGATAGTTGGGCTAACTGTGGGTAGCATGACAACAACAACAACAACTTCTTTATATCCTTATCGGAAATGCCGATTTCCTCGGCTGCTTGTATTTTTTCATGCACATTTGCGTATTCTTGATTTATCTTATTATCTCTTGGGCTGGTATATAAGACACCCACCACTCTTGCATGAATGACAGTGACAAGGTTCAGTCTATTGTTCACGGCAATGGAAAAACAATGGGACAATACTATTAATGCAAGAGTGGAGAGTGTCTCACCAGCCCAAGGGATAGCATGTGCTGGTGGATGTACAGTATGTATTTTTGCAGGTAGTGTATCTATCTGTGTCTCCTGGCCTGGACCCATCATGCATAAATGCGATTGTTCTGAGCAGGAACAATAAAATGGCCGTCTCATAGCCTAAGGCTCCACGGACGTATAGACTAAAAAAAAAAAAATGGCCCTGGTAATTAATTCCATTCATGCATAGTTGGATGATTTCTCACCAGATATTACCGATAGTTTGGAGAGACTGGGATAAATCCCGAAAAACGCAAGGTAGGTAGGTACAATACATACATACGATACGAGATGAAAAAACTCTAGCGTGTGTTCCCCAGTAGGAAACCCTTCTGGCTCTGTGGAAACTGAGAATATTTCCAAATCCCAACTGGCCCAATCGACATGGTCGATATCTACTGCACCAAGGGAACCTGAAACCTCAGCGGAGGGTACGATACCTAGGGATATAGTTTCCTTTTTCTTTCGGGTTCGGTAGTTCAGGAGCCTTATCCCGATTGCAATCCTCGAGCCCTACCAGCGTGGCCACACAGTTATCAGCTGCAGCTCCCACTAGGAATGCTCGATGTTTTTATGCTACAAGCAATACTTCCTGGACTCGAACGAATCCCGCCGTCTGTATGTCGCCCATATGGGGTTGGATAATCGGTTCAATACGGCGGATTTCCCCGTTGATGTCTTCTCATCGTGAGTGGGGGGAGAGGGGTTGATATAATGTCTTTTTGGAGTTCAAGCATGTTCTCCCCTCACTCCGTCTCATAGCCTGCCTCCACAGACGTATAGACTCAAAAAAAAAAAAAATCTCCCCTCAGCTTTTTCAGCAGGGATTCAGGGCGGCGATGGTGGTAGTGGCGTCTAGGTGACCTGTATGCACGTACGCGTATTACCGTTCCTTGCATCTGGGCATGTTTGTGAATGTTGAAACTTGATGGCAGTGTGGGGGGGAAATGTGATCATAGGTCTGTGGTTAAGGCTATGAGGCGGATGCTATTGTTCTTAACAATAGGAACAATAGTATTTATGCACGGTGGGCTCTATCTCAGCAGCTCAAGGGATACCATACCGTATCCATACTGTATGATGCCTCTCCTAAAATTACTGTGATCGGTAATTTTCTGTTTTCCTCTTCCTGCAAACATTAACCCCTCTCTGTGAGATGCACACATGATCACATCCCTCCATCCAGCCTATTCTGAAACAAGAATCTTGTGCATCTTCCCACCCATTTCCGGAATTCCCGAATGAAATACTTGTTCCTTAAAACAGCAAATCTGGAAAGCACCCTGTAAAGTGGTAAAGGTTTACAGCTGGTCATAAGCGAGCGAGTCCCAATATTGGTTGAGAAGATATGACTTGAGACAAGCTGTAAATGTTCCTAAACAAGGAGGAATTGCGTATCGAGGTACTACAAAGTACAGTAGTACGTTTACTGGAAGATGACTTGGAAAGCCGAATTAGGAATACTTAGTGTTTGCCTATGTTAGTGATACCAGTACAGGGTCAATGTGATATCAAATCTGGCAAAACAGAACCACAAAGCCTTCAGAGTAGTTGCTTTTCTGCACATTCACTTACGCAATCTCGAATTAAGCACAGGACCTAAAACTTGAATAAGTGACTACGAATGTATATTATATCCTATATAGCTGGGAATATCCTGCTAACTCAGGCATAGACATAGAATTGAATAAGTGACTGTATACTAGTACGTATATAATTCCAGTTTGTCATTTAGGAATATATGTAGCAGCCTCATCTAGGTATGCTGCGTCACACAAAAGTGATAGACCACCTCACGGGTGTTACTGCCCAAAGTTTCCACAGACGTATAGACTCGAAAAAGAAAAAAGAAGTGCTCAAAGTGGCGACTGCCAAAAGTGGGTTAGCATTGATATCTCAGGTTTCAGGCTAACGTGCTCGTTCTTATGCAGTGGCCCGCTTGAGACAACTGTTGATACCGCAAAGGTGCCGAGGCGAAATGAACCCGAAAGGCAGCAAGTGCGAAATTATGGGCTCGAAGCCATGGATATTCGATGGCGCAAATCCAGAACTCGAGGTATTCTCCCATGAATATATAGGTAATCCTATGCGCCTGTGAAACGGGGGCTCGAAATACGTGCACGTGGTAGCAATGGGCCGAAATTGTTTTCATACGTAGCAATAGTGTCCATAGAGTAAGTCCCGGTGATATCTGCAGCAAAAGTTAGTGAGAGTAAAGGAAGGGCTAACAAATATGTTGACTCCTGAGCATGCGCCAACAATATATATTGGAACTATTCTTCCACCACACACCAGAACAGTCACATCTCTCATATCAAGCTCTTGCCTAGGGAATAAGGGGATATCCAGTAAGGGGGGGTGCAAAACCAGTACCTTTGCCTCTGAGTTCATCCCATCAGTAAGGAGATCTGGATCCAATAAAAGAGTGGCTTGTAGGAGGAGGACTAGAGATTGAACCTTGGAGACTATTGTCACTTCCGGATCCATATATATGCCTACAAGGGGCAGGCAAGGATCCTGAAGCACAAACACATGGGGAATGAGTATACCAGGCGGAAAATCAAGGTTTCTAAAGCTTCGACAGCATGTAGATGAAGCGTAAGGCACTCTAGGATATATAGGCCGTGCTGTAGGTGATGTAGCAGAGATCATGACAGTGGAGCGACGCTTAGTCAAGGAATTAGATCTATGCTTAGCTCGCCAGACTATGCTCTACCTCTACTACTCTACAATTCGACTACTCTCTATGGCAGTGGTAGTGGGCACAACAATTGAATGATTCATGAAAGGTATTGTGGATCAAGACCAAGTTGCAACTGGGCTGTGAGAAGGGTACGGTACGACCCAAGTATATTGGGTCATAAGTCCCTCCCTGGACACTCCCACCCTGCGAAAATTTACAGTATAAATATCATCTGCCCACGAAAACAGGATTTCAGCACAAAGGGGGGGACTACACTACACGGAAATTGATCATGTAGCATAAAACCGTATCAAAAAAGCATGAAACCAATCGAAGTAGCCATATGAATGAAACTCCCACCCGCTCCGTTGCCATTATTTGTTGTTCGCTACATTCGTGAGAAATTATTTACATGGACGAGCAGACTGAAGGTGAGGGTAGGATAGGTAAGTTCCCTTTCCACAAATCCGATGTGATGCCCCCAAGCGGAAAAGCCCAGTACCCAAACGAACCTCCTCGAAAGTCCACAACCACACTACTTCCCCACCGCACTCTTCCGCCTGCCACCCCTACCCCTTGCTACCCCCTTCCCTGGCGTCGCCTGCCCCCTCTCGCTAACCTGGCTCCTCCTCTCACTCCCCTGACTCTTCTCCTCCGCCCCCCCCTCAATGCTAAACTCCCCTCCGCACTCCAATCTCCCCCTCAAAATACTCATTGTCACCATCTCCGCCCTAAACACGCCCCATCCGCCCTCCCTCCACCTGCCTACCTCCCCCTCCTT
>Ga0307514_10004340_pt1 | contig 13068 bp, 12 predicted proteins | sample 16_EM_MG_FD_203088 | JGI IMG/M metagenome (GOLD analysis project Ga0307514, IMG submission 203088) | Populus trichocarpa ectomycorrhiza microbial communities from riparian zone in the Pacific Northwest, United States - 16_EM | ecosystem: Host-associated > Plants > Roots > Unclassified | place... | reverse complement strand
CGAAAAAAATGGTTGCTAATCGAAAGTAGTGGTTCTTGAAGTTCATCTAATCAGTAACATTATCTGAATGCCAAAGAAATTGGTTCTTGTTTGATCATCATGTGCCTCGTTGTTCTCCAATTGTTTAACACAGAATATTGAGAGAGGGGGGAACAAAAGTTCCTCCAATGTGTCACAGTATCCTCGTATCAAAAAAATATGATTCAGTTTTAGTCATTATATGCCTCGTTGTTTTTCAATATTTTAACACCTTATGACTTCAAATTTATTGAATCATCGACCAAAAAAAGAGAAACGAGAATGACAACTTACACAAAATGTGGGCCACTGTATGTAGTTGTGTCCTCAAGAAAGTCAGCACCGTCAAGCTTTGGCCTCAAAGAAACAGAGTGAATTCCCAGCGCGTCTGTATAAAGTCCACATAGAAAATGCAGAGATTTATCTTGTCCAGGCTTCGAAACATCCACATGAAGGAAGAACTGATTCACGTCCTCGTCATTTCCATCAGACTCCCCATCACCAGGTGCAATATAAGCCATCCGCATTATAGAGAGTTTAATTTCCTCATTCCCATAGGTGCGAATCAGAACTGGACCATTCCCATCCAAAGCACCTTTTATTATTGAAAAGGCAGGTGGAGGGTTGACTTTCTACAACAAATTCAAGTTCAAGATATAGCATTAGCCAAAAAAAATCTCTCACACTCTCTCACTCACATATCATACACATTAAGCCCAATTGAACGCACAAAATCATGCATAATTCTAATTTGACAAACAAACATTTAAGCATGCATACATAGACAAACAAAAGCTCAGCTTTCTAGATTCCCTATAGTCACAAACTTCACTCAACAAAAGCAGACATACAAGCATGTACATAGGCGTAAGTAACCTCGATATATTAAACATCGAGTAGAAGGTGACTTCACCTCCTTAAGTTGCCTAAGGCCACAAACTTTACTCAACAAAACCTAACATACACAACAGAAGTAGTCAAAAATCATAAAAAAAAAAACAAAGATTGGTTTCCTATTTTTTAATCCAAGCAATCCTAACATATGCGAGTATTTCTCTATCTAAAACCCTAAATTCTTCATGGGGTTCCTTTAAAAGCAAGAACAGAAAAAGGGTTTTGCTTTTTAAAGAGAAACAAAACCCCAAAAGGGTTTTTAAGTAAAGTTTGTGTTCTCTTACAGGAGGAGGGTTCATTTTGGAGACTTCAAGATAGTGCTCTTTAAGAGACCGAAGCAACAGTGTGTCCACAGCGGCGGATATGCTTGTTGGTGATGTTGATGACCATCTCTTACTTGTTATGGTGCTCCATGGTTGCCTCGCTGTAGCTTCTCTTAACACTCTCTTCCACATTTCTCTTTCACTTCTCTAAAACCAGAGCAAATTTCAAAACTTTATTCTTGTGTGCAACAAAAGAGCTTCAAACGGAGAGCAAAAGAAGCAAGAAAGATGTTTCATAACCCGACCCGTTTTTACCTTATATTCAGATAGTGGGCCTGTGAAGATTTAATTATAGAGGGCAATTAGGCCGGATCCAACAGTTCTGCCCCAGTTCATATCTGAGTTATGATTTATGATGTGTATTTGGTCAAATATTTTTTATGTAAAAAGAATTTGTTAAATGTTGATAATATATTTTTAAATAGTAAAAAGAATCATTAACTCAAAATATAATGTATATTTCATGATTTTTTTTAAATATTAAAACTATAACATATTAAATAAGTATTTTTAAAAAAACATTAAGACATTAATATATTAGATCAATCCACTGGGTTAACATGTTAAATCCACAACTGAGGTCATGAGATTATAATAACCCTATAAAATATAAGTTGAAATAAATTAAAAATCTCAATTAAAAATCAATTTAACCTTAAAGGGAGAGATTGAGAAGAAAATACACAATTAAAAAATAAAAAAAATTAACCAGAGTCAACTTGTCAAATTTACGACTTGAGTTATGAGATCGAGATAACTTATTATAAAACAGGTTAAAAAAATACTAAAAAAACTAATTATCAGCTAACTCAATGTTAAATAATGAAATTAAAAAAAAATAATTAAAAAAATAAAATAATCTAAGCCAACTTTGATTAACTTGTAAAACTCATAATCCGGGTCATAAGACCATAATAACTATATGAAAAATAAATAAAAAAATTACAAAACTCAATTATACCAGATCCAATATTGAAGATTATAATCCCAATAATCCCATATAAAATAAAATTTTTAAAAAAACTAATAATTTTTTTTAATTATTGGAGGGTGAAATTAAAAAAAAACTAAATTAAAAAATTAAAAAAAGAGCAAAGAAGCAAAACATTGTTCAATGAACAATGTTTCATGCCACACCTTTTAAATTTTGATAATTTTATTCCACTGTAAATTTGGCTGTTTATATTAAAAAAATATTTATTTTAATTTTGTTATAAAATAGTCACTCAAGTAAAAAATAGGCACAAAACAAGGTGAACAAAAACCCGTATAAAATATAAAAGGTTATACTAAAGTAAAAAATTGACCTCACCCAATTATTTTTAATATTTTTAAATAATTGATTAAATGATTAAAGAAACATATTGATTTCTTAATATTTTGAATTCAAACATTAAGGATAATATTCATATAATTCATTATTTTTTTATTAAATTAGGATAATGTGAAAGTACATTTTTTAAATGAAAAAAAAGAATATTTATTTTTATTGATCAAATGAACTAAAACAATTTATCCTCGACATGGCATGTTTGGAATTATGGTAGCGATTCAAAATGATTTTCGTTTAGAAATTAATCAAAATAATATTTTTTTATTTTTTAAAAATTACTTTTTAGATCAATATATCAAAACATTTTAAAAACATAAAAAAAATATTTTTAATAAAAAAAATTTAAAATTTAAAAAACACGGTTGAAATCGTGTTCCTAAATAATCTTTTAGCCTTTTATAAATATGATAGGCTTTAAACTAAATTTGAGATTATGGTTGTAATTAGTGTTTTTTATTTATTATTTTATTAAAATAATATTTATTTATTTTTTAAAAATTATTTTTGATATCAATGTATTAAAATAATCTAAAAATATAAAAATAAAATATTAATTTAAAATGAAAAAAATTAAAACTTTTGAAGTGTTATTAAAAAGTTTTATTAAAAATACTTTTAAAATCCAAAAATAAATTGTACGCGGGGTCACATGAAGAATACTCGGCAGTTGGCATCTCTTTCGAGGGCAAACATCACTCGTTCCCAATCTTGCGTCTCTTCCAGTTACTCATAAATCGATCCTGAAAAGGAAAGCAAAGAAACAAACCAAAGTAAAGTGAAGTATTATATCAGATAGTGCAACGTTGTTTTCAAACAGCTGCTAATTCGTGTATTGCCGTGTTTCTTTTGGGATTACAGAGAGAGAACATGAACGGCAGCCACCGCCGGCGTACGGGGATGGGAAAATGAACCCCTATGGCGGAAGTGGACAAAGAATGAGAGGAAATGCAGGGGCAATGAGTAATAGTTATGGAGGAGGAGGAAGGCAAGATGGGTATTCTAGTGTGGAGGCAGAGCAGCATCCTGGGTATAAATCTTCAATAGCTGAAGGGCAGTGGCAGTGGGACAGAGATTCATAGAATGTTCACAATCAATTGCCTACTCATATTTTCAGTGAAGGTGAGTGAATACTGTGTGTTTCTTGATGTTATTGTGTTTGATGGATGTTTAATTAAGAGAGTGAAAGTAATGTTTGTTAGAAGTTACGGGTTTTTTGGGTTCTTGAAGGTAGTGAATTTGATTTAAACATTGAAGGAAAGTGTGAACTTTCTTTGACGATATAGAAATTAACGTTAAGCTTTTGGAGTTATCAGAACAATGGTGGAAGGACAATGAGGAATTGGGTGTTAATGTTAAGAATTGGTAGGTGGAATTGATGGAAGTGAAAATTGTGTGTTAAGAGCCCATTTGGCATAACTTAGTTTATCTCGAGTCACAATTCAAAAGTTGTTTTTCATAAATAATGTGACAAAAACAAGTTCAGAAATATGTCCGGTAAAAATGATTCAAAACGAATTTTTGGGGGAAGAGATATAGTATTAAGTAGAATCCGAGTTAAAAGTTGAAAATTAACTTATTATTAAATCAAAATCTTGACTCACTTTTGTAACAAATTTTTTTTATTTCAGTCAGAAGTTGTCTAATCAAATATATTTATAACATTTCTACAAGTAAAAAGTTTAAAAAACAACTCAAATCAATGCACAAAAGTCATACCAAACAGAACCTTAGTTCATTTGAAGTGGGAGATATCTTGACCCTTTTGAGCGTAGTATAGAACACAGATGATCAAAGAAAGCTATGAACTTATTTACTTTGTAGAGCTGTGAGCTGCGTTGATGTGTTAGGATTGATGGTAATCTATTGAAGATTGAATTATAGTCAAGATGCAATTGGGCACTAAAGTTTAAAGGTAAAGAATCAGAAAGTGGAGATTGATATTTGTATGTAATTTGTATGCTACGTGTGTGAACAAGCTTTAGGATGCATGCTTGATAACCAAGAAAATTGTGGCTTTTCTGGGAGAAAAAAAAGCTATGAACAAGTTTTATGAATGTTTGTTCATATTTGTTTCATTTTGCAGGTCAAGTGGGTTCTGGGGCAAGATCTTACTACCATGGGCAGCCACCTGATCGGAAAATGGGTCTAGAAAGTCAATCCAACAAGGAAGCTGGCGGAACCCAGCCCCATGACCAAGACATGGAGCTTGGCTTTGAGGACAACTCATTGCCAATGTCTTTTGAAGGTCTTGAAAGGAAGTTCTTTGATGAAGTAACGAAATTGGCAAAGGAGCGAGGTGATGCAGAGGTTGCTGAAAATGCTAGGCATAGGGGGGTGAGACTTCTATGAAACAATTTCTTCAATTATCCGGGCTTTCCCCCCTTGTGAGCTGCAACTATTTTAAACCTAGGCCAGTAAAGGCTCTTACAGGGAGGAGAGAAGGGGAGGGGGGTTACTCTAATAACTTTAGCTCGATGACGCATGTGCATGATTGGAGAAGTCAAATAAATATTTAAGCAAATTAATTTACAAAGAGCTAACTGTTGCTTAGTGTGTTGCAAATCTTCCTGCTTCTCTAACATGCCCTTCTCTTCTTATGCTGGTTTTGAAACCTTCTCTTCCCTTTGACTTTACTAAATTATTGATCTCTGATAGCACTGGCTTTCTTTGTATTTTTTACTGCTCATATTATAGATGATTGGCCAAACGATAAACATTCAATATTTTTTGCTGCTTCAGAAAATTATCGAGATCAATACCAGATACCAGGAAAAACTTTACGCACTTCGAGCTCAACAAGCCAATAGACGAGAAGAGTTTCTTAGGAAGGAATCACAAGCCCGACTAAGTCAGTACCAACTAGCCAGCATGAGCCACTACCCAAACACAGGTTTGCAGGATGCCCGTGGCTATAGTGGTGCAGCTGCTACAGGACCCATCAGTGCTGGAGAAACACATCGGGCTTATGCCAGCAGTCAATTTGAGTCCTACCGGGGACGACCTCAGTACGGTGGGCGTGGAAGAGCTCAAGGAAATGAGGGAAGGATTCCATACCCTGAGGGCCGTGTTTACAATAATGCCGGAGCCAGACATTACTAGTGATCTAATCGCCACTAGGCTGGCTACATCTGTAAAAACAAAACGAGTTCAATTCTGATCGTTTACTCATCTTGTTGCTTTGATCATGGTTTAGTAATGTAGGATTGCTAATCACCCGACTTAGAAGGGATTTATAGTGCTCCAAGAACTTGCTATATGAAGGGTACATTTTGTGCCTAACGCTTCACACCACCAATCTTCCTGCCAGTAATTTTGTGCATCTTTTATAAATTGTTGGCTCCAATAGCCAAATCTTATATCATATACATTAACAGTAGGATAAATTGACATTTATTCATCTCCTCTTGCTTGTCTTTCAGCAAACCCTCGTGTATAATTCAGTGTTCACTTCTAAGTTCTGTCGCCAGTAAACAAGGCAAGAGAGAGGAATGTTTGAAAACAGATTACAAGTGAGATAAAACAATGATTATTGGAAATACCTGATGCTCAGAACAAGACACTTTCTTAAACAAATCGATATGATTTGCTGTTTATGTTACAAGTGATAGAGTACAGACTACAGAGAACATGGTCACAAGCAAATTTACCCAACTATAATCCTATGAGCTACCATCGTCCTGAGGGAGTACATGGTAAAATTTCTTAGGTTTGTAAAGAAGACAGTACAAAGTTGCAACAACACAAGCCCAACTTTCCACCATCGTCCTGAGGGAAAAGGGAACTGTAAAGACATACTCTGGTGCCTGAGAAGGCAGGTTTACCTTTGTCACCAAAATATCAATGGGTGACCTCGGAAACAGAAAATCATGCTGTGTATCTCTCATCATTATAATTACTTGTCTGCCACCAATAACCAGGAACTTACACAACAAAACCAAAACCGGAGTTCCTAGGTGTCTTTACCGCTTGCGCTGTGTTTTTTTGACTCTGACAAATTTTCCAAGGGACTTGTCACCGCCACCTGTGAACAATGAGAAACTTCCTCCAGCATTAAACTCTAGACTACCAGAAGCCTGAAAAGATGGGTTCTGCGGAGCGGGAATGTTTGTTTGGCTTCCAAATTGAAAGGGGTTTGCACGTGATGGACCTGTAGAACCAAACTGATTCCCACCCGATGGAGCTGAAAAACCAAAAATTGAGCCAGGTGTAGCTGGTTGTTGGCTAAATACGCAAACTGAAGGCGTGGTTGCCTGAACTGTGTCCTCTGCCATGCTGTCCTCCATGCTCATTTGGTCATTATTACCAGATGAAGAACCCTGAGATTGATTAGTAGTGGCTGAAGTGTTGTTGCTGCTACCACTACAGATCCTCAGCCATTCTTCAAGGAAAAGTGTATTAGCCTGTCTAGCCATCTTACTATTGCAAACTGCAAAAACCAGTTAAGTAACCCTTATTCAGATACACAAACCAAAGTCATCACCCTTTTGACATTGTCTATCTATATATCCATGCAAAAACAACATTGCGTTAAGTTAACCTATATCCATCAAAACCCTGTTTAAGACATGTGAAAACGGCCACAAAATGCACTAATTAGAATGTTTAGGACCTATTAGACCAACAAGCTCTAACATACAAGAACCCACCATCAAAACTTAATATCCAAGTGAAAAACTTCCAATGGAAGCTACCAATTCGCTTCCAACATCAAATTTGAATAGCAGAAAACCATGTAGGAGCACACATGTGTGAAAAAGAAGTGATCTTTAAACAACAGTCCAGAATCCATCAAAATATCTGCTTCAAAGTTAAAAAAACAAAACCTCAGCCATCTTCAAGGAAATGTGTATTAGAGCTACCACTAATATTTGTTTAAAAATGAACTTTAAACAAAATCAATTTCAGAATCAATCAAGATCATTGGCTTCAAGTTAACTGAGACAATATATGGAGAATAAAAGCAAAACAAGGAAAACCTATCTTGGAAAAAGAAGAAAAAAATGTTACCTTGGCGGTTCTTAATTTGAGAAACGAGTGCTCAAAACTGTTGAAAGACAAAACCCATTAAGTATCTTCTCTCTGTCTTCAGAAAAAGAAACTTGAATTCAAGTTCAAGAGCATGAAGCTGTGTGGCTTTAATGGACTGGTTGTTGCCTTCAGAGTCAGGAATCCTCACAATCCCAACTCCCAATGACGGGAAAACGTCACGTGTCTGATGGAATGTGTCCTTTTTTTTTTTTTAATTATAAATATTTTATCCAATTTTAACATATCTTGATTATTTTTTAAAATTATAAAATTAATGAGATTTTTAATTTTTAAACTAATAAATTTTTTTTAAAAAATTCAAATTTAATTGAACTACATCTATAATGAAATGTGCCTTCCTATTAAGAAACCGTATATTTAACGGTTTCTTAGCATTTAAGTTGTTTCAATGTTACTCCTGTAGTAAAGAAAAGGTTTCAATTTACGCTTTGACTAGTCACTAACTCGTAAAAGGTGAAACCTTAGAGCTTAAGGAGTGGAACTTGGAAAAGTGTAACATTTGGTGTTAGGGGTAAAGGTGTAATTAGCCCTTAACCAAACCAGCAGGCTGCAGTTCCATTCCATTATGGCTCAAAGGCCTGTAGAGAGATGGAGCAAGTGGCCCAGATATAAGCCAGTCCACCCCTGATTAAGCCCGACTCTCCCATGGGATTAATCTTTTCTCTCTCTTTATTTTTTTTTTATTGATTTGTAATTTTATATATTTTAAAGTGTAAAGTTAAATCCTCATTTATTCATCATATCGTAGTTAATGTCATATCTATATTTTTATTTATTTTCAGGAAAATCTTTAGTTTTGGTCACAATACAGGTGTAGTGGAACACTTTAAAAAATGATATGATATGAGCATAATATTCTTTGTCGAAGAGAATGAAATAATTTATTTATTTTTCTTAATTTTTTTTATTAAAATGACATATTATAAATAAACATAATAAATATTTTTTAAAGAAAATTATGAAACAAATACATTTATAATAGAAGAGTCAATACTAAATTGTGATAAATGTAAGATAAATAAACTGTCACCTCTCAGTATCCATGGCTGCAGTTTTGCTAATGCAGGTGGGGGAAAACCCATAATCTTCTGATTGAGGGAGGCCTTACATATGATGCAATCAAGGAGTCTGTTGCTAAACCTGCAATTGCTTTCAGGGAAGGTGTGGTTGAACTTTTTGAGTTTTTGGACATCCTTTTGAGATAAAGTTTTGAGCAGTGTGGTTTCTGTAAAAGGTTATTCATGCCAAGTTATATATCACCAAACTTGTTTGTGTTTGCAATTCACAGGAAAGAGACATTCCGGTTCTCATATTCCCTGCAGGGCTTGCAGATATCATAGAGGAGGTTAGTTTACAAGATATGCTTTCTGGTGATTCTGTACCAGAACAAAGTGCTTTTAATTTCTGGGTCTAATTTATGTGGTACCTTCTACATGCTTGTGCTTCTTCTTTTTGCTGTGCCGGGTCCTGAGACAGAAAGTCCATAGATCTTTAAAGAATGTTAATATTGTTTCAAACCGAATGGTATTTGATAATGATGGTCGCCTCGTTTCTTTCAAAGGTATCATTTTGATCCTTTCTACCCTTCATGGCCAATGTTTAAACACATGCTATTGGCATCTCCCTGTTGCGATGCCTGCCTAGGATTCTCGGTTATTTTTTATCCCTTTCAGCTTCATGCCATAGTCTCTTTTACATTTTAGTGCCTTCATCATATCAAACCAAACGAGTTGCAAGCTTCTTCCTGTTTGTTTTAGAATTTTGAAACATTGATCAAATTTCATTTGAAATGTTGCCTATTTGTTCTTCTGCATGTTAGAATGATTCTGATTCTGGCTTTAATGCTATTTCGTTGCAGGGAAGTTGATCCATAGTCTAAATAAAAATGAGCATGCTCTTGAAATGGCTGCTCCTGTTCACGAAAATTTTGGTGATGCTGATGGTCTGATCAATGACAATGCTTCTGTAAAGAAGAGAACTGATCTGCTGCTTCTTGGTGATCACCTGGGAGACTTGGAAATGTCAGATGGTTTGGACTATGAGACTCGAATTTCTGTGGGTTTCCTGTGAGTTTGTAATATTGCTTGATCTTTACCTGATTATCTCTACCAATTCCCCATATTTTTCACCACTCTGCTGGATTCTGGTTTCCAAAGGGTTTAACATTTTATTACCTGTTTACATGATATAGAGAATATCTGGTAAGGCAGGTGAATGCATGATAGGAACTCAGAATTCTGTCGGGCATTTGGACACTGTACTATTGATGGAAGTTATTAGAGATGAGTTATGGACTTCCAATAATCCTTACCACAAAACGGAAGCTTTACCTAAGGGAAATTTGAAAGGTGTGTTTTCTTGGTTTGTTTGCGTGTCTGTGTATGTCAGCATGCAATGTTAGATGTCCTGGGCATGCAATGAAGAGATTGCAAATTTGAAAGATACTTGGTCGATCACCTCACAAGAAGATGTTGAAGAGTAGAACCATTTGAAAATTTCTATTTCCTGAACCCTGTTTCAATAGGATCAATTGCTTTTTCGTATACTAAACAATGAGTTCTTTAGTTTCTCAACCATCTGAACTACTGTTTCAGGAATGACAACATTGAAAACAATCTCAGTCAATACCGCAAAGCCTTTGACGTGGTTTATATGGTGAGCTGATGTCCTTGTTACCTTTTGTCCTATATTTTTCAAGAATGGCCTTGCTAAGCCTTCCAACCCAGGGTCATAACAACACAACCTATGGGCATATTTACCATCAAATCTTGCAGGAGGCACTCTTACTTGTAATAAGAGGCTGGGGAGAGACTAGAGAGAGTGGTGCAGAGAGATAACTTAGGAAAAACTGCCCCGCCCCCTCATTTATGGTGCTACTGCAAATTTTGATGTAAATTTGTTTCTTGCAGAATGATGCACCCATGTGGGGGGTAGTCAAGCTTGTTTCCCAGATGTTAAAATATCCATACTATGCCATCTCATTTTGAATGTTGTAGTTGCCTTAAAATCCAGTGGAAAGCAAATAAATTGCAGATGCAAATGAAAAGTCCCAACCCTAATTAACTTTGAAGGGAAATTTGAAGGCCAGAAGGCTCAGTTCCCATGTGATGATGGGACTTCAATTGTTTTGTTCCCATTCACTGAAACTGAAATAAATGAACCCGCATGCACATCTTGGTTATTACGAGACTGAACCAGTCAACAGCGTGCCTTTCATGCCGAATTAGATCTAGCAGTACTGTTAAAAAGCTATTGGTCTGATACAAGGACAAAATGTCTGGCACCAATAAGACATCGGGTATAACTGGTGGTGGTGGTGATGCTAGCAAAGCTCCTTCCAGTGGTGCTCCAAGCCTTGTTTCGGTCTCTGGCTCAGTAAAAGATGCGACCATGAAAGCTCCTGGTCAAGATGTTCGCAAACCTAGAGATGCTTTCGAGAAAAACCCTTCTGGGTATTTTCATGACTGGCACAAGAAGTAGAAGATGAAAGAATAAATAAAATGTTGCTGTAGTTGTATTTTCTTTGAATGCTAATGAAATTTAAAATGCTGCACTAGCGGCACTATTCTTTATGAGCATTTGAAGGTTAATTTCAGCAATCATTATGTGTACATGGCTTAGCTAACTAACTATTCGTCAATGGGAAAAAAAAAGAGAATTGAAGAAGGCTAATGATCATTGATGCCATCCTTTTTTTAGCCAAGCCTGACTCCCTTAATTTATCAATATTCCTATTTCTTACCAAGCACTCATTATAAAAAAAAAAAAATAGTTTAAAGAATCACCAGTAAATTTTTTTTATCTGGCAATGAAAAGTGAGTGAATGAAAACCAGAAATAATGACAAGACAGATATTTACATTTCACGCTGTCAGGGCAAACTGAAATTCTGCCAAGAACATGGTACAGCATAACTGAAACGATTCTCATGGCACTCGTTTTCACGAGTGAAAACTAGTCAACGCAAAGTGGTATCAGAGTAACATACTAAAATGTAAGAAATCCTGACAAATTAGGTATCATATAGTCAAAACTAGGTTTTTATCATATAGATAGATTTTGAAATTATAACTCCATTATAGAGAGAAAGGCAAGACAAGGCAAGGAAGCACATTTAAAATATGATTTGAGTTGCATTGCTTGATTACAGTTAATACGGATGAGAAAAAATCCAGAGAGTCAAAGCACATAGAATCAGGACTCCCGGGATGAGGTGAATGGCATTTTCTCCTATGGACTTGTGATGCCAAGCAAGATCCTTCTTGGTCACATCAGATATGGGATCATGGGTTGGTAACTCTGTGTAAGCTGTATTTTTCAGAGGGGATACATCGGCAGCTGGTGCCAGGTTGATCAAAAACTCATCAGAGGCCCGAGTTCCACTCGCTGACCAATGCATTCTTGTGGGGGAGAGAGAGAGAGAGGGGAAACGATTGTATTGAATACAAGAGAAGAAGGGTTATGCTTCAAGAGAAGAGTCCACGGATGTTATATAATGGGAAATGAGCAAGAATAATTGGTGAATCTCGCCGGGAAAGCCGAAAAAGCCACGATACAAGAAGCCACTTTTCTTGTGAAAGAGAAGTCAAAGAGCTAAGGTGTCCGCTTAAGTTATGCTTCCACTGTAATTAAAGGCATCGTGTGCATGTGAAATAAAGGTTTAAAATAAAGAAAGTTTCATGTGACTTTATGCATGGAATTTTTACTGTTATCTACAGTAAAAACATATCACCAGAATGTGAAAATATGAATAGGTAATACTTGTATTCTTCGTCCGAAAACTACAGGTGGAATATACTAAGAGCCTCAAAAACAAATCACTAAATGGCAGCATCAGCATAATTATTGCTTAAAAAACATACATTGCAAGAGGGGATGGGGTTAGAGTAATCACAGGCATAGAAAATTGTTGGAGCTCAACTCTATGGGAGGTATTCAATGCGATAACAGCTAATACAATGCTGGTGCATAAGCAAATTGTTACATCTCTTGCTGAATTTTCATCTACAGGTTGTGTCAGCTGGGTGTAGTGGAACTCAATTTGAAGCCGATGATGAAGGGGTGTTGATGCCATCAAACCCTTCTTGATTTCAGCCCGCAATTCCCTTATAGGGATTGCAGCCAAGAAGCTCTTAATATACTCCTTGCATGACTCCTTTCCTTTGCACACAATTTCTTCTTCCATCGGAGTCTTTTCGCATTCATTTGGACTTGATGGCGACCTCCTTTCAGCCCGAGTTTTTTCCTTGGTGCTGCTTGGTTGCACTTTGTTGCCCGCAGTTTTTTCATCTGATTCTTTAGTTTCCATTGGTACTTTCCGGATTATTGTATCTTTGTCAAATTTTAGGACATAGGCTTGATTACATCCCTCGTAAAGCCTCTCACCCAATGTGTCAATGATATAGTAGGCATCCTGCTCAACCTTGAGGACAAAGAAGTGGTCATTCCAACT
>Ga0307514_10004339_pt1 | contig 13069 bp, 11 predicted proteins | sample 16_EM_MG_FD_203088 | JGI IMG/M metagenome (GOLD analysis project Ga0307514, IMG submission 203088) | Populus trichocarpa ectomycorrhiza microbial communities from riparian zone in the Pacific Northwest, United States - 16_EM | ecosystem: Host-associated > Plants > Roots > Unclassified | place... | reverse complement strand
CAAAGTGGTGGGCTTTTTTTGAAAAAACTCTCAATTTGCCCACTGGGTAAAGTGTGGGTTAATTGTTTAAAATCTCTCAAAAAACCCTCAATTTACCCACTGGGTAAAACCCCCTCTGCCCCCAGTGGTTGCTCTCCATTGGAGACTGCAGCGACCACAGTGGTTTGCGCAATTCTTCCTAATGTCTTCAAGCCATGAAGGCGAAGACAATTAAGGTAAGGCTAGAGCCATTGCCCTCTATGCAGCCATGAAGGCGCAAAAGAGGTGGGCGTTGCCCGGGCTCATAACCTGTTGAGCACACAGAGTATATTCTATATACTACAAAGTACTCTAGTCCTTACCTTAGGAGAGTGTGGTGAGGGGGAGAGGCTGTGGTTGCTTAAGAGGAGGTTGTTGTGGTAGAAGAACAAGAGACGTTGTTCTTAGACGCTATGTAGACATGGGTATATATACTTTTACCAGGGCGTTACTGTCACAGCTGTATAGCGTGACTCAGCCACTGATGGTCACTTAGGGTGACTCATCCTACGCGTCTAACCAGGCCGCTGACACATAAGTATCGCGTCACACCGGGACGTGTGAGTAACCGGTACCGTGACCGGTCCGCACAGATCACGTGCTGGGGTCGTGCGTTCAATACTCGCACTGACTGTTTTCAACACTTCTGCAGGATTCCATGGGATTATGTAACCTTTTCCCATGCTTCTTCTCCTTTCTCTTCTCTTCTCCTCCATGATCTCCCTGTCCTGTAGTGTCTAGTATCCTGCAGATGTATCAGTATTCTGGTTCAATCCACTGTCACTTATCCCATTCTATTTCCGTGTGTGACAACAAGAGAAGTAAACACGTGCATTGAGTGTCTGAACATACCTTTGTTGAGCACGCAGAGTATATTCTATATACTACAAGGTACTCTAGTCCTTACCTTAGGAGGGTGAGGTGAGGGGGAGAGGCTGAGTTGCTTGAGTGGAGGATGTTGTGGTTGAAGAACAAGAGACGTTGTTATTAGACGCTATGAGTACATGGGTATATACTTTTTAGGAGGGCGTTACCGTCAAAGCTGTATAGCGTGACTCAGCCACTGATGGTCACTTAGGGTGACTCATCCTACGCGTCTAACCAGGCCGCTGACACATAAGTATCGCGTCACACCGGGACGTGTGGGTGACCGGTACCGTGACCGGTTCCCACGGATCACGTGCTGGGGTCATACGTTCAATACTCGCACTGACTGTTTTCAACAACCTTCACATTGAGTATGCCACGGCGCATTGGAAGGTACTTGCCCAGGGGCTTAGTGGGACAGGATGAAGAAGGATAGAGAAGGATGTGCCGAGTTTGCTAAGTCCACATTTCCTAACACCAGAAACTTCCGATCACTTCCACCCCAACAGACGAGGATAACACCACAGCACCACACATCAGCAAACCTCAATCTTGCTTATTTGCACTTATTGTGCTTATTTCTGCTACTGATTTACTTATTGCACTTATTTGCACTTATTTCACCCAGGAGACAACATGTATACCCATCTTAGAGCATTCTTTGAATAGATTCAGTGACTCTCATTGCTTTCGTGACTTATTGGACTTATTGGACTTATTTCATTCAGGTGACTTATTTGTGTTGACCCTTGGTACTTATTGTGACTTATTTGGGCAGGAAGGACCCTGGCTTATTGCTTATTGCCTATTTTGCACTAAATGTCCCTTATTGACGCTTATTTTACTTATTTAAGTCAAATAAGCAAGATTGAGGTTCACTGATGCCAGTACCACAGGTGCACAGCAAACACCTACAGCGCAACAGTAGAACAGGTGTGTGTGAGAAGGTTAAACGCCCACCTCAGCATCACAGCGATTGAACGGTTTTGCTGATGTTGAAACTTCCTAGACACCTCTATTGCTACCTGAAACATAAATCAAAGAGAGATAAATGATAATAACAAATCATGGGATTGTCCCGAATCGCTCAGGGTGGATTTCATCGTCCTGGATCACTGTTGGTTGATCCCGGTCAAACAGACTTTTTACTGGGGATAACCAGTGACCGCCAGAGTGGTCGTGCACATGCAGTAGTATCCTGCTTTTCTGCCGATCAAGTACAAAAAGCGCGGAGATCAACGCGCGGTTTCCTGATGTAAGACGCGGCTTCGGCTAACACCGGCCCATCTCATCCATTCCAATGACGTCCTGCGCAAGGTGCGAGGAAATGCAAGCCGAATATTTGGTTCTAACCCCCTTCGTTAGACTCGCCAGCTGTTTGTTCTGTAAAATCATCAAGGGCTCGTAGTCTGCATTCCCTATCTGTGCTCTCTAAATAATGTATAACTCCAGGAGAGATCCCGTCTTACAAGCTCTTTGAGACCGAGAAATCGTGAGTGTATCGGCCGGCTGTTGAAGGCGACCGTATATCTTACACCTCAGATAAGCTTCTCATTCTTGGATATCAATCCTCTCGCACGCGGTCATTCTCTCGTGGTTCCAAAGTGTACGTTTCACATATCGATCTCCCACATAACGACACGGCCCGTCAAATCCATACCCATGTTTCGTTGTTTCTAGGGCATGGCGAGAAACTCCATGACGTTCCGGATGAATATCTTGAGGACTCTCTGATCCTCGCAAAAAAGATCGCCGTCGCGGCCGGATTTGAGAACTACAACATTCTGCAGGCACGAGTTTAATTCTACCCTGTGCATCATTCCCTGCTGATATACCTTAATATGTGCATAGAACAACGGACGTATTGCTCACCAGGTGAGGGCAACAGCACCTTCGGTATCCGCGATCTTTAACTGATAGATGATCCGCAAGATCGTTCCTCACGTCCACTTCCATATCATCCCCAAACCTGAGGAATCTGACGATAGCGGTTTGGGCGTCGGATGGCCAATCCAGAAATTCTCCAAGGAAGACTTGGAGAAAGTCCACGAGGAAATCAAAGGGAAGTTGTGAGTAAATCGGGGGCCAATGAACCGCATCAGTTACATCCAAATTGTGTTTTCCGGCATGCATAATCATGTACGATTAAAAAAATATCCCAACACATAGAATGATGGTTATTTTGAATATCCTGATTCTTGTGCCTCAAATTTAATCAAATCCTCGAGCGCGAGTCATTGGTTACACTTTCCCTTCATCCTCCTCTGTACACCCTATTCCTTCATCCCTTTCTCGATGCCGACACCACTAACTCACGAGCACCCAAGAACTTACACCCAAGCTACTTTCAAGCCATTACTAAACAAACTTGTACAAACTCCCGAGTACTTCAATCCCCATGACCTCCGACACGCTCTCGAGCATATTTTTACTCCGGGGTCAATTGACCCCACACAAATCGGTGCATTCCTCACAGCACTCCACATCTCTCGTCTCGAGAGAAGACCGGAATCGTTGGCGATCGCCGCGAGCCTGTTGAGGTCCAGAGCTGTCCCTGCATCTGTTGATCATGGTGACGATGATTTCGTGGTGGACATCGTCGGAACGGGAGGAGATGGTCATAATACCTTCAACGTCAGCACGACGGCCGCTATCGTCGCCGCTGGTGCGGGTGCGAGAGTAATCAAGGTACCTTTTATGGTTATTGTGCATGATATTTTTCAAGCTGATATGCGCTACGGGCAGCACGGTAGTCGAGCCTCGACGTCGTCTTCAGGCTCGGCAGACCTCCTCGAACGTCTTGACTGTCTCTTCGTACCTCCCACACCGGGAACTACTATTCCATTCCCCAGAATTCCCTTCCAATTCATCCTCGCGCCCCACTACCATCCTTCCTTGGCCTTGATCTCACCATATCGCAAACTCCTCCCCTTCCGAACAATGTTCAACGTCCTCGGACCCCTAATCAACCCCGCCCGACCAAAAGGGATGGTTCTCGGTATCTTTGAGCCCGAGTTAGGCCCAACCTTTGCTCAGAGTTTGCTCGATGGAGGTGTGCAAAAGGCATTGATCGTGTGTGGGGCCGAGAGGTTAGACGAGATCAGTTGCGCGGGCCCCACTCACGTATGGGAGTTGAACAAAGATGCGAACGGGAAGGGAAAGATCGACGAGTACCTTGTTGACCCCGTGAACGACTTTGGGTTGCCCATCCATCCGTTGGAGGATGTTGCGGGCCACTCTCCCGAGGAGAATGCCAAGGTGTTCTCGAGGCTGCTGGATCCAGCACAGAATCTCTTATCTGACGCAGACCAAGAAACGGTCAGGAAACACAAGGCGATAGTCGATTTTGTGTTGATCAACGCTTCGGCGTTGTTGGTCGTCGCCGGGATAGCAAACGACTTCAAGCACGGGGTCGAGTTGGCGAGGGAAAGCATTACCAGTGGAAAGGCGTGGCAGGCATTACAAACCTTCAGACAATACCTACAACAACAGGAACCAAAAAAGTAAACCCGTACAGTATTTATTGTGCACTGTGTACAATCTAGAAGGGTTGTGTTCACGTCACACGGAAATGGCAGACATCGAAACATCCCCATCACCACCCACGAGAGCAGACCGTTGGGATTTCCTCTCCTCGGCCTGTCTCTGCAGTTCAGCAACCTCCACAGTAAGTTTGGCCTAGAGGGATAGTGAGTGCATACGCTTGAGGTAAGATCTTTGCACGTACAGTCTTGTTCTCCAACTCTGAAACGTCGAAAATTGTCCAAGGCGATTTTCTCTTCGGCGGGTGCTTATCACCTGGGTTATTAAGGGGTGAGATCGGGGCATGCACAATTCAACGGGATGGACGAACCGAGAGCAGCTTGCATGAATACTTCGTCCATGAACTCATGGTTTCGTTGGAACCTTGTCAGCGCCAATGTTCTTGTTGAAATCATTTCTTTTTCTAAGCCATCCACGTCAGCGAGAACCATAAAAGCTCTGTGGTGAAGATGCACCTATCTCTTCGTCTTCGTCTGGGTGCATAGTAGGTCTTTGCTGGAGAGAGCATGTTCAGAGTCACCGTTTTATGGCCTATGAAGCGGACAAACTCACAGCGTTCATGCTTCCTCTCGCTCTCTGTTCTCTTTCTTGAACGCTACGCCTCTCAAGCGCCTCCATCTGTCGGTTCTGTTGAGCCAACATAGACTGTGTCGTCGCCGGACCCGGATACCCCATTCCCATCTGCGGGGGTACGCCTTGTGGTCCAGGCGGTTGCAGTGGGGGATGACCTGGGTGGGGAGGGTGTGCTTGATTCGGAACTCCTTGCATTGGTCCAGGCCCTGAACCAGGGTTTGGTGGGAGTTGTTGAGGACCGGGTCCAACTGGCCCTCCAGGCATCCCACCTCCCATACCACCGGGCATACCACCGGATATTCCACCTGGGATGTTGCCCTGCATACCGGGAGGTATCCCTCCAGGTACACCACCAGGGACATTCCCGACTGGAGGGCCACCAGTTGTACCGAGCATGACCTTTTGTCCAGCTTTCTCTCCAGCGATGTAGACCGCAGGAAGGTTGGTGGGTTGGAGGGGATACGAGCGGGTGGGTTGATTAAATCCCGGATTTACGGCTGTAGTGCCATGAAAATGGAACGGAGACGCGAATCGTGAACCGAAAAAGTACTTAGAGGGGGTAACCTCTAGGTGGGGGGAGGGACTCACCCACTGCTTGGCCCCTACTGTAGTGGGCGAGGATGAGCTGGGGATTCCCGCCCTTTATCATTCGAAACTTCCGTCGGACACGATTGGCAATATTCTCTCCGGGGCCTGGGATGAATCCAAACTTCGATTCCATCACTTCGACTTCCTAACGTGCGTGCCGAAGTCAACAACCGGTTATAATATCCTGATGGAACAGGCGACCCACTCGACCATTTCCGGCGGAGATAGCGAGCCGCTGCTCGTTTTCTTGGAACCTCATACCATCGTTTGGGAATGCCATTTGCGGGCCGACGAAGACGAGGTATACGGCTCCATCTGTGTCGAACGATAGCTCAAGTGGTCAGCGAGCTATATCCGACGCGTAAATAAACAAGGAAAACAACATACCGGCTGGTCTGTCAATATATCCCCAGGAAAACGGTATCTGCGATGAAGCCTGAGTCCCTCGAATGAGCAAATTCACTGCCATCTCGATCGGGAGCGCGGGCTGGTTTTGTATGTCCCCAGAGAATCGCAGACACAACCCATCCGACATTTGTTGTGGTGTCGCCATAGGTTACTTGTCCTCCCCTGGTTATTTTGAGGGCAGCGCGTGTCGAAGTGGAGGGGGTTGAATGGGCTGTCGTGTGGGGGAGATGAGTGATCCGGAGAGGGCGAAACGGCCGGTGGGCGTCGAGGTTGAGAGGGAGGATTATGTTGATACGAACCCCCACTGGCGACGGGGGCGTGGTCGGTTAGCTCAGTTGGTTAGAGCGTGGTGCTAATACGAAGCGCGCCCTCGGGCAGCTCGGTTACGCCAAGGTCGCGAGTTCGAGACTCGTACTGACCAGCTTTTTTTTCCTGTACTTCTTACCAAGGCATCAGCGATGCCCCCGAATTTCAGCCGTCTCCCGCGGATTCCATGTCTTGAACGCGTCGAGCAATGTCCCAGGTCACGGAGAGATTGACTTCCGCTATGACGTGATCAGTCATCCTCCCTGCACGAACCCTCACCAACTGCTGAGGCACATCGCTTCTTCGCCTTGAACCACCATCACCTCGACCATGAGCAAAGTTGAGGAACCGCCCCTGCCTTCGTGCACTCACGCTGCCACTCCACAAACCATCAAACGGAACAAACGACTCTGGTTCCTCACCGGGCTTGCAGCTATGCTTCTCTGTACAGCGAACTACCGTAGCGTTTTCAAGGCTACGAGTTGGAAGCCGCATATGGGTTGTTGGAAGGGTATGAAGCCAAGGTCCCATTATACCCTCCCGTCCGGAGATAAGATACCGAGTATCGCGCTTGGTGAGCCTGCATCGCAGTCCAGTTCGTCGCTTTGGTCAACCTACGTTTGCTCAACACCTTGACAGGCGTCTGGCAAGCCAAAGAAGCCGAAGTTGGTCAAGCAGTCAAGGCTGCTCTAGCTGCCGGTTACCGTCACATTGACGACGCGTGGATTTACGGCGTACGTACTTCAATGATTCCGCGAGATATACACCAACCGAGACATCTGCACACAGAATGAGCGAGAGGTTGGAAAGGCTATCAGGGAGAGCGGTGTTCCTCGGGAGGACATCTTCATCACCTCCAAGGTACGCCACCTCCCATTGTTTGATCTGGGTCGGGCTACTGAACCCTCGCGGTGACAGATGTGGAACTCGTTCCACGCCCCAGAGGATATCGAAGCAAGCCTAGATGAATCATTGTCTCGCCTCCAAACATCGTACTTGGACCTCTACCTCATTCACTGGTGCCCACTGCACTCACTTGCTGCCGTTTCCAATGTTGACAGTTGGATCTCAGGCCGATCGCATTCAAGAAAGAACCGTATGAGAAAGAACGAAAAATCGTCGTCGACGAAGCGTTGACTAATAACCCCTACCCTACATGGAAAAAGCTTGAAGAATTGGTTGACAAAGGCAAGATAAGAAATATTGGGGTCAGCAAGTAAGCTTACAACATCCGTTCCACTCCGTCGGATCACTGACATTGTTAAAAGCTTCAATGTGTGGAGGTATGTGACACGTTCGGGGGCGTTTCTATCCACCTGACTCAGTTTGTAGATACGAAAACTTGACTTCCAATCCCCTCAAGCACCGCCCGGCCGTAAACCAGGTCGAACTAAGCTTTGGAAACCCACAGCCGGAATTGCTCGCCGTACGCATCTCTGCCATTCCACCTTCCTCCCTGATGCCTAATGTAACATTGTGGCTCCAACAGTGGGCAAAGCTCCACGGCGTGCTTCTCGAGGCTTACTCGCCACTCGGAAGCAACAAACAAGTCAAGGAGACCCTTGAATTACCGATAGTGGGGGAAACACTTTACCCGGGCCGATTATTGGTTCTGAAGTCCCCCTTTCTAGATCAAGAAGGTTGCGGCGGACCTAGGAATCACCCCAGCTCAAGTTATCATCTCGTGGCACGTTCAACGCGGAGTCGTTGTTTTGCCCAAGAGCGTGCACGAGAATAGGATCCAGGAGAACTCCAAGAGTGAGTCCTGGTCTTCCGTCCCTTCCTCCGTGTAGGCTGATTACGCCGCATCCGTGGCAGTTGTGACCCTCCCTCAAGGGCATTTTGACCTCATTGAACGCGCCGCTGTCTCGAAGCCTCCCCAGAGGGTTCTTAACCCAAGGTTTGTCCTGAACGTGATTGAAGTTGTTCGTTTGCTGAGAACTCTGGTTGCAGCAAAGGATGGGGCCTCGACTATGACATCTTTGCTTGAGTGTGAAGACTTGTATGGGTACTATACTCCACCGAAAGCACACCAATCCCATACGTCCCGCCCGTGCATCGTCATACATCTTGCTTCAAACACCGACGTTTCCAGGCTTCACCACGCCTGCTCAACGTGACCGTTCCCGATACTATTTGCCCAAGGCCTGCTGAGACCGTTATTCGCTTGTTGGGACACGTCGGTACTTCTGCACCAGTCGGTCGGGCAGTACTTTACCTTGGTACATGTCGGATGCCGTGATACATTCCTTGTAATGTTGAGTACCATTCTACACGAGTACAAGGTGATACATGGCAGAAGCGATCAGTCAGCAACGGGCTTGAGTAACGGTCGTAGCCTCTCCACGAGAGATTCTCCCCCAACATGCCTCACAAATTCCAATCTCCTTATCTTCCGATCAACCGTCCCCTCGCCCATCTCCCTAGATACCTCATCCCACTTGAAGCAGCGCGGTGGAAGAAGTAGGGGCTTTCCTTCCTCCAAGTTCTGTTCATACACCACGATCTCCCTCACAACATCGAGAGAGCCCTGATCGACCACCGCCTTCAACATTTGAACAGCTTTCTCCCTGTCCCATCTCCACTCTTCTCCACCTCGCTCCACATTCGCGCCCGAACAGTATACGAGATCTTCCCAAATACCACTCGCGACGTGATGCACGGCAACGAACCTCAAGAAACCGTCCGGAACGAGGGCGCCGGTCTTGAACAACGCCCCCATGAAATATCCCAGAATATGTGGGTCCCTCTCAATCGGCCAGAGGTAACTCGAGAGCTGAGATGGTGAGGAGAGGAGAACGTCGAGCGTGCCGATGCGGACGCTTCGAAGGGTATGACCGTAATCTCCCCAAAGGAACTTGCGGTAATCGATCGGGTAATCCATTGAAGTAGGAACGAGTAGGAGCTTGCTGAACGTAGGGTGTCCGAACGAGATAGCGTCGTAGAGGTTGACAAAGTCGGTGTAGTATTGATAAAACGGTGTCCCGGATCCCAGGAATCGCACAGCAACGGATTCGAGATCATCCTCTTTGCTCCTCTCATTGGACAAGTGTAGGTGTGACACGCTGAGCTCCGAAACACTGGCAGAGAACGGCGAAAGCAAGTCCTCTAATAACCCACCAATGATGGGATCCCTGAAAACCTCCTGAATGGAGTCTCCACTCTGCTGCTCGTGCTCGAGCATGAAAACTTTCATACACCCCCACACCGTCTCCGAGAACCCCATTGTCCACGTGTGCAACCCGTGGTGTGCCAGGGCGGCCCGCGCGGTCTTGGCGAGGAGGAGTGTGGCGCGTACGATGCCCACTTCCGAACCGTCCCACGAGGGGGGGAGAGACTCGAAAACGGATGATGTGGCGGAACGTAGGAGGTGGTTGAGGGGGGTAAAGACCCAATCTCTGTATAATGGTAGCGGATAATCTCCTGTCGCGGAAGGTTTGTGGCTCCGAATGAGGTGTGCAGGTGGAAGTCTCTGGGTGTTGCTGGATTTTATTGACTGCGGAGAGGGATAGTAGGATCCAATACGGGCATTGACCTCCTTCGGTTCGAAAGCATTCCTTAGGAAGGGCATCACGACCTCGAACCCTCCTTCGCTCAAAAACTTGTCAAGTTTCTGTTTTTCTAAAAGTCCATGTGAAGTGATGAATTCGGGGTCGATGAGGCTTATGATCTCGTTGAGGGTACGCTGTGCAAAGCCCTCGTCTCCTGAGATTTGCTTTCCGAGTATCACAAACGCCTGTGCGAGCCAAAGGTCGTTAGATGACGTGGGCAATCGCCGCGAGAGCCGGAGGTGTTGGGCCAGATAACACGACAGAGGGCGGGCGAACACGTGGGAGTATGAGGGGGAGGGTGAATCTGAATAAATCCATGACCAAAGAGGGCTGCTGGTGATTAATCCAGTCAGCTCCCGGAGTTGGTGGAAGGGGAGAGAGAATGGAGGGGACTCCAGCCGATTGGTAGCGTAGGATAAAGGGGGAGTACAGGCGACCCATAGTCGAAGCGCGGCTGCCAGTGCATCTGCGTTCTTTGCCAGAATTTCGAAGTTGTCAACAGTCATCCCATTCTCACACTGGAGTTCTCCAAGGGCTTGACGAAGGGCCCTGAAGGCAGAGGTAAAGACATCTTTCTCCGGTCCGCAATCAAACCCTCGTCGTGTTACTTCAACGGCTGATGATCGTTCCGCCTCCCCACCAGAGACCCCATTAATCTGAGCACCCTCCAACCACGCACTCAAACATCTCCACAAAGCATTCCACAGCTGTAGATCACCTCGTACACTAAGTTGGTCCCTGAAACGTAGAACACCCGGTCCCCATGACCAAGCCGTGACCTGACTCCATAAGATTTCGTGGCTGGGGGTAGTCTGGTGCGGATCTGTCGCACATACGATCCAAGTTTCGAGAAGTCCAAGCCAAGAGAGACGCAAAGGCAACGACGTGCACGATGGGGAGAGGATGTAGTGGTGAAGTTCGGCGAATTGAGCCGATGCGGTGGTGGTAACGTGCGAGTAAATTCCGTATGACGCAAGGGCAGCGTAGAGATTGAGGGTACCAGTTAACAAGGCATTTGCAAGCGGTAGGGGATACGTAGAGGAGGGCGGGATGGGAGTGATGAATCGCAAGAGTGAATCCACTGGCTCGGCCAAGGCAGACGCATTCGATCGAGATGCTCGCGTAAGGAGCCGCAACAAGAGAAGAGCGAAGGGATCCGGGGGAGGAGAGGAGTCGGTGGGTGGGATGGGTGTTAATAGGAATGTGCGGAAGAGATTAGTTATTAGGTTTGGTGTGATAACAATGGTATTGGCGATGTCATTCGAATGTTGAGCTAATCGATACAGTACTTCCAGCAGCTGAGAGAGAGATTCTGTAGGGACGGCAGCGAGTCCGAGGACGTCGGAGAATCGGGGGAGCAGGTATTCTAGAGGAAGGGAGGTAATGAAGTCGTTGGAACGAGGTAGTTCCCGGGGGCCAGTCGCGTTTGGGTCTGTAGCTGGCTCGCGCTCCGAAGGTTGGTTTAACTCGACCGAGTCCAGTGAATCGACGTTGCGATCCCACTGGGCGAGGCATTCCCAGAGGAGTTCGATTGCCATCGCACCAACGCTCCCTCGTTCGCCGATGGCTTCCACCGCAGTAGCGAGAAACCGCTGACGGAGCAGAAGTTCCTGGCCCCTCAGTTCCTCCACACCATTAGAAAGATCGCCTCCAAGGTTACGACCCAGGCGTCCGGCGACACGTGCCAGTATTTTGAGCATTGACGCCCGTTGGGCGGGTACAGTCGACCTGGAAAGCAGTAAGACATCGTCAAGCGTATATCCCGCGTGTTCTCCTTCTGCGTGGTGATGCAGCCCGAGGTGTGTAGGTAGTGAGGAACTTAGTTCGGTGGGGATGGGCTTCCCGTCGAGGTCAAAACGCACGGTGGATGCTGAGGCCGAGAAGATGCTTCCCGCGGGTTTAGTGGGTTGGATCCATTCTAACGACGGATCAAACGGACGAGCGTTGGGGAAATATCTACGTCGGATATCTTCAGGAGTGCCTTCCTCTGCGTCGCCTTCCTTAGGATCCTTGGTGAGAGGCGGAGATAACAGCGGGCCCTTGTAGGTTCCGAGTGATACGACAGGAATATCGGATGGCTCGACATCGGTTGGAGACATGAGGGCCAGTGGCCTTTTCTTCGGGGAGGAAGGAGCAGATTCGTAAACGTGAACATTCTGGGGAACAACCTCGGCAAAGCGGATCCTCTTCTCTGCGCGACTGGAAGGCCTAGAGTCAAGTGGTGTACCCGCCTGCGACTTGACTTGTTTAACATCCGAGTTTTATCCGTAAGCTTCATAGTTGATCTCGACAGACGCAACGTTCATTACCTTTCAGAATTGGGCCAGTTGGACTATTGGGCCGCACGACTTGAAGAAAGATGATATCAGCTGACGAAAGTCTACACGGAAAAGAAGCGCTTACCAGGGGATCCAGGAACTTGCTCGATTTCCCGTCTCATCTCCCTGTTTCGTCTCGCCCTTTCGAGTATCGCACCGACACCAGAACCAAACCGCTCCAAAATCACCTGGCGTTCAAGTTCTCGCTCTTCTGAAGACATGTTCGCCAGGACCTTTTCGTTCTCTCGGCTGATTTCTTCACGCCATTTCGTTTCTTCTGACGTCGACGGTGGGGGAACGTTCGAGGGTTCGGGGTGCCCGGAAGTCACAGGTGGAGGTTGGCTCGGGCGGTCGCCATCCGGGGAAGACTGCTTTGATGGATCTCTTGACCGAGCAAACGCACTCTTGGTCCTATGCTGTACTGGAGGAAATCCTGTCTTGGGAGCGGACGATCTGAAGGACGAAGAGGTGGGTCCAGGAGTTCTCTCTAGAACGGATCCGACAAGTTGGACGTTCTTCGCGGAAGTGTTGGGCATGTTGGTTATGGCAAGTAGATCGAGATGTGAGCGCTCGGCGATCCAATCATCGGGGCTCGAATCAGCCACTTTGACCGCACCTACTGACAGCTAATGCAAGTTCGTTCTTCTGGTTGGACAGGCTTGCTAGGACCTCAGTACCATTCTTCGGACAGTTAGCAAACGGATCGCTGTTCGGATCTTCAATTGTTCTTCCCTACCCTCGGCTTCAAACAAACCGCTTAACGCAAGAGATGCCTCTGTAGAGAGATTCGACAGCGGCACGAATCGGATGCAATGTCCATCCCGGGTATTTTACAATTAAAAACCATACAAATCCTAAACAGATTTCGGCTTGGGAAAATCGCGACATTAAGACTCG
>Ga0307514_10004338_pt1 | contig 13072 bp, 12 predicted proteins | sample 16_EM_MG_FD_203088 | JGI IMG/M metagenome (GOLD analysis project Ga0307514, IMG submission 203088) | Populus trichocarpa ectomycorrhiza microbial communities from riparian zone in the Pacific Northwest, United States - 16_EM | ecosystem: Host-associated > Plants > Roots > Unclassified | place... | reverse complement strand
GTTCATAAGTCAAGATGCTTCCTGGAGGGACCTGGCGATCGAGGGAGAAGGGCGGCGGACGCCTGCAGCTAGGATATGCAGTGCACAACACCAAGCCATGAGCAAAGCCATTCCTCCGTCGGGCAAGGCAAGGCCCGCCGCCCCCTTCGGCGGCTACGCGGGTTTCCGGGGCGGCATCGTCGAATTGCTCGATGCCGCGCGGCGGGCCGCCGCGCGCAGCGTCAATTCATGGATGACCGCGAGCTACTGGGAAATCGGCCGCCGGATCGTCGAGGCCGAGCAGAAGGGCCGGCGGCGCGCGGGCTACGGCGAACAGCTGATCGAGCGCCTTTCGCTCGACCTGACGAGCCAGTTCGGCCGGGGGTTCAGCCGCCAGAACCTGCAGCAGATGCGCTCGTTCTTCCTGACTTGGCCGATTCGCCAGACAGTGTCTGGCGAATCTCCTGCATTGCCGTCGCCCGGACATGCGGCGCAGGCATCCGATGGGTACTTGCTCGACGGCGCCGATTTTGCCGGCGCTCCCGGATCGTGGCCATTGGAGGATCTGGCGCGGATGTTCACGCTGCCCTGGTCCGCCTACGTTCGCCTGCTGTCGGTCAAGGACGGCAACGCACGCCGGTTCTATGAAGCCGAGGCGCTGCGCGGCGGATGGAGCGTGCGCCAGCTCGATCGCCAGATCGGCAGCCAGTTCTACGAGCGCACCGCGCTTTCGAGGAACAAGGCCGCGATGCTGGTGAAGGGCGCCGTTCCGAAGCCGGAAGATGCGGTGACGCCCGATGATGCGATCAAGGACCCTTACGTGCTGGAATTCCTCGATCTCAGGGACGAGTACTCCGAGTCCGACCTGGAAGCGGCCCTGATCCATCGGCTCGAAGACTTCCTGCTCGAACTCGGCGGCGACTTCAGCTTCGTCGGGCGGCAGCGAAGGCTGCGCATCGACCAGACCTGGTACCGGGTGGACCTGCTGTTCTTTCACCGGCGCCTGCGCTGCCTCGTCATCATCGACCTGAAGCTTGGCGGACTGACGCATGCGGACGTGGGGCAGATGCACATGTACTGCAACTACGCCAGGGAGCACTGGACCCTGCCCGATGAGAACCCGCCGGTCGGCTTGATCCTTTGCGCCGACAAGGGCCAGGCGCTGGCCCGCTATGCGCTCGAGGGACTGCCCAGCAAGATCATGGCCGCGAACTACCGCACCGTGCTGCCGGATGCCGAACTGCTGCAGAGCGAACTCGAGAAGACGCGGCGCATGCTGGAGACGCGCGGCGCCTTCCGCGGCAAGGATCCGGCGGGCACGATCGGGCAATAGTCCTGCGTTCTTCGCGGCCTGCGAATTTCTTTTCTGCGCCGAATCCTTTGGGCCCTGAAGCGGCCTCTATGCAGAGGTCAACATTCATCGGAGTCCGCAACATGTTTCATCTCAAACGCAATGTCCCGTCCTGGGAGCGCGCAGTTCGGCTGTGCCTGGGCGTCTTCGCCGCCGTCGGTGCCTTCTACTTCCTGCCGGCCGGGACGTTTCGGGTACTGGGGTTCGCCATGGCGGCAATGCTCGCGGCCACGGCCATCGCCGGGTTCTGTCCCGCCTGCGCGATGCTCGGGCGGAAGGCCGCGGGCCCGACCCGATGATCAGCGCATCCGCCGCGCTGATCGAAGCCGCCTGTGCCGGGGATGAGCGGGCGCTGTCGCAATTGCCTGCGCCTGCCAGCCCGACCTCCGGCGATTCGCGCGCCGGACCTGTTCGAACAGCGAAGACGCCGAGGACGCGGTGCAGGTGGCGCTGTGGCAGCTGCACCGCAAGATCGGCACGCTCGGCACCGTGGCGGCCTTTGCCACCTGGCTGTTCCGGATCGTCGAGCGCGAGTGCTACCGGATCTTCAAGCGCAGTGGCGCCAAGGCGTCTCTTTCGGTGCCATTGGCCGAGGAACCGGCCGCGCCGCAGATCCCCACGGACCTGCGCCTCGACCTTGCGAAGGCCATTGCCGCGCTGCCGGAGGCCTATCGCGTCGCGCTGATCCTGCGCGACGTCGAGGAGCTGACCGCCCCCGTGGTCGCGGCGAGCCTCGGCGTGAGTGTGGAGGCCGTGAAGAGCCGGCTGCACCGTGCCCGCGCCATGGTGCGCGCGAGCCTGATGAGCGGCGGCTACTGGGACCGGGATGGTGGCGAATCCGATTCACATCCGCGCGCGTCGAGGGACACGGTGCGCTGAGGCCGGTCGCGCTGCGAGCGCTTCTTCGGCACCGGCTTTGTCTTCAGTCGTCCGGGGCAGCGTCCTTGCGCGTGAGCGCCAACAGGCTGCGCACCGAGGACTCGAGTTCGCGCAACCGGGACGCAATGTCGTGCAACTGCTCGGCGACGGTGACGAACCCGTCGTGATCCGACGTTTTCGAGGCGGCCAGGCGCGCCAGTCGGTGCGAAGCGTCCGGATTCACCATGTGCATCAATGCGGCGACGCTGGTCGCGGTGGCGCCGGCTGCGCGGCGAAGCGTGGTGACGGCTTCGTCGACCTGCACATCCCGCCTTGCCATGGCATCCGCCACGGTGCCGGGCCAGTTTCCCGTGGCGCCCGGCTCTTTTCCGAACAGGTTGTCGATCTCCTTCATGCCCCCGATTTTGTCGGAGAACCGCGCTCACATCACCCAGGGCCGCCGATCTCTTTCTCGAATCCACGGTTGGCTTACGATGCACCGATGCCTGCTTCGCAACTCCCGGCAGATCGCCCCGAAGGGCTCCCTTCTTCATGAGGCCCGCTGGCCCTGTCGCGAGATTCCTCTGGCGCGCACTGGCCCTGGTATTCGTCGCCCTCGGCCTGCTCGGCGCCTTTCTTCCTGTGCTGCCGACGGTGCCGTTTCTGCTCGCGGCCGCCTGGGCCGCCGGACACGGCTGGCCGGCGCTCGAGCATTGGCTTCTCGAACACCCTCGCTATGGCGAGTACATCCGCCGGTGGCGCCAGAGTGGAGCGGTGCCCCGCCGCGCGAAGTGGGCCGCGACGGGGATGATGGCGTTGAGTGCGGCCGTGCTGCTGGCCACCGCCGCACCGGCCGCCGTGAAGATCGGCGCGCCGCTCCTCATGGCGGCTGTCGCGATCTGGCTGTGGAGCCGGCCCGAAAACTGATCTTCAGACGACCTCGGCCGGACCGGTGAGCACGCGCTGGTACTTGCCCATCGCCTCGGGCTCCACGCCGAGCCAGCGTGCCACCTGATCGAGCTTGGCGCCCCTGCGCAACTGGCGCAGCGCGAACGTGTGGCGCAGCAGGAAGGAGCCGCCGCCGGCGGCCTCGATGCCCGCATCTTCGAGCACCTGCTTGGCGGCAACGTACTGCGCCTCCTTGCTCCAGGGTTTGCCGGTGCGCGTGGCCGGGAACAGGAACTCGCCCGCGATCAGCGCCTCGGCGCGTGTTTTCAGCCAGTGCTGCAGCAGCTCGCCGGCCCAGGGAGCGACCGGCGCCTCGCGCGCCGGCGAATTGCCGTTGCCCGGCACCGCGACTTTCCAGGGCCGCTCACGCCGGCCTGCCATTTGCGATGTCGGCGCATCGAGCCGCAATACGCGGACGTCGCCCGGGGTGAGCCCTGCGCCCAGCTGCAGCGCGACGGCCGTGCGGTTGCGCAGCGCCTGCCAACTGAGCGCCGCCTGGGCGTGCCGGTCGCCCGCCGCGCCGGGCCGTGGCCGGGCACTCGAGAGAAAGGCAATGAGGTGCCTGGCCTCGGAGACCGAGAGAAATTCCGGCAGCGGATCGGCCCGCGCCGAATCCGCGTACCGAACGTCCGGCTGGGTTGCGATCCATTCCAGTGCGGCGGTGTTGACGGGGGTGTCGTGCGTCTCTGCATGGTGGCGCAGCACCCGGTCGATCAGCCGGAGCAGGCGCAGCGCATAACGCGGCGACAGCGAGAGGTCGTCGCTTTTCATGCCGAAGCGCGCCTGCTGGAACGCCGACAGGTCGCCCTTGTTCAGCGACGCCAGCGTCACCGCGGGCGACTGGCCAAGACACCAGGCCGTGAAACTGCCCCACATGTCCCGGTAGACCGCGATGGAAGAGGGCTGCCGCAAGCCCCCGTTTTCCTGCTGCGCGGCCAGCCAGCTGGCAAAGGCCGCCCGATGCGATTCGCCGGCGGGTTCGGGGAAAAGGGGAAGGGACGGCATAGAAAATACGCTAACGGCGGACCTTTGGTTTGATGAGCAGTAGGCCGTAATCTAGGTTGGGGTTTACGGTCGGGTTGCCGTTAGTGTATTTGCTTGTTGATTTCCGCAGCCCTGTCCCTCCGGCGGAGCAGATACCAGGCGGCGGGGACAACCAGCATGCTCAAGAGCGGCGCAGTGACCATGCCGCCCACCATGGGCGCGGCAATGCGCGTCATCACCTCCGAGCCGGTGCCGCTGCCCAACAGAATGGGCAGCAGGCCGGCCATCACGACGGACACCGTCATGGCCTTGGGCCGCACGCGCTGCACGGCGCCTTCGCGAATCGCGTCGCGAAGGGTCTGGTCGTTCATCGGCTGTCCGGCCTCGAGGCGCCGCGTCAGCGCGTTCTTCAGGTAGACCAGCATCACCACGCCGAATTCGGCTGCCACGCCGGCCAGCGCGATGAAACCCACCGCCGTGGCGACCGAGATCGAATGGCCCATGGCCCAGACGAGCCAGAAGCCGCCGACCAGAGAGAACGGCACGGCCGTCATCACCAGCGCCGCGTCGCCGAACGACCTGAACAGCAGGTAGAGCAGCACGAAGATGACCGCCAGCGTCGCCGGGACGACCAGCTTCAGCCGCTCGGTCGCACGCTCCAGGTATTCGAACTGGCCGGACCATGACACCGCGTAGCCAGCGGGCATCTTCACGGCGCGGCCGACGGCCGCCTGCATGTCGGTGACCGCCGAGCGCAGGTCGCGGCCGCGCACGTCCACGTACACCCAGCCCGACAGCCGCGCGTTCTCGCTGCGCAGCATCGGCGGACCGTCTTCGATGTGGATCCTTGCGACGTCGCCCAGCAGCAGCTGCGCGCCCTTGGCCGTGACGAAAGGCAGCTGCCGCAGGCGCTCGAGCGAGTCGCGGATCTCGCGCGGATAGCGCACGTTGATCGGATAGCGCTCGCGCCCCTGAATGACTTCGCCCACGTTGTCGCCACCGATGGCTGTGGACACCACGGCCTGTACGTCCGCCACCGAAAGCCCATGACGGGCGGCCGCGAGCCGGTCGACATCGACATCGATGTAGCGCCCGCCGGTGAGCCGCTCGGCCAGCGCCGACGACACGCCGGGTACGTTCTTCACGGCCGTCTCGATCTGCGTGGCCAGCGCATCGATGGTGGCCAGGTCCGTGCCCGCCACCTTGATGCCGACGGGACTCTTGATGCCCGTGGCCAGCATGTCGATGCGGTTGCGGATCGGCGGCACCCAGACGTTGGTGAGGCCGGGCACCTTGACGGCGCGGTCCAGTTCCTCGACCAGCCTGTCGGCCGTCATGCCCGCGCGCCACTGCGCCCTGGGCTTGAACTGGATGGTGGTCTCGAACATCTCGAGCGGCGCCGGATCGGTGGCCGTGTCCGCGCGGCCTGCCTTGCCGAACACGCGCTCGACTTCGGGCACGGTCTTGATCAGCCGGTCGGTCTGCTGCAGCAGCTGGGATGCCTTCGACGCCGAAAGCCCGGGCAGCGCGGACGGCATGTAGAGCAGGTCGCCCTCGTCCAGCGGCGGCATGAACTCGCCGCCGAGCCGCATCATCGGCACCGCGGTGAGGGCCAGCAGCACGGCGGCCAGGGCCAGCGTTCCCCTGGGGTAGCGCAGCACCAGCTCCAGCGCGGGCCGGTAAGCCGCCATCAGGAAACGGTTCACCGGGTTGGAGGCCTCGTGCGGAATACGCCCGCGGATCAGGTGGCCCATGAGCACCGGGATCAGTGTCACCGACAGGCCCGCCGCGGCCGCCATGGCATAGGTCTTGGTGAAGGCCAGCGGCGAGAACAGCCGCCCCTCCTGCGCCTCGAGCGAGAACACCGGCACGAAGGACAGCGTGATCACCAGCAGCGAGAAGAACAGCGCCGGCCCCACCTCCACGGACGCATCGACGACGAGTTGCCATCGCTCCGCCACGGTGGGCTGACGGCCCTGCATCATCTCGAAGGACTCGATGTGCTTGTGCACGTTCTCGACCATCACGATCGCGCCATCCACCATGGCACCGATGGCAATCGCGATGCCGCCCAGCGACATGATGTTGGCGTTGACGCCTTGCCAGTGCATGACGATGAACGCAGCCAACACGCCGATCGGCAAGGCCACCACAGCCACCAGCGCCGAGCGCAGGTGGAACAAGAAGACCGCGCAGACCAGCGCCACCACGATGAACTCCTCGATGAGCTTGGAGCGAAGGTTCTCCACCGCGCGGTCGATCAGCAGCGACCGGTCGTAGGTGGGCACGATCTCCACGCCCGGCGGCAGGCCCGGCTTGAGCGCTTCGAGCTTCGCCTTGACGGCCTCGATGGTCGAGCGGGCGTTCTTGCCCGAGCGCATGACGATGACGCCGCCGGCCACTTCGCCTTCGCCATCGAGTTCGGCGATGCCGCGGCGCATCTCGGGGCCGATCTGCACGGTCGCCACGTCGCGCAGCAGCACCGGCGTTGCGCCCGTCGCCGACAGCGGGATGGTCCGGAAATCGTCCAGCGAGCGCAGGTAGCCGCGCGAGCGCACTATGTACTCTGCCTCGGCGAATTCCACCACCGAGCCGCCGGAGGCCTGGTTGGCCTTCTGCAGGGCCTCCACCACCACCGACTGCGTGATGCCGAGTGCGCGCATGCGATCGGGGTCCAGCACCACCTGGTACTGCCGCACCATGCCGCCGATGCTCGCCACCTCGGCCACGTCGGGCACGGTCTTGAGCTCGAACTTGAGGAACCAGTCGTTGAGCGCGCGCAGCTGCCCGATGTCGCGTGTGCCCGTGCGGTCGACCAGCGCGTACTCGTAGACCCAGCCCACGCCCGTCGCGTCGGGGCCGAGCGAAGCACTCGCGCCCGCGGGAAGCCTGGCCTGCACCTGGTTGAGGTACTCCACCACGCGCGAGCGCGCCCAGTACGGATCGGTCTTGTCGTCGAACAGCACATAGACGAACGAGTCGCCGAAGAAGGAGTAGCCGCGCACGGTCTTGGCGCCGGGCACGCTGAGCATGGTGGTGGTCAGCGGGTAGGTGACCAGGTCCTCGACCACCTGGGGCGCCTTGCCGGGGTAGGGCGTGCGGATGATGACCTGCGTGTCCGAGAGATCGGGCAGGGCATCGAGCGGCGTGCGCGCCACCGACCACCAGCCCGCAGCCATCAGGAACAGGGTCGCGATCAGCACCAGGAAGCGGTTGCCGATCGACCATCGGATCAGGGCGGCGATCATTTGCTGGCACCCGATGGCAGCCGTTGGATGGAGACCAGCTCGTAACCCATGGGGCCACCTTCCTTGAACTCGAAGCGCACCGGGTCGCCCGGTTTGATGTCAGGGAACGCGCCCGGCGCGGCCTTGGCAAAGCCCATCGTCATGGCGGGCCATTGGAGCGTCGCGACGGGCCCGTGCGAGATGGTGATGCCGTCGGGTGCCACGCTTTCGACCTTGCCTTCGGCCTTGTGCAGCACCGCGGCCGGTGCAGGTGCCGATGCCGGCGCCGAAGCACCCGCGCCAGGTGCGGCCACGGGCGCCGCCATGTTGCCGAGCACGGAGCGCAGCCGGGCTTCCGAGTCGATCAGGAACTGGCCACTGGCCACCACCTGCTCGCCCTCGGCCAGGCCCGAGACGACTTCGGTGTCGTCGCCGATGTCCGTGCCCGTCAATACGTCGCGCGGCTCGAAGGCGCCGTCGGCCTTGCGCACGATGACGACGGCGCGCCGGCCGGTGCGGATCACGGCTTCCGAAGGCACGACCAGCCGGCTGCTCGCGGGCCCCGCCACCTGCAGGCGCAGCAGCATGCCGGGCGTGAGCTTTCCGCTCCTGTTGTCGACCTCGAAGCGGGCCTTCAAGGTGCGGGTGGCGGTGTTGATCTCGGGCAGGATTTCGTCGAGCGCACCGTCGAACGACTGCGATGCGTCGGCCTGCAGAACGGCCTTGGCCTTCTGCCCGCGCGCGAGGCGAACCGCCTGCGCCTCCGGAATCTCGGCCACCGCCCAGACCTTCTGCAGGCCCGCGATGCGGAACAGCGTCGTGCCGGGCGTGACCGCGACACCTTCACGCACGCCCAGCTCGGCCACCACGCCATCGATCGGCGCGGTGAGCACGTAGCGCGCCTGCGCCGTGCCGGTTTCTTCGCTGCGCCGGATGAGTTCGGGCGGGATGGACATGGCCCGCATGCGCTCGCGCGCCGCCGCGACGAGATCGGCAGAAACGCCGGATCGCTTGAGCGCGAGCCACTCGTTCTGCGGCCCGAGCCAGTCGGGCGCGAAGAGGGTGGCCAAGGGCTGGCCCTTGCGCACGCGCTCCATCGGCGCGCGGACCGACAGGTGTTCGACATAGCCGGCGACACGCGTCTGCACGGTGACGTTGAGCCGTTCGTCGAACTGCACCGAACCAATGGCTTCGAACGAGGAAGATGCTTCGGTGCGACGCACGCTCGCATACCGGATGCCGAGGTTCTGCTGCACGGCGGGGTTGATCTTCACGCCCGCATCGCTGGCGGTGCCGGTGGCGCTGTCGGCATACACGGGCACCAGTTGCATGTCCATGAACGGCGACTTGCCGGGCTTGTCGAAGCGCGGGCCGGGCACCATGGGGTCATGCCAGTAGAGGACCTTTCGGCCATCGGGAGCGGCTATCGATGCATCCGCGGCCTGGCCCGTCTTGCGGCCCAGGTGGAAGGCGCTGGCAGCCAGCAGCAGGGCGGCCAGCAGCGATACGCCCGTGGTGAGTTTTCGGTTCATTGCGCCACCTCGGCAGCGAGCGACCGGAAGGCCAGTTGGATTCGGGTCCGCGCGAGATCGCGCTGCAGTGCCAGCAGCTTGCGCTGCGCCTGGACTTCGGCGTGCCGCGCTTCGAACAGCGCGGCGAGGCTCGCCTGGTTGGAGCGGTAGGCCGCCGTCGTCGCGGCTGTCCTCTGGCCGGCAGGAACGACGACACCGGCGCCATAGCGCTCGATGCGCTGTTGCAGGCGCTCGGCATCGCTGGCGAGCACACGGTATTCGGCGCCGGCGGCGCGGATGGCCTCGGCCAGATCGGCTTCGGCTTTTTCGACCAGCGCCAGTTTTGCGGCGGTGTCGCGGTCCTGCCGTTCGCCAGGCGCCACGGGCAGCGGAATGCTCACGCCCACCGACACCATGTCGGAATGGCCGGTGCGCTGGCCATAGGCAAGCTCCCAGGTCCAGTTGGGTTTGCGGTTGGACGCGGTGAGTGCCGCCGCCTGCCTGGCCACGTCCACATCGCGCTGCAGCGCGGCCACCGTGGCGTGCCCGTCCACATAGGCTTCTTCAGCGGGCAGGGGAAGGTCGCCGACAGGCATCAGCTCGTCGTCGGGCTGCAGGCCCACCCAGCGCTCCAGCGCGACGCGCGCGGCGTTCTGCTGCTGCCGGATTTCCGCCGCGTCGTCCTCCGAGACGCCGCTGGCACCCGCCATCGCCAGCACCTCCTGGCTGCTGCCGGCGGCCGACGACAGGCGCGCGCGCGAGGCCTCCAGTTCTTCATGGGCGTGGTGTTCCGCGAGCGCGGCGAGCTTCAGGGTTTCGCCGGCGTAGAAGGCGTCCAGGTACGCGAGCGCGGTCTGCAGGCGGGTCTCGGCCGCGGCGACCTGCGCCTGCACCCTTTCGCGTCCGATCGATGCATCGGCGGCCGCCTGGCGCGCCGCGCGCTTGTCGGCGGACAGCCATTCCTGGCTGATGCCGATGCGCTTCATGGTCATCGATTCGCGCGCGGTGTGGAAGCGGTCCGGCCCCGTCGCGGGCAGGTTGTCGATACCGACGCGCAGCACGGGATCGGGAAGCTGGGCCGCAGCCTGCGCCGCTTGCGTGGCGCTCAGTACGCTGGCGCGGGCGGCGCGCGCGGCTTCGGAGCGCCGGGCGGCCAGCTGGAGCGCGGCTTCGAGGGACAGGGGGGCGGCCGTCGCAAGACACGGCAGCAGCACAACGGCCAAAGCGGTTGCGCGGGAAAAGGAAATGAGCATGGCAACTCCGCGGACGAACGAGGCAATCGCTGGCGAGCGGACGAACCGCACCAGCACCGGTCAGTCGGCGGAGATGTCAGACGCGAAGTCTGAGGGTCGCGAGAAAAACGGGATCGGGCGGCGGATGCTGCCGCTCGGGCCTGGCCTGCGGCGGAAGCGCATGGCCTTGCGCAACCAGCACCAGCGGCACGAGCAGAACCTGCACGATGGCAGGCAGCGACGGCGTCGCGAGCTTCACGGGTTCGAACGACAGCGACATGTCGGCAGCGTGCTGGTGGCACAGCACCGGCTGGGCGGTGTCCATGCCCTCGCAGGGCTCGCCCGGCGCCATCGCCATCTCGCCCGTCGGTCCCGCGTCCGCCGCCCCGGGGCAGACGTAGCTTGCCAGCGCCAGCTGCGAGAACAGCAGCGACAGGACCACGAAAAACGCAGTGGTGCAACGTCGGGGGAAGCGATGGCCGCTCATAGGCCGTCAGTGTATCGCCAGCAACAGAATGTTCCGAGGCCGCCGAGAGCAGGGTAATAGAAAGGATGGACTGTCGGGGGCGCCCGCTCGCCGATAAGATTTTCGAACGGCAACGTCGCCGCGGCCCTACGGCATCAACCGACATGAACACCGCGCCCACAGCCATCCGTCGTTCAAGGCCTGCTGCGCTGTCCTGGCGACGACATGGCGCTGGCGCCGCGCTTCTCGCGACGATCTGGTTCTGGCATTTCGGTGCTTCGGCCATGCCCGCGAACTCCGCGCCGGATGCGCCGCAGGCGAGCACCTTCGCCGACGGGCTGGAGTCGCCCTGGGGCATGGAGTTCATGCCCGACGGCAGCCTGCTGGTGACCGAGCGCCGGGGGAGGCTGCGCATGATCAGCGCCGATGGCCGCGGCATCTCGTCCATCCAGGGAATTCCGCGCGTGGACCACCGCGATCACGGGGGGCTGCTGGATGTCGCCATCGATCCGGCGTTCGCCTCGAACCGCCTCGTGTATCTCAGCTACACGAAGGCCGGCCGCGGACTGCACCTCGACCGCAACAGCTTGACGGTTGCACGCGCTCGCCTGAGCGATGACGGATCGCGCATCGATGAATTCAAGGTGCTGTTTCGCCAGACACCGGGCGCGGTGAGCGGCCAGAACCTCGGCGGGCGGCTGGCGGTTACCGCCGATGGCTACCTGTTCATCACCATCGGCGACCGCCACGCGCCGCAGGACCGCATGCGCGCCCAGGCGCTTGCTTATTACCAGGGCAAGACCGTGCGCATCCGCACCGACGGCACCGTGCCTGACGACAACCCCTTCGCCGCACGCCACGGCGCGCGGCCCGAGATCTGGAGTCTCGGACATCGCAATCCCCAGGGTGCATTCGTTCACCCGCGGACGGGGCAGCTCTGGGTTGCCGAGCACGGGCCGCAGGGCGGCGACGAAATCAACATCGTGCGCAGGGGCCTGAACTACGGATGGCCGGTGGTGACCTTCGGTTGCGAGTACGACACCTGCGCCAGGATTGGCGAGGGAACATCGAAGCGAGGAATGGAAGCGCCGCTGGCCTTCTGGAACACGCCGAAGATCGCGCCAAGCAATCTCATCCTCTACACCGGCGACCAGTTTCCCGCGTGGAAGGGGAACGTCTTCGTTGGAACCTTGGCCGGCAAGGCCGTGTGGCGGCTCGAACTCGCAGGCGACGACAACGCACCGCGCGTGGTTCGGCGCGAAGCCCTGTTCACCGAACTGGGAGAGCGCATCCGCGACCTCAAGCAAGGGCCCGATGGCGGCCTCTATCTGCTCACGGACGGTGCCAAGGCGCGCATCGTGCGCGTGGCGCGAGCGGATTCGATGCTGTAGTTGCAGTTGATGGTGTTCTCCATCCTCGTGCGGCTCGGCAAAAAATTCCGCCGATCGCGCGGGGCCCTGTAACCCCGGTGGCGCAACCCGCGAACTAGCAAGTGACTGCGCACTGGGGGCGCGGTTGCAACCCTCAATCACTTTTTGGAGTTCATCCATGATCAACCGTTCTTTCGCGATCACCGCTCTTGCACTGGGTGCCCTTGCCGCCGGCTCCGCCATGGCGCAAGACAAACCGATGGCCGACAAGATGGGCGCCGTGGAAAAGTGCTACGGCGTCTCGATGGCCGGCAAGAACGACTGCGCCGCCGGCCCCGGCACCACCTGCGCGGGCACCTCCAAGGTCGACTACCAAGGCAGCGCATGGAAGAACGTTCCGGCCGGAACCTGCACGACCATCAAGACGCCCAAGGGCATGGGTTCGCTGGCGCCGATCAAGTCCTGATCGCGGCACTGCGCACGCCGCCATGTCCGACATCCTCGCGGCCGGCCTCGGCCTCAAGCCGGAGCACTACGAGGCCGCGCTCGGTGCGCGTGCCGAGGGCCTCTGGTTCGAGGTGCACCCCGAGAACTACATGGTGGCGGGCGGCCCGCGCCTCGGATGGCTCGATGCGATCCGCGCGCGCCATCCGGTGTCGCTGCATGGCGTCTCGCTCTCGCTCGCAGGCGACGCTGAACCCGATGCGGCGCATCTTCAGCGGCTGGCGGCGCTTGCCCGGCGCATCCAGCCCGCGCTGATCTCGGAGCACCTGGCGTGGTCCGCATGGAACGGCCAGTACTTTCCGGACCTGCTGCCTTTCCCGCGCAGCACCGCCGCGCTGCACCGCATCGCCGCCAACATCGCGCGCACGCAGGACGCGCTGGGCACGGTGATCGCCATCGAGAACCCGTCTCACTACCTGCACATCGACGGGCATGAATGGGACGAGATCGATTTTCTTGCCGAGCTGTCGCGGCGCACTGGCTGCAGGCTGCTGCTCGACATCAACAACGTGTACGTGTCCGCACGCAACCTGGGTTTCTCAGCCGCGGAATGGATCGACCGGTTTCCGCAGGCGCTGGTCGGCGAGATCCATCTCGCGGGCCACAGCGCCGACCCCACGCTTGGCGATGCCCTGCTGATCG
>Ga0307514_10004337_pt1 | contig 13072 bp, 13 predicted proteins | sample 16_EM_MG_FD_203088 | JGI IMG/M metagenome (GOLD analysis project Ga0307514, IMG submission 203088) | Populus trichocarpa ectomycorrhiza microbial communities from riparian zone in the Pacific Northwest, United States - 16_EM | ecosystem: Host-associated > Plants > Roots > Unclassified | place... | reverse complement strand
TTGGTTAGCTGGAGTTATGGCATACGGGGGGAGGGGGGGGGGGAGAATGATTACATCATACTCCGAAAATCCATCATCAACATGATGAAATCAATCAACTCCAATGGTAAGATAATTAACGGATCTGTCCTCTTCGCATCATACCTCATCCTCTCCACCTTCCCCTCTACCTTCTCACACATCTCCATCAAAACCTACACTCCCCCACCCATCATCAGCTCTCAGTCCAACAGCAAAACTAATATCAATATCTCCCCACCACCAAGCCGACCACACCAACTACACGGCATAGACATACCTCCCTCTGCTTATCCCCCTCCGGGACCCTCTCTAGCCCATACCTATACACCCCCAACGCCGCCTCCCATCTCCCCATCAACCCCAAAACCTTTCCCGCACGTAAATACCCTGGTACACTCTTTTCATCCAGCTTTATCATTCTCTTCGCATCTTTCGCCGCCTCCTCCAGCTTCCCGTCCATTTTCTCATACACCGCCGCCCGGAGGTTAAGTAGTTCATAACTCTTTATTCCCTGGACTGTCCGTGATTTAAGATATGAAAGTGCCTATTTTTTAAAAAAATTTGGGGGGGGAAAGGGGGATTATAGAGTTAGCTTAATCCCATAGCGTACAGAGGGGGGTATACACACGGCTGTGAAGTGCACCAGGGCAGCTTTATAGTCCTCCTTTCGGTACGCCTCGATACCTGCCTTTTGGAAGGCTTCAAGCTGCGCTCTTTGGGGCTTCTCCATTGGAATATCAGGTCGATGGTAATCCAGTCCTGCCTACGAGGTTAGTGGATGCTAAGTAGCTACCGGTATTATAGCACGCGGCGTGCTTTCTGTTGACCAATACTATTAATGCCTAATCCGTTCTGTTAATTCTATCCTAGTTACACTCTACTTTTGCTTTTCATATCACTTTCTGCCACTATTACACTTGTTTGTTTAAAGTACCTGTCATTCCACATGTTTTAGCATGTGCCGCCAGATCATGGATAAGTACCGATCAGAAGATAGAACAATTCAATTCGCATCTCATACTGTGAATAACGCATCCGAAACCACCCCAAATTTATCGCTTGCAACCTCTGCTACATTGAAGTTGGACGCATGCTGAAACGCGCATATTTTTTTTTGGAGTCTATACGCGAAGGGAGCCTTAGGCTATGAGGCGGCACCTATACGGCATAGCCTATTCTCAATACACATAACATGCGCAGTGCAATTGACATTATCTGACCTACCAGAATCTTGATGTCTGTATTGGTCAGTTTGTGAAAAATGCGTTGTCTGCAGCATGCATGCAGCGTACGACAATACCAATGCGCATCTATCCCGTCTCATAGCCTAAGGCTCCCTTCGTATAGACTCAAAAAAACAAAGTGCGCATCTATCAGCCACATCCGAGTTAACGTTGGTTTTATTGCGCATCTGCTTTATGCCCTACCTAGACTACCTAGAATGTGAGGCAAACAAACCAAATACAGAACGCAACTCCGCAGACTCAGTGCATAGAAACCGAGTCAAAAAATGTGGGATCTCCTCCTTGCCAGATTGCAATATACATATATACAAGAAAGTCATGATATATAGTACCACCCAAAAAACAAGCCCTAGAAAACAAATGCAAAGGATATAATCAACGATAGCACTGCCCATATTACTCCACCATGCCATTGTAACTGCACTGCGCTACTCTTGGTATTTTTGTAGTCCCCTTTTTCCACCACACATATAGTATCTGGGTCGCCAGGGCCTCCTGCCTTTTCACAAGCTGTATTGAAGTTAGTGTCGCCGCCACTATGGCTGAGTGAAGTGTTGAAGAAAAGCTCAATGGTTTGGATCTCCATGATGATGTCTTTGTCAGCTGGTTGACTATATATCTCCCGAATTAGCAACTAACAAATCTATATAGAATACTATAATCTTACCCGCTCCAATTTCCCCCATCAGCCCAGATATTAATCATTATTCTGCCTTTCTGTAATTGTAACCTGAGGTAAGCATCAATCTAGTCCCTGATTTAGTTGGAGGGGACTAACCCGCTGAGGAATATTGACTGTAAGCTGTGAAGCCTCCTGCCCATTCTGATAGAACCTCGTAATATCAGGATGCCAGTCCCATCGATATTCTTGTAATTCTGTCCATGGAACGCTCAGGTCAACTTTAAGTGAAGCGTTTTCATTAGATGTATCGGTATCGTAGTTATACGCTGTCAAGTCCCCAGTTATCAGAAATTTTCACTCCTTAGTTCAAAGGCATGCCTTACTGGGCTGCTGTGAGTAATGAACTTTTTTATTGCTGTCCTTGGTCAAAATCTCAATATCTGTTTCCGATGCATCACCCTGTCGATTCAACGTTAGTCCTTGGTAGTAAGACAAACTCTGCCAACAACCCCACATACGTGGTAAAAGAAAAACCCAGACACTGCACCTCCATTCGTATTCTTCTCGACAATAATTCTATACCTCGCCCTAAAGCTTCCATATAATATATCATTCCTCCGAGTGACTATCTCCGCCACAGAAACTGGGTCTCCATCGGCTTCATCTTGGTCACTGTATGCCTTTTGCCTCATTTGTAGCAACCCGTCCCGTATCCAGACATTTGAAGCGTCATTCTGCTTGGCCAGGAGCGTCTCGGTCCCTCTTGTTGTGGCATTTGTGCCCCACTCTTGCACTTCCCAGTCATTGAGTTGGTTCTTAGAATCCTCACTGATGTCATTGGCGTTTGGGGTGTGTGAGAAGTCGGTAAGGATCGCGTTGGTGTAGCGGTCGTCTTTGATCTGGTACCCACATTCACACTTCGCTCGGGCGGTCCAAATAAAACTCGATATCCAAACAAGATTCATAATGCATAACTTCAGCGACATCTTCCACGCCTCGTTGTATCCCATTTTCCCCTTGACCACGGAGGTCAGAAAGGCTTTCTGAGCCTGAATAGTCCTAAATGTAAAACCAATTCGTGCAGAACAAACAATATCCGCCGGTGTAATTTTCCCCTAAATAATGAAGGGCCAGAGGCCGCAACGGAAGTAAAGCCAACCGTTTAATGACGTCGAGCTGCGGATTCGAATCGGGTATGATAATTTAATGGCGGTGCCTCCGAATATATGTACCCATTCCCCATAGTACTAGAATATCTCAGTCCTTTGAGATTCATCAGGCTCGTACAGAGCTAGAATTTCACCCCGGTGAGCCTATGGACAACTTCTTGGTGTGGTCGTAATCCCCGATGGACTAGGTAGCTCCTCCTACTGGACTGCCGTGCTGCGCCATGGGAAGTCTAACCTTTTCTACCACATACTAGGCAAATTGTGGTAGTTGACAATGCAGGGTTTGACCAGAATCGAGAAGCCAAAGTTAGGTAGCACAGGGACTACTGAGAGTAGCTCTGTAGTGTGCTGATGTTGAGTCTGAGCTTTTTCTCTCACTTCAGTTGAGGCTAGACACATGTCAGGAAAACATGTGGCACCAGAGAGCTGAAATTTTTGATTCAAATATCCATCTGGTAGAGTACTGAAGATTATAACGGCCGCTTGACTTATTTTGATTTAAAAAATCTCTCAGATTGGGGATATCACAGTTACCATAATTCCCCCCGCGTTCCTCATTGGCTGATTGCCCGCGTAACTGGGAATAATTGGCCTGTAAGGAGATTTGCGGGCGGGCTCCAGCAGCCCAACCAATTTCACACAGTAGCTGCGATGGGTTGTGCAGAGAATCCTCACACAGAAACCTAAAACCATAAATTATCCAGCAGAATGCCAATCCAGTATCTTGAAATCAACATTCAGTTGCTGTAGCAATTTCCGTGAACCCCAAAGTATCGAGAAGGCAATGGGCTGTAGAGTAAAAGCCCCTGTCAAAAGTAGATATAAATATATGGTTATCTGCTCTAGGCTCGGTAGCTAGTATAAAGATACTTTATCAGAAACATCGGTAATTGCATAAAGTAATAGCAACAGGAAACACAACTTCATGAACACACTCACTATCATAGCCTATCAGTGTAGCAGGTCATACATGCGGTTACACGGCATCTCTCTTCCCTCAGCTTTTCGTCATTCTGTGACATCCTATCCACAAGTCATATCAAGGTGTGTAGCACCTGAATCCCAATGGTAACTGGTCAGTCTTGAAGCCCCTGCGTCACAGACGTGGATCATCTCACCGCCACATACCGTTCGAAAGCAGGAAATACTATGGAGATTTGACGGGGTGGAATTTTTCCTTGTCAATTGCAACTGGTGCATGTACATGATGAGCATTCAATGGAGGTTCAGCTATCTATTCTTGATCTAAAAACTGCTAATTAAGTGTGCCAAGCTCGAGTGTCGGGTGCCGAGACTAGCCAATCCATATTTAGCGCCAACGGGGGGCGCAAAATTTTTTTTTTTTTGAAGTCTATAAGTACGCCTTCCCCCGAAGGGGGGAAGCGCAATATATCGCAATTTTCGCGTTTATAGAATACTCTCGTAGCACCGGTACCGTATATAAACACCGATACCTGCACTATATAGTGGCGTGAGAGCCTAAATAAACGAATTCCCCACTTGAACGAGGCCGGAAGTTGGAAACGGACCAGAATAGAACTTCGTACAAAGTACCCCATGCTGAAGAGCTACTTGGTGCACCATGAATTATCACACGCTGGCATGTACGCTGCAGTTACGTACTGGTACTCTATTGCTCTTCACGATCTGTCCAATACAAATTGCGTTATCACCGCTTAAATTGAGAATGAAGGTGCCATAAAAAATCCGGTTTTTTTTTTGGAAGCCTTTCCCCCGAAGGCTCGAAAGAGGGCTCGGAATATGCAAGAACCTTTACATAGTGCCTATATCTCAGATTGCCCTTAATGTAGAACCTGCAAGGCTCTTGTATCTGTCGTGAATTATATTACCTGTTGTGCTAGCTAAGCCTTCTCTGCAATTTGATGGCTATATCTTGGGGAGTTTATGCAACTTTGTGCCTGTACAGTCGTGCTCAGGTAGCACTAAATACGCCACACTGGCAGGGGTGCAATACTGGAATACCTAATATAGTCTAGTTCCATTGCCCGAGCACGACATCGTGTCGCAAATATGTACAGTACCCTGGTTCACCCGAGTCTACTTACAGTACTTAGTGCTAACCTAACTAGGTAGAATCAGACTTGTTGCCGCAATCCGTACCTACCGCCACAGCCGTGCCAGGACTAACGTAGCATCTCCCGCCAAATTTTCGCAAGCGAACCAACCGGCGAAGACATTTCCATGATATTACTATGGTCGTGGAGTGAAAAAGCGCAAATCTGATGGGAAAAAAGCTTGTGGAAGAATCATCATTGGGTATTTTTAATCAGAATCATTATTTTTCCAGATCGTACTCCGTATTGAGAGAGAATATACTTCACATCCTATTGTTAGTAATCAAGTGTGCAAAGAAGGTAGCAACCTCTTTCCCTTGTGCCTTTCTACCAAAACCCAGTGAGAAACAGCAAGCAGGCAAGCATACCTATGTCTGTGAAGATTGTACACTAGTCGAAGGGTATTACCCTGATTTAAGGATTTTTGTTGAGTGCTCCATATGTACTCTCAGCCTAGGGGATCCAATGCATATCAGTACTTATGTATTTGAATCACCAAAAGAAATAAAAAACCAAAAGAAATCCGCCTCATAGCCTAAGGCTCCCTTCGGGGTGTTCTCGGTCCCAGTCTCTTATCTACCTACGCTCTCCCGTTTAAATCGCAGCGAATGCCAAGATCAGGCTAGAGTGTCTGGGAACGAGAACACCTTCGGGGGAAAGGTGTATAGACTCAGAAAAAAAAAAAGAGAAATCCAAAGCCTCTATATCTGGCTTCAAAGGCTGCCCTTAACCCTGCGTGTCTCGTGTCTGCTTTATTCCAGCACTCAGTATACTCGTTACTGAACTATGTGTCATAGCTATGTGACCCTGCCAAAGTATAGCCTTCCGCACTCCGCACTATACATTACTTTACACTGGTAACGAGCACATAAATATGCACGTTGGCTCAGAGTTGTGGACATATTGTAGAAGACGTTAAAAGTACCAAGGTAGTAGACTGGATGTAAAATTTTCAGTGTTATCTGATCGACTTGTTCATATCTCCGTAGGTATCGAGGCAGTATAATAGCTCGTATGAATGGGGAACTTGTGATCTAACCTTGGTTAAAGATAGCTTATCCCCCCGTAAGTTGTTACCCTGATTCGAGCTGCCATCAGCACTACACAGCCCACATACTGTAATCACACATTAAAAGCCAAAAAAAATCCTTCTCCATCTCAAGAAAAAAAACAAACACTATATGCACTCCTCGGAGTTGACAATATAGTGTAGCCACATCTACTCATACTTGTGATATATATTGAGAACGGCCCAGCCCAAGGCCATGAGGGCTGGTCACACTATACTGTATATAAACTTATTGTGGTACCAAACATAGCCACAATATTATGAATACTCAGCACATAGGTTTGTACTCGTATTTTTAACTTTAATTTCTTGATTAAGTCAGAAGTAATATCTTTCTTATACATACAATATGCTTTTTGTGGAATACAAACGCCAAGACTCTCATCCTGTGACATCATCGAAAAACTGTACCTCGCTTCCCCCCGAAACAGTGCCATGTCCAGAGCCGCAAAAACAACCTTCTACACTACCTGCATCCTTTCTGCCCTCACCGTCGTTGGCGTGCACTACATCCAGCGCGCCGAAAAAGCCGTTTGTCCCCTCACCACCAGCCCCGCCCCAAAACTCAACTAACACTCTACCCTCTAGGCTATGCACGCCGGCGTCCTCCGGGACATCGAGCGACAACGCATCAAAAAAGAGCGCCAGCTAGACTTCGAAGTACAAGCCACTCTAGAGAGGGAACTACTAAAGTCCCAGGATGTGGTGGATACAAGCTCACAGGTACCAGAAGGGCCACCCCCGGCGTTTACTGGAGCAACACCGGATTTAAGGCCTGAACCACCGTTGGGGGACTGATGGTGATGGGCAATTGCGGGCGAGGGTGTGTGTATGAGGGCTTGAAAGAGAGATTCCGAAATACTGCTTGTGCGAGTACAGGGAATGAGGGTCAATGGTTTGAACTCATGGCCCGGCAGATGTGGGATATACATATATAGACAGGGAATAATACCTCTGGTGTTATTTTGGGTTTACGCATTATTCAAAAGCACATATCAGAATGCATAATGAGGCAGCTCTATATTCGTATCATATGTAGCCATATGCACAACTATGCCCTACTCCACTAACTGCAGGTTATTTACAGCATTCATTATCACTTTTCATTCACACTCCTCCACAATAATCAATCTACCATCCATAAGGCAACTAAGCAAACAGAATGCAACACCGCCCAGTAAGCACAAGGGCTAATATTCACTAAATGAACATAAAACGTCGAATATCAATCAAATCATGGATTCACAGCCCGCGCCCTTTTCTCCTTTTTCCCTGCCAACCTCAACTTTCACCCCCGCCCCCCTATCTGCTGCGATCCTGATGCAGCTTTTGCACCTGTGTCAGGCAATTCGTTCACCTAGAACTTCCTAGCCTTGGCCACCGATCTCCACGTTCCATCCTCCATCAAAGTTGTCGAGCTCGACCCCGACGCCGAAGAAATGGTCTTTTTAACCTTCTTCACCTGCTTTTGCTTTTGCTGAGTCGATGGCGGTGGCACATCATACATCACCCTCGAGCTCGATACAGGTTGTGATGACGGTAGTGGCAGTGGTAACTTCCTATCCCGTTCATTCTCCTTCTCAGCCTCGTCCCCACTCTCCGTTAAATCAATGACATATGCACTCCCTCCCGCACTTTGTTTAACCTTGCTTGTCTGCATTGCACCCCCTGCCGGTCCCCACCCCTTGGCCGTGGTTTCAACGTTCACACCTGTTAGTGGGGCCGAGGAAGCGGGAGCAATAGGCGACTTTTGCTTCGCCTTTCGCTGCCCAGCTAATGTGCTCGAAACCCTGGCTGGTGCCGGCGATGGGGGCGGAATCAGATCATGTGGTGTAAATACCTCTATGGGAGTGTTAATCCCAGCTAAGCTCGGACGGACCCTTGGCCCAACGATGGTTTTCCTGCCTACGACGCGCTTCTTTGGTGGGGTATCGGTGAGTGGTATGATTGGAGTGGTATCAACTGGGGTTTTGGCCGGTGAAAGTGGTGTCACTTTCGCAATAGTCTTTACATGTGTTGCGGGTATGATGGTACTGGCTCTAGGTTTGGCTGATGAGGGTGGTGCCCGAGATTTTACAACAGTCTTCTGAGATGCTGCTTCTGTGCTAGCAGCCGGTTTCGGCTTATTCTCCTCCTTGATCAGCGGCTTCAGCTGCGACGACGCCTTCTGGCTCTTAATAATAAAATAGCCTCGGACATCCACTTCCGGCAGCTCATCATCCCAAGAGTCTTGACGGGTGAGGGTAGGCGGCGACCCTCGCTTCTGTGATTCCGGGGGTGTAAAGGTCTGTGGAAGTGCTGCATCACTCAAATCCTCACTCAAAGGACTTGGTGGCAATGGCAGTAATGGACCCTCTGCCTGTATCTGCGGTACACTGGGTCCGCAGTCTGGTTGTGATGAGTCTAGCATCCTAAACTCCTCTGGAAGCGGTGCGTCGTTTGATGGTTTCTCTGGCCTCGGATGTGGTATCTTAGCCACGCCTATCTGTAGCCCTTCCTCGGGCCCCTTGTCAGTGCCGGTAGATGCCGTAGGACTGATACGAGGTAGTTGGCCTTGATCAAGGATATTCTCAACCTCATCGTCTGTCCAGGGCGTATATTGTGGTGATTGGACAGTATATGGTGTAGATGCTATAACCTGTGCCCTGCTATTCACGGCAGATAGTACCTTCTCACCTTGCCCTGCTTCACCTTCTAAGTGCATACTACCCTCTTTTCTGCTTCCATCCCCCGTTGCCGCATCTGCACCAACCCTCCGCGTCCTGCTCTTATCCAGTCCTAAAAAAGTCTCAATACCACCCAACACATCTGTCTCCACATCCTCCTCTACATCCCTTTGGAGCTGGCTATCATTCCGCACCTGTCCTGGCTGCACCACACCCTCATCACCCACTTCCCCCAATACCTGTTGCTCCACTGCCACCACCACCCTCACCTCGCCCCCCTTCTCCGCCACAACATCTCCTTTATCCATCCTAACGTTCACCACCTCCCTGTCTCGCTCTAGCTCCTTCCCCGCCCCATCTTCTACACCCTCGGGAGCAGCAATGGCTTCAGCGGAGGTAAGCGTTACATCGTCTTGTTTGTTGAGGCCCATTGCTTCCGCATCTGTTGCATTTTTAATGATCAACCCACGCCCTTCTTCATTCAGCTCACTTGAGGAATTATTAACCTCTCCATCAGCCTTATCAGCATCCTGAACCTGATCCTCAGCCGTAGGTGGCTTCTGCCCCTCACCCACAGCCTCATTCTCCCTCTCTAACACATCCCCCGAAACCTGAACTGGTGTCGTCTCCGTATCTAATTCCGCTGCCACAGCACCCTCAACCACAGGTCTCACCCCATCCGTAACCTTGATTACCCTCGGCTCAATCATCTCCCCAAACATAATCTCCATCACCCCATCTTCATCCCCTTCCTCTCCAGGTATCTCAAACTTGCCAAGCAACCTCTCCCCCGTCTCCTCATCATACCGCTTCTCCGGCCTATCCCTTCTTGACAACTTTACCCATAGAGCCAACTCCCCATTCGTCTCCTCCACTACTTCGGTGATCAATGCTGTCCGGTAATCGGCCAGGATAGGGTTGTAATTCGCGTCCATGGTCAGCTGTTTAAATGCCACGACGGTACCAGAGACGACTTGATCTTTAGTGAGCCTCGGGAGAGTAGTAATATTGGCAGGAAGCTGGGGCAGATCCTCTTCATCCATCTCCTCTTGAGTGGCCGCACAGGCGTTACCAGCCTGAGTCTTCATAGCCGAACCAACAACCGGCTCATCCTCATAATAATTGTAGTTATCCCAATCATCACCCGCCCCGGCCCCTGCCCCTCTTTCCGCATCATCAAACTGCCCATTCTCATAGCCATATTGACTCCCTTTACCCTTCTTACCTCTCTTCCTCTTCTTCCCAGCGACCTGTTGCGTACCATTCCCATTCCCCTTCCAGGCAGGCTGGACAAACGGAAATGCCGGCTGTGGGGCCTCTATCGCTTCATCTTCACACTCTACCGCGCTAAGGACAATCTTACTTCTCCAAGCATCAAGACCCCCACCTTGCTTGCCCTGTTCCTCCTGCTCTTGCCCTTCATCATTTTCATACGCCCCTGGGGTCCCAGAGAAGTTGGCGAGTGTTGTGGAAACTTCGATCCGATTTCCTTGTTCGCTGTAGATATATTTCTTTGGGCCTAGTCCTGCCATTTTATTCAGGAACCCCTTCTTCTTATTCGAGGCATCTTTGGCGTGATTTCTGATCCATTGGTTGTTTAGACGTTCTTGTTCCGGATCCGTAGGACTAGTTTCGGGGCCTACTGCTGCTGAGGTGGGTGCTGTAGTAGTTGGGAGTTGTACAGGGGTGACAGTGGCCGTTGAAGGATTTTGCTGAGCAGTCAATGCCCTCTTCCGCTCTTGGGCACGCTTCTTCTGCTCTTTCTTTTTTGCTCTTTTCGCCTCCTCAGGATTAAGTTGCTTTCCTGTACCTTCTATGATAGATGCAGGTTGCGGAGCTTCCAGGGTCGCGGGGGGGTGTGGTGCGGCTGCAAGACTTGCAACTACCGCCGCTTCAACCCCACACTCAACGTGGGGGGTATCCTTGCGTAACTCTACATACTCCTTCTTCATCTTCGCCAAATGCACTTGAACCCCTTCCGGATGCTCCTCCAACCATTTCACGAGATCTGCTTTCGATGACTCGAGTGGTAGAACTCCCGCGGAGACGAGTTGCTTACGGGCTTTAGCCATCCTGAGGCGTCTTTTCCGTACAGTGGCTTTGCTATTACTGGTGTTGGGGGTGCCTGGAGTTTTTGGCGTTGAGGTAGGCTTCATAGGTTGCTGTGGGACGCTCTTTTTTGCAGTGGCTTTGAGTTTCTTTCGCGCAGGTCCCGAAGAGGATGAAGAGGATGAAGAGGACGATGAAGATGAAGATGAAGAATCTGAAGATCCTGAATCTGAATCTGAATCTGAAGCCGATGTTGCATCAAAATCTTGGTCTGGCTTGGAATCGGAATCGGAATCCGAACTAGACGAACTGCTCGACCCCGCTGATTCCGACCCTGAACTCTGGGACGACAATGACGATGGCGATGACGAGGAGCTGCTCTCCCCTGAGGCATTGCTCCTTATTCTCCTCACTAGAGCCTGGTTTGCATTAATCTTGTCTTCGACTATCCGAACCTGAGGTACCTCTTTCCCCGCCCTACGAACCAATCGGGGCGTTTCAGCAACATCAACACTCCCGCCTACCTCAGGTTCCTCATCGCTATCACTCTCACTCCCGCTATCCTCCTCCCAGTAATCCTCATCCTCCTCCTCCTCATCCTCCTCCTCCTCCTCCTCATCGCCATCCTTCCCACCCCCCTCCAATTGATAAGGCCATCCCACCTGGCGTACAATCTCCCCATCATCCTCGCCCTTGTGGTAATAGTCACCACCACAATCGCCTCCTTCCTCCTCCTCCTCCTCAAACCTCACTCTCCTCGCTGCCCCATCCTCTAGCCTCCTTCTCTTCCCTAATTCTGGGATCCCCACCTGCGGTCTATCGCTCGCCCTCCTCGGCCCCAAGAGCGTTCTCCCAAACGGTACCCCATCAACTAGCTTCCTCCCCACGGTACTAATCTGCCTCCTGCCGATTCTCCTCCTCTCCCGAATCTCATGTCCATCCAATGGTCGAATCCTGCCACCCACATAGCATGCACAAATTAGCCCCATTGCAGCCCACCATTCCAAGCGTAGTACACTCACACAACCTCATCCCCATCCCTCAACAGCCCCTCCACACTGTGAAAATGTAGAACCTCCCACCCCCCAACCTCAACAACATAATCCTCTAACCCCCAATTCTCCGATTCCAACTGACACACCTCGTTCACACTTTCAAGCAACATTGAAATTGTCGTGCCTGGCCTTCCCTCATTGATACTACCTGTATCCCACCATATTTTTGTTGTACCAAGGGAATACCGGTTTATACTGAGCCGGATACGCATCGTATCCCCAAATTTCTTTTTTCTTTTTCCCCTTACCCCTGTTCTACCTGAGACGTGAGATTGGGATTACGTCGCAAGCAAGCGGGATGCAGTGGAGGTAAGTAACGATATTTGGTTCTTGGATTGTTGGTTGGACGCGTGCAATTGTGCAGTGCAGGTGAGCCTTGGCACTAGCCGGCATGTGAAAGATAAGTACAGAATGGTAAAGTATGTACTCCGTATTACGCAAAATATAGAACTCTCTTTTGTCTTTTGTTGCTAGCTATCCGCACATTCCTACATCCACAATCCAACCCAGTCCAAACATATAAAAGAAATATCCCAACACCAGACCATACAATTGCGTATACAAAAAGGGAAACTATGCTATACAAACCAACTTGCTCCGCCTACTTAAGCGATGTTGAACTTGCCAAGATGATCAACGGGGTTATTGAATCGGAGGTTCCTGTCCAATGCCGAGATGGACGCAAGCTCCTCCGCGGCCATATCGAAGCTAGTGGCATCCAGGTTCTCCAAAAGCCTGTCCTGAGAGTTGGACTTGGGGATGACGACGATTCCGCGCTGGGTAGCCCATCGGAGAAGGACCTGGGCAGGGGTCTTTCCGTACTTCTTTGCGGTGGTGGTGATGGTCTCCTGGGTGAAGAGGGTTGGGGTGTCGCAGGCCTTCTGCCACTCGAGCTCAAGGAAGGATTGGGGCCCGAATGAGGAGTACCCGATAACGGCAATGCCCTCAGCCTTGCAAAGACCAACCAAGACCTTCTGGACGAGATATGGGTGGTGCTCTACACGTGGTGCTAGCGCCTGGTGTTTTCTGGAGGATCGAACAGATGGCCTGATGCGGCAGTAGCGGAGCAAGTCAAGGACCAATGATCCCTGGTAGTTAGAGA
>Ga0307514_10004336_pt1 | contig 13072 bp, 3 predicted proteins | sample 16_EM_MG_FD_203088 | JGI IMG/M metagenome (GOLD analysis project Ga0307514, IMG submission 203088) | Populus trichocarpa ectomycorrhiza microbial communities from riparian zone in the Pacific Northwest, United States - 16_EM | ecosystem: Host-associated > Plants > Roots > Unclassified | place... | reverse complement strand
AAGAGGACTGCTCAGCGTTTCACTGTGGACTTGCACGATGAAACACTAATCAGTTTTAGTTTTTTCTTAATTAGTCAAGTAGAAGTATATTATTTACCATGACAAATGTTATCGATAACAATACTCGATGATGATGATGATGATGAATAAATATCAAGAAATTTTTTGATAAAACTAATTTATTAGATTAATTTTTTTTATTAACGTGAGTGTTCGGGTCAGCTTACACGCACCTTGACTAATCTCACAGCCCCTGAAGTTAACGACCATGTAAGCTTCTAGTAGTCATCATATTAGGAACTACAGGGTTCGAAACTCAGACTACAAGGGGAGCAAACTTCTTAGTATCAAATTTTTATTACTAGACCACCTATTAAATAGTTATCAAATTTTTATACTATAGAATTAGAATAGACTTGATCATAAAGTATGTGATTCACCCTATGCTTTTTTCATGAATTTTTATTACCTAATAATATATCATATAATTTTTTTCACGAATTCACCCTCTGCTTTTTTTTTTATATATAATTCTATCCTGTTATCTTTTTAAAGATGCGGTCCCTATTTGCTCAAATTATAAAAAACTCTAAAAAGATCAGTGTTTTATAAGGAAATTTATTGTGGACGTACACGATGTAATTATTACTTTGCTATTCTCTGCACAAAGTTTTTGCCTTACTACCGAAGGTAAAATGATATTTTTTCGGGAGTTCAAAAGTCATTTTCAAATTGATTGGAAATAATTTAGTAGTTTATATTTTTTTATATAATTAAACTACATAAATATCCTTAAAAGTAAATACAAAAATGAAAGGCTAAGAGAGATATTTTAGTATTTTTTTAATAAATCTTTTTTTATTGTTATGCTCTATTTGGATTAGGAAAAAATTACTATTTTCATAAATAAATAATAAAAAAAAGTGCATGCGTCAGCGAGTATATGTCACCCCTGCCATTCCAGGCATTGTACATCAACCAGAATTTCTCAATTGTCGTGTCGTCTAAAATATCAAGTGAAGGCGAAGCTGCTGGGGTGGCGCATGTTGTTCAAACTTCAAATCACGATAAATCGGTGCTGGTTGAGTTTTTTCTCCTCCCTTTATTTTCTCTCAATTCTCCTTGAAATTCACGCCAAGTTAATAAAAAATCAGAGTTGTCTTTCCATTTATTTTATTTTTTAATTATACTTTTTTTTTTTTTTATGATTAAGAATTTTGTTCAATATTTGTTTTCTTTTTACAGGGTCATCTCAGTCTTATAACTAGAATTACTGATTTTAAAAATTAGCCTGATTTGATTTTAGTTATTTTTAAAACTTTTTTTAATTTTATCTTTTGATATTAAACTGTTGGGTTTTAAGCTTTTTTTTTTTTCTAAGTTGTTATTCCAGATCACTGGTTAGTTAAGTTAACTCGAGTTACTTTGAATTTATTATTTTTTTAATTTTATCTTTTAATAATTCTTGAAATTTCTTATTTTTTATACTTTTCATTTTTATAATGTTATTCGGGGTTGGAGGTTCTAGGGCAACTCAATTTTTTTATCAATATTTTTTTATTTATTTAATTTTGATTTTTTTCTATATCAATTTTTTTTAAAAAATTATTTTCTCATTCTAATTAATAAAGTAAACCCAATTTGAGTAGAGTTTTTTTTTCTTCTAAATTTCTCTTTTTTAAAATTTTATCTTTTAAAATTAATTTTATTGTGACTTAAGCTTCCTATTTTTTTTTTTTTTTGAAGTTATCCCGTGTTACAGGTTAATTAAATTATTCATTGAAATTTTCTTCGTCTAAATATCTGTTTAGATCTTTTTTATTTTATGTTTGAAAAATTGACCTGCCCGACACTACCGGAAAATAATCAAGTGAGTACATAAATCATAACTACAACCACCATGCTTATATTTGTAATTTCTTAGATTTGCATCAAATCCGAACCGTTCATTCAATCAAAATAAGCTGCTCAAATCTTGGATATTTACAAGCCGTTAGATTTGTTGAAAAATCCAAGGAAAATATGCATGACCAGCTTCCTTCAAATACTCGCGTACAGCCGCGTACTCCTCAATTGCCCTGACACCTGCTTTACACGCAAGAAATGGTGGAAAAAACAGCCAAAAGCCGGTAGCTATCACAAATCCAATGGTCAATATAGTTTGCATCGGCCTGGGAAACTGCCACCTGCCGTTAACAGCCCTTTTCAAAACAATCTCGACCGGTAAACACACTCCATGTAGCAAAAAGAACCAAGTGATCTCCCACGTGGGCTTCCCGCGTCCTAGGTAGTAGAAAATGAGCTCATGCATGAGCGCAGACACTAGAAAGGTACCCAAAATTGCTATGCCCTGGGCCCACCTGCGACCAATGAAGTTCTTACACGTGTAGAGGATGGGATCGTACGCAATCGGGCGTAGGATGCTTGTTACCATGAGGTTCCATCTTCTCCCCCAAAAGTCTTGAAGTGAAGTCGAGAGATAAGGGTCATTGAATTGTGGCTCTAGCTCAAGCCCTGAAAGGGTTCGAACCACCGATGCCAACATGGCTAGGAATGTTTCAAGAAAAAAATATATGTGGAGACAATACAAGAGCCACATGATTTTTGGATGGATATAATCACTATAGTCATATGTAGCCACCAACATTGCCAAAAGAAGACCTTTGGTTGCATAATTTAGGAATGATTTATGAGGGCCCTTTCTAGAGATTAATTTTTGCCTATCTTGGCCATTTAGAAGTGATTTTTGAGCTTGGTTTTCATGGCTATGGCCATTTAGATTCGGTTTTTGAGGTGGGATTTGTAGGATTTTGATGGGAAAACAAGCAACAGAAACAAAACGACCAAAAGAGATTTTTGGGTCTAAACACAAAGGGCCTTTGCCAAACGCAAAAAGCAAGAGCTTGAAATTCGCAAGCCAAGCAACGAAGAAAGCTGTCATGCCTCCAAAATGAATAGAGGTGAGTTCTAGAGGAAGAACAAGAAATAGACAAACAATTGGTAGCACACAGAGAAGTCTTGTAAAACCTCTTGGGATCATCTTTCCCATGATATAGCAGTAAGTTAGAGATGCAAAGATTGAGAGCCATACCTTCATCATGTTGTACATCTCCCCATCTTCCATTTCTTTGTTTCTTCCCTTCCCTTTGATTTTTGCTCTCTTGTGCTATGTACAAGAAGAGAAGGAGAGGCCAGGAGAGAAGGAGAGGCCAAACCTTTTTGAACCGACCCTTTAGATGAATAAATATCTAACTGGGTACAGAAAACGTGGAAGGCATAAGGGTGTAAAACGGTTGATCCACGTTTGTCTACAGGGAAGCGTTTACATTTACATGAAAAAGGCGACTCTTGGAAGAAAGAATATAGTGGTTTCCACTAGTTTTTGGGAGGCACACTGTTTTCTTCTCGGTTTCTTCGCTTGAAAACCAACTGCTGGATGCCAGATGCGGTGCTCCACTCAGTTTTGAAAAGGCAAAAAGGAGAGGAGTCTTTTAAGGTGAAAAGAAGAGACGGACACGACGATTCATGTGCAGAGTGGAGATTGTCTATGTGCGACAAAGATCACAAATTAGCATTTTTATACTCTCTCCTATCTAAGTCATTAATGGCCATGATTGTGCACCGACAATAGTCTTTTTCATAATTAATTAAGAATTACTATTCCAGTAGAAACTAGGAGAGGTATTTCGTTTCACTGTGATTTTTTTTTCTAGAATCTTCAATTTGGTTCTTTGAACTTTTTTTTCATTTTATAATTAAGTTTTTTTAAACCTAAATTAGTATCCAATTATTTTTGTTAGAGAGAGAATTGAGTTGAAAGATAAATTAATTAAGAATTATTAGTTAATTAAGTATTATTATTCCAGTAAAAACTAGAAGAGGTGTTTAGTGATTTTTTTTTTAGAATCTTCGATTTAGTTCTCTGAACTTTTTTTATTTTATAATTAAGTTTTTTTAAACCTAAATTAGTATTTAATTATTTTTTTAGAGAGAAAATTGAGTTGAAAGATAAAAAAAACTAAAATATATATACAAAACATACGTGGCACAATTTTGAGATTTGTTTAATAAGTTCATTATCTGTTTTAACTATTATATAATTAGTTTTTTTATTTTTTAAAAAAATTAATTTTGATACTAAACTTTATTTTCATTTTTTTTTTAGTTTTTTTTTTAGTAATTTTATACTCTCTCCTATCTAATTTATTAACGGTTATAATTGGACACTGACAATAACCTATTTCAGAATTAATTAAGAATTATTATTACAATAAAAATTAAAAGAGGTATTTCGTTTTATTGATTTTTTTTTAGAATTTTTAATTTGGTTCTTTTAAATTTTTTTCGCCATAATTTTTTTTTATATGATGACACTGATACCATATTGATCACTGCCACTGTAAAATTCATAGCTGACATACAAACTGAATTGAGCCAGTGGTAATGGGCTGTTTAGGCCCAATCGTGAATCCTTTTCTAGGTTGTTGCTGTAAATGACAACTTTGGCTACCAAATGATCGATTTTGTATTAAAAAATTCTATTTGATAAGATAACTTCAAATTAGATGTTTTTTTTACTTTAAAAACACTTAAAAATAAATTTGATTTTGAGAAATTTTTTTATTTCAGATTAATTTGGGTTTTGAGACTTTTTTTTTTATGTATTTTTGGCGGCCATGAATTAATTTAACAAGATTTACAGAGTTTTTTTCTAGATATTTAGTATCAAAATAGATCTTTCAAGTGAAAAAAATTAGAATCTTGTAGCCACAATATGAGTTTTCAAAACGGAGTGTCGTCTATTTTTTTCTTCAAAGAATTGAAATGAGTTTTTCAAAGAATTGGAATGATTGAATTGTTGTTCGCCTCATTAACTTAAAAAACAATTAAAGCATGTATGTGTAGGCCCTTTTTTGATGAGTCAAGGCAATAGGTTTGGCTTACCAGGCCCGGTTATGCCTCACTTTATATATATATATATATATAATTTATTTTTAAAAATAAAAACACATTTATTTATTTTTATAATATTTTTAATATGAGTAGTCTTGCATAGTAATTTTTTATTTTATTCAATAAATTTTATATGTATGTCGACTTATATTACAAATTGATTTTAATAAACAAATTCATTAAACACAACTTGATAAATGACTCGTGTTGTGATATTAAATATTTTGATCTATACTTTTTTTTTTAATTTTTCAGATTATATTTTTATTTATTGTTGATGGCTTTTTTAAAAAAAATTTATTTACACGGTGGTAGTGTATTGTTTTTTTTTTTTTGATCCTTATTTTTTTAATTTTTTTTATTAATATTTTTATTCTTTCCGATTTAACTTTGAATTGAAAATTTATTATTGCGCTTTAATTTATTTTTTCTTTTAATTTTAACTTTTATTTTTTTAATTGTTATTTTTTGTTTTGGATTTTTTTCCTCTGGGATAAAGTTTTTTCCCCATGTTGTCGTAATATACATATATCCTGGTTTGATATTATTATCTTTTTTTACTTATGTAATTCAAATAAAACCAGTTTATTTAGTTCGACAGAACTATAAGATGAGTTATTAGATTTATTTTTTAAACATACTAAATATTTTATTGTAAAAATTGTGCGGACCCACAGCATAAAATAGGCACCACTCTAGTTTTGTTCTAATAAAACTTCTGACCACAGTTCCAGCTCCATCCGTTAGATGTTTTGGATTTTATAACTACGCTTTCAACAGTTAATATTAGATCTTTCACTAACATAACTCAATTTATTTTTCATCGGGAGAAGTAAAACATTTTAGATTATAATATAAAACGGAGGTAGTTTCTCATGAATAATAAATTTTTGGTGTGCAAAAATAAGGCTAAGAATATTCTAAATTAACCATTACAATAAGAATTTTTTTTTTAAAAAATCAATAATTGTCTATTAAAAGAGGAAATAGCATGATTAAGATTTTCTTATAGGCACCCTATGAAGAATTACTTCGTGGGAATTTCTTTTGGAAAAAAAAAACATAAAACATAAGAAAAGGTCGGCCAGTTTTGTTTGTGTTGATTCATGATTAAGGAAATTATCAGGCTGTTGTCACAAAGTGATAGTGGGAAAGGAGGAAAATGTAAAAGTTTCTATTTCACAAGGAAAAAAAATTCAATAATTATAAGTTTCAGTACTCTCGTATCACTAAAAATTTATATGATTATTAATTTTAGAGTTTGTAGAATTAGTCAAGTTGCATACAAGTTAGCTCGAACACCCATATTAATAATAAAAAAAAATAAAAAATAAAATACATGCATGTATTTATAGATTGGTTTGTCTTTATTAATTGAGTGCCCTCATAAATAGTCGACCCATCAAAGGAAACACGTTTGTATTCCACATGATATGATTTTACTTTGGAACCACAGCTTGCTCGAGTGGTTCATCTATCTTTATTTTTTAGTGGAAGACATCAGCTCTCGGTCTAAATTTAGTCGTTGTCTTTTGTCGTAGTTGTAAAACCTGAAATTAATTCGTTCAAATCATGGACAGCTCCCTTTCTTGATAAATTAAGAGATAATTTTATTGTAGACTATTGAGAGTACAAGAGGGGAGGCATTTGGGACCAACCATGAACTCATCCTAGACAAAAAAGAAAGAGAAAAAAAAGGAAGATTGACCAAAACCAAATCTAATAGGGTTGACGCATAGCACTAGCATCATCACCCAAAAGAACCAAGACAAGAGGTAACATACGTACGTAAGTGCAGAATCAACCTCAGATTTTAACATGGCGTGCAAGTTCTTCAAGCCTTGTTTCCTGACAAAACACCAACCAAGGTTTCAAATGCCACATATGAAGATCCACCCTCCAACAGTGCTTTCCTGCCAGTTTCACTCATTGCTTTAACCTTGCTTTTCACGTCACTAGCACCTTCAATCACATCCTTCACTGCTTTTGCTACTTGGTCTGCCTTCACAACCTCACCGCCATCCTTCCTGTAATCCATTTTCATTTCAATTGCCACTCCTGCGTCCTTTACCAACTGGAATGCATTGATTTGTTGCTCACCATACAAGGGCCATGTTACAACAGGCACACCATACCAAGTACTCTCCAAAATTGAGTTCCATCCACAATGCGACACAAACGCACCTGTGGCTTTATGGGCTAAGACTTCAACTTGAGGAGCCCACCCACAAATAAACCCTACATTTTTTGTCCTGCCCAGAAACCCTTCGGGCAAAAGCTCACTAAAATCATTAACTTCACCGGGGTTCAAAGATTCTTGAGAAGGTGGTCTCCTAATAGACCACAAGAACCTTTGGCCACTTTGCTCAAGCCCAAGTGCAATCTCTTTCAATTGAGGCACACCGAAGCTCCCTTGACTTCCAAAGCACAGAAACACCACTGATTTCTGTGGCTGAGCGTCGAGCCAGTTCATGATCTCTTCACGTTGGTTCCCATCAGCTACTGGACTGTTGCCCTTGTGATCAACCACTGGCCCCACAGTGTAAACATGGGGTACACCTGCCTCGCCATTAAGATAGTTAACAGCGTGGGATTCTAGCTCTGCAAATGTATTGACAATGATACCCTTTGCCTCCTTGAATTTCCTAGCATGGCTTACGAAAGTTGAATACCCACCATCATGGAACAACAAACTTGGCAACACCCTGGAGGGAACTGGGTTGATGTAACTAGGGATAATAGAGTCAGGATCGGTTGGTTTGTAGGTGACTCCTCCCTTGTCAAATCTATCAGGGAGGTAAAGCATGGAACCAAGAAAAGCAGCACCAGAAGCAAAGAAAATATAAGAAGGGACACCAAGGTCTTTGGCAACATCAACAAAGGCAGTACAAAACAAATCAAGAACCAAACCAGCAAGTTTAACTGACTTGTTGGACAAAACATGGTTGACAATCATATCCTTAACATGGTTCTTATGATCAGCGATGAAAACTGACACAAAATGTTCAGGACAAGCAAGAACATCTTCTAGGGGTGGTGGGGTTACAGAAGGCAGACCAAGAAATTGAAATTCTGGGTGAGCTGCATTAAGTTTCTCAACATAGGTTGTAACATCATGTGCAAATGGTGGGGACATAAGAAGCATTGTGATGGAGAAACTGTCATCTCTTTCAAGCAAACGTTTTGCAAACTCCATGACTGATACAAGATGACCAATTCCTGGTGCTGGGACGAAGACCAGTGCATTCTTGGGTGTGGTGGTTTGAGCGGGTGCCATTTTTGGCGGATATGGAAGGTTTTTGGCTTCTGTGTGATTTCTTTTTTTTGGATAAATAATATGGGACTGGGTTATGGGGCACTATATATAGTCGGAATTCAATGCTCTTTTACTCTGAAAATTGGTTGAGAATAAATATAGTGGAATCTTCAACAACTGAGTGCTGCCATGCGTTGACGATTAGGTGAGGAAAAAATAGGGTCCCTGAGAGATTTTTTTATTAATTTATTTTACAATAATTATGGTAAGGACTATACATATAATAATTGTTTTTTGAAAATGCAACAGTAATTGATATTTAACCAGGGAGAAGCTAAAAGGTATTGTCCCCACTTCATGTTTTTTTTCGCATTGATTAGAGGGAGAATCAATATATTTCCTTAAAAAAAAAACAGAGAGAGATGATGATCGAAATCTCTTTTTTTTTGGGTTTGATTAATTTGGTTGCACGATGAGTCTGCCTAGCAAGCCACAACATAATAATTCTTAAATACGAGAGAATAAAATTTAAAATATTTTATGAACTAAATTATTTTTTTATTGTTTCATGCTTCGAGATAAAAAAAAGAACTAAAAAGAAAAAAAAAAAAAAAAAAGAGCAAGAGAATCTAGCCCTTACCAAAACCCAGGCCAACAACCCAAGAGGTGTCGTTTAGCCGGGTTATTACCCATCAAATATAAAACGACAACTTGGTAGTGGTTGCCTCACTTACCATATCAATCTTCTCGTAAAGGCAAAAGATTTGTTAGAACTTTTATTTATGCGTTTATTCTGCTAAAAAAATAATAAATTATGATTTAATTCTTTTTCAAGATTTCTCTCTCTCTCTCTCTCTCTCTCTCATGTTTGACCTCCTTTAATCTTAGAATTTGATTAATCAAATTATGTTAGAATTACCTTTAAAAAACATCAATTTACTATTGTATAAATTATTCATCAACTCCTGCTCATTGTTAAAAACTCGGCCAAATCTACTCATAATTAATTTTTTTTAGATTTCAGTAATGATTTAAACAAATTAATTCAAAATAATATTATTTAAAAACAATTAAGAAGTTAAAATAATATTATTTTTTATTCTTTTAAATCAAACCTTGTTTGATCTTAATTTCAACTGGTACCACTCGTCAAATAAATTAAATTTAATGGAGTACATTTCAGATTAGCAAATTAAATTATTAGCACTATTTCTCATTGTTATTAACAAAATGTTTTAGATTAAAAAAAGAACTTTTAAAACTTTGAAGCGTGCATGTCTTGCAATCCTAAAGACAATAGTTTTTATTGTGTTTATAGAAATTGAAAAAGTAAGAATTAAACGAGGGTGATAAATGTTGTTGGACTAAATGAGTGAAAAAAAAGATATATTAAAGTTGATGAATAATACCCTAAGAATTAAGCTATTGTGCAAACAAATACATGCAGTTTAAATTGTTTTAACAAATCCATTAAAAAAAGTACCTAAATGAACAAATTGTGAGAATATAAATCTTTAAATAGAAAAATAAAGGAAAGACTCTCAAGTAAAAAGGATTTAGAAAAACGAAGAACTTCTTTCAACCCCATATTTTCCTAAGAAATCATAGTCAATTGATCTTTAATTAGAATTAAATCGTTGAAAAACAAAATTAAAGGACTAAAATGAATTTGTAAAAATGCACAGGTGCCATCCATAATAATTTATACGGGCGTAAACAATACCTGTCTTTACAATAAAAATAAAACCCACGCGTTTTAAGTATGTCGAGTCACTTCTTCAATCCTTGTTTACTAGCCATCGACTAATCAGGTATCCGAAAGCAGTATGTGAAGATCCACCCTCTAACAGAGATTGCCTAGCCTTTTTACTCACTTCTCTAACCTTGTTTTTCACTTCACTAGCGTTTTCTATCAAGCATTTCACTGCTTCCTACCTCATTTTCCTTCATAAGGTTACTTTATCCCAAATCATATTTTAAAAAAGTAATTTGAAGTCGAAATCTTTTTTTAAAGGTCCAAGTTAGGGTGATAATTCAATAATAAATAGGTGGGGCTTATATTTATACCCAATATCTTTAAACTTGACAGAATACTAGATTAAAATAACATCTCTCTTCTAGATCCAATGCCTTTCAATGTAGTTAAGAGTAGAGTTTCAATGTGCATGAGTCTAGCAAGCCACCAGACCTAATATTATTGAGTTCAGTTAAGCGATTAGCCTAAGTAGACACGGATCTGATGAGATGTCAGACTCAATATCCTTGGGTTAGGCTACGCGCTGAGCCCAATCATATATAAGTCTGGCGAGCTACCAGACTTAATATCCTTAGATTCAGCTATACATTAAGTCCAAGCAAACATGAGTCTGACAAGCTGTCAGACTCAATACATTGAGTTCAGTTACGCGTTAAGCCCAAGCGAACATGGATCTGACAAGTTGTCAGGCCCAATGCCAATGGACTTAGCTACGTGGAGAGCTTAAGTAGACATGAGTCTGGCGATCATTATAGGTCCTATGTTGGGCCATAAGACTTTAATTATTTATTTATTCTTATGATTTTTAACATAAAATATTAATGTCAATGATATTCATCTATTTACATCTCTAGATGTATAAAAGTCTTCTAAGAGTCTACCATATTTCCTTCACCATTAATATTGGCTACGGGATATTTTATCATTTATTAATGTGTGTAAATGTTATTTATCCCATGTTAATGTTATTAGGAGTAAAAATAACAAGGTTCGAGATTTATAAATGCCTCATGAATCATTCAGGTACAAAGTTCTAATCTTTATTCTCTACAAAAATATTTTCTTAATTTCAAAGCATTCATTACATCAAAACTAATAATAAACACTATTGTTTTTAAAAATAAATGCTCTTTCACTCATCTATGGTGATCATTTATTTAATGATTACTTACTTTATCATCTTTAGTTCCCTAAATCTCAACTGCTTTGCAAGCAAGTTTGATAAACCATGGAGAATAAATTATCTTGCTAGAATTTGTAATTAACTTATAATTCAATTGCTAAAAACCATATTTCTAATCACTGTGAATTTTATAACACCATCACCCAATTTATAATCCATTTTCAACTCAACTCAATAGCTAATCCCAAAAACTTGACCAATTTAAATGCATTAATTTGTTGCTTATCATACAATGGCCGAAGTTATAATAGGCACACCATACCATAAGCTTTCCAAGATTGAGTACCATCCACAATGCGATACAAATGTAGCTATTGCTTTGTATGCCAAGACCTGCACTTGCGGTGTCCAATCGCATATCACGCTAACATTTTTAATCCTTCTGAGGAATCCTTCTGACGTGATCTCCAAACAGGATCGAACTGGCCCTTGGATGGTGGTTTCTGAATGGATCATAAGAACTTGTGTGCACTCTGCTTGAGCCCGTTTGATATGTCTTTCAATTGAGGCTCACCAAAGCATGTGGTTTGCTAACTCAATTGCTGACACAAGGTGGCCAAATTTTGCAGCAGGAATTAACACCAGCTGTGGTTTCTTCATTCTAGTAATACCTGTAGGAAAAGGTGAATGTGAAGTTTATTGGTATAAGATACAATCCAGTTCGACAGGTTAATTTAATGATTTATTTTTTTAAAAAAGCTAGGGATGAATTGAATCAAACCATCAATCAGAACTATTTCTAATTTGCACGTCACTACACATTTAAGCAAGTTGGCATTAGTTGGTGTGATAGATTTTAATGCTAGTGTTGGGTCCCTTGATTTGTTCCAGCAATTTTTAATTGTCCATCAAGAACTATTTTTTATTTGACTAATCTTTATTAGAATAATATATATATTTTTATTTTATTTTTAATATTAACTCATCAAAATAATTAAAAAAAATAATAATAATTCTGACTAATCTTTATTTAGATGGCAATCCAAACGGGTAAATTTAAAAGTTTTCTTTCATGCTTCCAAGGATATATATAAAAAAAACAAAAGAAAAGAAAAAGGTACGGTCATTCCATAAGGCCTCAACTTTAACCAAGTTTTCAAAAAAAAAAAAAAAAAACTTTAACCAAGTTCATCAGAACTAATATATGACCAAATCAAACAAACTATATATATGATAAAGACTATAACTTAATTTAATTTGAGGAATGGAATTAAGCCACAGTAGGAATTGATGATCATTGATGGAATCAACATGGTAGATAAGGCTTGAGCTCTTCAAGGTTTGCATCCTAACCATTGATCAATCAAGTTTCCAAAAGCAACATACGAAGATCCACCCTCCATCACAGCTTTCTTCGCCATTTCACTGGTTTCTTTGGCCTTGTTCCTAAGTTCACCACCTTGTTCCATCATGGTTTTCACAGCTTTTGTTATCACCTCCGCCTTCACAAAATCTGTAGGACAATCTCTCCTAAAATCCAACGTCAATTCCACTGCTAATCCCAAGTCTTTCACCAACTGAAATGCATTCATGTGTTGCTCACCATATAATGGCCAAGTTATAATAGGCACAGCATACCACAAGGCCTCCAAAGTTGAGTTCCATCCACAGTGTGATACGAAAGCGCCTACTGCTTTATGTGCCAAGATTTCTACTTGTGGTGCCCATCCACATAGCATCCCAATGTTTTTGGTTCTTTCCAAGAATCCCTGTGGCAAGATCTCTCCATAGTTGTCAAAAATACTAGCTTGCAGCTTCCCCTTGGAGGGTTTCAACCGAATTGACCATAAGAACCTCTGTCCACTCCTCTCGAGCCCGATTGCAATTTCTTTCAACTGAGCTTCATCAAAGCATCCTCTACTCCCGAAGCACAAGAACACCACTGATTTTTCAGGTTGATCATCAAGCCATTTCAAGATCTCGT
>Ga0307514_10004335_pt1 | contig 13072 bp, 13 predicted proteins | sample 16_EM_MG_FD_203088 | JGI IMG/M metagenome (GOLD analysis project Ga0307514, IMG submission 203088) | Populus trichocarpa ectomycorrhiza microbial communities from riparian zone in the Pacific Northwest, United States - 16_EM | ecosystem: Host-associated > Plants > Roots > Unclassified | place... | reverse complement strand
CCATGTCATTTTCTCATGATTGAGCTTTCGATTCTCTGCTTATGTTATCCACACTGGTTTATATCTTGTATATTTGCAGAATAAAATCTCGCGGTGTAATTTTCTTTCTGAAGTTCGTTTTTTTTTCCTGGTACGAGAAATTAGGCACTGATCGATCATGCGTCATTTGTTTGGAGAGGGAGAACAAGGGCTAAAACCCTAAAACAGAAGATAAAGGTTAACTTCAGGATAAGAACAAAATATTCTTAAAAGTGATCCAAGATAAACGGTCAAAGAAACCTCCCCCCTGCACCAACTGCGTCAATGTGAAGACTAAATCAGTTTATATAATATGGGTGACTACATTCATGACCATCATCACCAGATAAACAACAAACCATATATAAATGATAATTATACACCGTTATCACTTGTATATTCATATGGGAGTACTGGGCAAGAACAATCAGCTTATCCATATTATTTGGCCAGGTTTCTGAGACCGTCTTCCGGCCCCCTCTCCCATTGAGCTTATTATGTACAAATCAAAGATAGGAATGCAAGTTCAGTTTAATTTCGTGCAGCACTCTTTGCCTGCTTTGGCATTTATTTCAGCATCACTACATATCAATTATTTAGTTTCTGCATGTTTTCTAGAGTCTACCTTCATAAATAAGAAAGGAGCGTATCAAAGACACTATAATTCCAGCGATTGAAGTAATTAACCAATTTTTTGAGATGACGAGTTCCTCACTCATGGAACTTCCGTGACAGCCTTGTCTGATACATGAGATAAGACAGGATATGACAACCTTAATTTGTAACCGCAATCTAAAAAATTAAACTGTTAAATAAATTTTTAAAATATAATTTATATTATTTTTTAATATATGCTCTTATATAAAAGTATTTTGGAATTGAAACTTGGACAGATTTATAATTTTATATTATTCGATGCTTAATTTTTATCAAATAAATAAAAATAATGAGATTAGAATACATCACATAATTATTAAAATTCTAATATGTAAAAAAATCATTTTAATTTAAAAATTTAAATTATTAAATAAAATTTTAAAATATTATTTATATTATTTTTTAATATAACATTTACATGAGATAATCTACTCCTGTCCGGCCCAGTCTTATCTGGTGACTAAATGCATCCTTAAAATTTCATGATTAGCATATCCGTGTTTCCTAATCCACCTGTCACATCAGCCAAGCTAAATGCAATGTATGGACAGATGTACTATTTCCTCGTCCAATCACACAGTGCAGATTGGTTTATGATAAAAACAAAATCCCGCAATTTCGGACTTGGACTGAAGGTTTTACATTGATAATATGACGTTTATAGCTAAACGAAGGTGACATTTTGTCGTAATGGTTACTGCCAAGGATTGCGTCACGACACGACAGTGATCGTTTTCTGTGTATGGCATGGCACTGATAGGAGTTACAGGCTCTGTATTGGTTTCCATATCAAGGAATTTTTGAAGTCCAGACCTGGCCATGAGTTCGGGATGGACAATCAAGCCTCCTTTGATTCATTTTTCTATTGGACTGGATGTAGTTCAGAGAAATACGCATCTCGCTCGTCTGATAGTTAATTACATTATCGGATCATCTCTTCTTCGTTTTATTTTTTCTGATAGCGTAGACAACTGGTGTTAGGTATTTGATCAACGTCGTGTTAATTGTTGAGGTTTGACCTAATACGATGGCCATTGAGTAAATTCAACCCAGTCCAGCTAACAAAGGGTATTTCAAAATGAAAGATTTGCCCCCTCGAGATCCAGTTACATGGACCGAGAAAGGCCAGATTCTGGATTCATTAGTCCAGCAAATGTATAAATCAAGTCTAGCACTGATATGGAGCATTACTCATATTCACGTTCCTACAGCAACATCTCTGCTAAGCACCACAGGTTCTGATCTCCGATGATTTGAGACTGCATTTTTTTCAAAAGATATTACTAGCATCGTAGTAATTCCGCCGAGTGAAGCACATAAACAGCACAAGCATGTTCATACAGTGATAGTTGTCAATAGTTTTCACAACACAACATTACAAGGAGAACAGCTTGTTAAAACCACCCTAACATATCCTTAACAGTACGGATTTGAAAAAAAAACCAAGCTATTAACCTTTTCTGTGAGGTTTTCAAACAAATCAACTCATTTAGGTCCCCCATGGCTCATGTCCCAAAATTCAATTTCAAGCTCAAGGACATGCAGAAATGTCACTTCAGCTTTTTTGAGCTCTTCGTCTGGAGCTTTCTCTAGACATCGATTGACAATTTTTTTAAGTGAGCGGCAAAATTCACCAAAACCTTCACTGCCCCATCGTTTGCAAGCCTCCAGTAACTCCGGTGGGGTTTTGCTGCCATCTTCGAGGCAATGGGAAAAGCTCTCTTGGTATACTGTTTCAATGGCCCAGAGGGCTGTAAAGACCACGGAATACTCAACTGCTGGTAACATCAAACTCTCCAGAAATCTGTAACAGTAAGCAAATAGATAAGAGTTTCAATACTACCTTCTACAATTCATGGACACGTCTTTTCCACTGCTAGTGCTTATTTACTGTGGCAAAGCAATGATCCGATGTGGATGATCATTCACATTATATTTGGATGTCAAATGTCTATTATTATATATATTTGGAATTTTAGTGACACCTTGTATTTAAAATACAAAAAGCAGCTATGCATGGTTTCAAATAACACAACTATGCCTGATAAAGAACGAACACTGTTCACCATACTTGCTGGATTGAGAGAAGCAAAAACGTCCTAGTCGATATAAAAAACCAGTAACAATAATGAATCATCGTATATATGAAAATTTCGAAGCATTACACTGGCAGATATAAAGACGATATGTCAAATACGATATGATACCTGCAATAATTCTGGTTTGACTTGTGGACAACAACATCAGAGAGAGGAACATCCCACTTGGCTGCCTCTTGCTTGAACCATGAAATCTCATCACTTAGAGAAGCTAGCCCACTCAATATGACTTCCATATCACTGTTATCATCTGAATTCTTGGAGGCCTTAAGCAACACACTTGCAGCAAAAGGAACAAACTCTCTAACAAATATGTAATCTTGCCCCTGTACGTAATTTTATGTCTAGTTACGTCAACACTGTTTAGGCATGGGCATAAAAGAAGAATAAATCTAAATTGCTCAACAACAAACACTCTGCTTAAAAGGTGTTAGAGACATGATCATAAGAAACCAACAGCAAGAATCATTATATACAATAAGATTTATTTGGTATATTAGATATTGCATATATCATATTTCTGTTAAAGATATTGCATGCAAAAATCTATGTAGCAGCTATTATAGGACCAATCATATACCAATACAAAAGAATTCTCTTAGGACCTTTTCTAGAGACCAAATTAAGGATGGATAAATGGGGAAGACGCTATAAATACCCCAAATTAATAAGATCTACTGACTGAAAAAGTTGCCACTAACCAATATACAAATTCCTACCAATATACAAACTTATTTTGATTTTGATGTAAAAGACTTAAAAGATTTGCCATACAGACTGTCAACCATATGCCCATAACTACAGCTAACCACTGCAAACAAAAAGAACATCATTGTGATCGATTGGACTGTTAAGTGCAAAGATAAAAGAGAGTAAATAGAGTACGTACAAGCCATCTCTTGAAAGAGGAGAAGTCGATGGTCCCATCTCTTATGCTGAGAATGAAAGGATGTCTGGTAGCTCCTGTATATAGTACAAGGTGCTTCTTCACCCACCTATCGATCACACCATTCTTCTCTACAGGATCCATTTTCTTCACCGCTTCTCTTCCTCTTGATGGTCGATTTATTTACTTATTTATCAGTACTCGCAAAATCGAGTTCTCTCGGCTGACTTTTTTTCTTTCTTTCTTGGAAATGTGTTTGTACGTGGCGAACTGGAAGGGAGACGCATATCTCACCTCTCCACTTCAGCTCGTGTGACGGAGTGGGCTCTTTTGTGCTAAAACTTGATCTCTTCATGGGAGCCTAATATTGGGTCAGATACTTGACCTAGAAAGGATAAGTGACTTGGGATTAAATTAGGCCCTGGCCCATTCGATGGAAAAACCTCTTTTGCTTTTGGACAGATATATTCACAGATAATTCATTTCCTAGATCCAAACTTGAGAAAGCAAACCCACCTGGAGACAGTTTTTTTTTTAATTTTTTAATTTTCTAATCTGCTGATATTATAAACGAATTTAAAAAAATAAAAAATATTTTTTATATTTTTAAATAAAACACATTTTAAAAACCAACAACGCTATTATAATCCTAAACAAACTATTATTATTTTACAGTCTCGTGTGAATTCCACCGAGTGAGAATGATAAATATAAAACCAGAACTGAAATTTTACAGTGAAACTAGACTGCGGCTAGCCATTGACCTGAAGATGCCTTCCTGAGACGATCTGATTTTGGTTCATAGATAGATTGATGCTTCGACAGGATCACAGATTTCCTTTGAATTCTAATCATTTTTGGCAGAATAACTACTCGACCATTCAAAATTTACGAGTAAAATTGAGGCCCCTTAAAAAAAACCGGGAAGAAATCCTCAACTCTTCAAACACTATAATTTCCAGGAATAAGATACCAGAGAAAATAAAATTGTTAAAAGAAAAGGTAGATGAAACAAAATTATAAGAAAATCTTAATTTTATGAGTGGAAATCAAGATGTGTTTTCTTCTTTAAGCTTGGACTGATATGACTTCTAAAGCGGTGATCGGTTGACGCATCATCACACCCATCTTAGACTAGTCTTCACGCAGTAAATTTGCATGCTTGAATTGCAAGCCATTAATGACAAATTGCAGCTTCAGCATTGCTCAACCTGCAGTCAGTCAGATGTCACAGATCAATAAAAGAGATTGAAACTAGCATGCATTACAAAGAATGCGTGCACATTCACGTGAGAGAGTGTCTATGTGCGTCCATTAATTATAAGAGATTACAAACAGAATATCAAATTTCTGGCTGTGCTGCCTATATAATTCCACTACCACAGCAGAAAAAGTTATTTACCAACAACAGAAGGATTCTAGCCTTCACATAAATTAGTCTAGGGGTATGCCATTCGGCAATTGTCACATTTCTTGGTGACCGACTCCAGTAATTCCTCTCTAGTCAGAATCAGAAAAAAAAAAGAAAAGACTCTTCCTTTATGCTGCTGTTTGTCTCTGATTACGAGGAGCATTTTCTGCTGCAATCAGTCAGATGTTAAAGATATTGCATGCAGAAAATCTATGTAACAGCTATTATAGAACCAATCATATATCAATACAAAAGAATTCTCTTAGGACCTTTTCTAGAGACCAAATTAAGGATTAATGAACGGGGAAGACGCTATAAATACCCAAAATTAATAAGATATACTGACTGAAAATGTTGCCGCTAACCAATATACAAATTCCTAGCGAGCTTCAAGGCTTTGAAGTTCTTTCAGTCTTTCGTCCTACCGATGACGTCATAAATTCAGTTATTGTTGCACGTAAAAATTTTCAAGGCCAATTGTCATTGAATCAATGGCCCGGTTCCACCTAACTACTTAGCTAATGTTCTGATATCTAAGTCTGTCAATTCCTTCAACCATGGGAACACAATTGAAGAATTGACTATTGGCCAGCACAAATACTATGTTTTGCCTTTCATTGATGCCCTGAATCCTCTGTTTATCCATCTAGCATATGTGTTCCCTCCATCACTTAATCATTTGAAAATGTCAATTTTCATTTTCCATACGAAATTGTCACTCGTGTACCTGCGATTTATGTGCTCAATAAAGGTAATTTTCTACATCAGAAAGGAAAAAATCGTGATGGTTAGCATCGAAAGTCACCTAGCACTAGGATTCAGAACGACTCAAAAATACGAAGAGGATGAACTATTAGGAAACCACTATTCTATAATTTTTTTTCCTTTACATAAAGTGAATGGTACGGTTAATACACATAAAAGGCATGTAATGAAAAATATAGCATATCAAGTTGAAGCTTCTACTATTAGATGTACAATTCTTACCTCGGTTACATCTACCCCCACCAGCTACTTAAAATAGGCAAAGCACAAGCACATATTTTGACTTGCATCTTGTAAAGCTCCTTTCGACACCATTTGCAATGATGCAGTTCCTGAACAATTATTAGTAATCAAGTTCCTCTTGTCGAGTTTATCTGATGGTCAGCAAGCTATGCCTTCCTAGAAACTCATCAATAAACTCCATAAAATTCTTAATAGGCATGTGGAAAGAATGTCTTCGAGGAAAATAATCATTTGGTCACCAACCCCAATAATGGCATGTTCACCCCAAAACTTGAAACACGGGCATCGCAAACAAATTTATAGGGCACTATCTGGGTGTTTTGACCAGCTGTCTCTCGGTTCTCAGCAGCAATAGTCGTCATCAGCTCATGCTCATCTTGCACCGTATATATGTCCATTGCTTGCAACTAACAACGGGCCGTAGATTTCCATCTTTTCACCGAATGCCCTGGTTCTCAGCCATGATAGTCATCATTGGTTCATGATCTTCTTGCACCATATGATTGGTCAATATATGCAACAACTCATAAATTACTTGACTCTGGGGATGAGAATGGTCTCTAGAAACAAACTCATGGACTGCACCGTTGAGTTCAATGGAGCTGCATCCAGGATTTTTTTGCATACCTCTTACTTTCATCTCTCTCCTCAACTTCCCAGAAATATCCCATCTATTAACTGCTGCATAAACATTGGAGAAAAGCACGTAGTTCATGTCATTTTGTGGCTCCATCTTAATTAAAATCCTCCCAACTTGCTCTCCCAGCTCGACATTTCTGTGTAGTTTACAAGCACTGAGGAGGGCTCTCCATATAGCTGGATCCGCTTTCACAGGCATTGTTTCAACAACCCGAAATGCATCATGCAACAGACCTGCACGACCTAGTAAATCTACAATGCATCCATAATGCTGCATTCTTGGTTTTGGTTTCTGATTTTCCACCATTCTATTAAATATCTGCAACCCAACGTCAACAAGACCTGAATGAGTACACGCTGCTAAAATGTTGATGTATGTAATTTCACTCGGTTCAATTCCACACTCTATCATCTTGGCGAAGAGCTCAATAGCTTTCTCCCCAAACGAGTGCATTGCCAGCCCACCAATCATAGAACTCCACACAAATACCTTCTTATCCCCTGTTTCTTGAAAAACTTTCCAGGCCATGTCAATTCGCCCACATTTACTGTACATATCAATCAAAGCTGTTGATAAATGGGCATCAACTTTGATCCCATGTTTATCTATATACATGTGGAGCCAACGACCCTGATCCAAAGCCCCCAGCCTAGCACATGCAGAGAGCAAAGTCGTTACTATGACCTCATCCATTTTAACTTTAGCAACTTGCATCTCCTTGAAAAGCTCCAAAGCCTTACTATAACAACCAATTTGTATATAACCCTTAATCAATGCACTCCAAGAAACCAAGTTCCTTTTCGGCATTTCATCAAACAAACAAGATGCCTCACTCAAAAAACCAGCATCAGCGTAACCCACAAGCATTATAGTCCAAGACACAACATCTCTTTCAGGCATTTCATCAAAAAGCCTTCGTGCCTCATCCAAATCTCCTGACTTCACATACCCGTTAATCAAGCAATTCCAAGAAACAACATCAGGACCCTCAATTTTATCAAATACTCGACGAACCACAATCCCCACCTCCCCTACTTTCCCATAAAAATCCAATAAAGAATTCCAAGAATGAACACCAAACTCAAAAGGAAATTTTATCATCTGGGCATGAGCCTGCTTGCCTTCAAAAACACCATTAAACTTAGAACAAGCAGAAAACACATAAGTAAAGGTAAAATCATTAGGATACACATAACGCTGATCACACAACATTCTTGAATAAAAAGCAAATGCCTCCCTTGGATTACCAAAATTTGCATAGGCTTTTATCATGGTAGTATACATAAATGAGTTTCTTGGGATATCAACAGTATCAAAAAGTTTTTGAGCGTAATTAAGAGAGCCCAGATTGTCAAATGAGGCAAATGACAATAAAAGACGGCCAAAGGCATACTTTTCTTTGATAAGAGAGGTTTTTATGAGAAGGGTGTGTAGTTGTATTAGATCTTTAGGGTTTTTGCAGTTTTGGAGAAGAGAAATGGCATGGTCAGGTTTTCTTAAATGCTGTTTTTGTTGAGAGTTGAGTGCTGTGGTTTTGCTGGGTACTGGTGAGAGATAAGGAGTGGAAGAAGATATGCTCATGTCTGGCAAGATTGGTTTTTGGACAGAAACTAGTAGAGATTGTAATGATAGTTAAATTAGTTAGCTCAGAAGGATGTGAAGATGGGTTCAGGAAAAATCATGGAGGAGATTTTTATAGAGTAAATTTGAAGTTAGTCCAGAAACTATATATTGCTTCTCAATTGAGTTCTTAAATATTCCTTTTTATCGCGATTGGGTACTCAAAGGGTTAAAAACCTGTGATAAAATCCCTATTGGAGGTCAAGAGCCTAACTGACCAATGGACCATCTCATTGACTCAACTAGATCGTCTTCTTTTGTCCTTTCGAGTTTTTTTTTTTGGGGAAAAAACCTTTCAAATTATCCCTAAATTTCACATTTTTCCTGTCAAGAGAGCATGAATTTCAAGAAGCAAAATTCTTAAGCAACAGCACTGCTTGATAAAAAGATGACATGCTAAGTTCTTCTGCCATTCCAAATTTGGCGAAGTTTGCCCTTGATCAACCATCTATCTTCAAGTGCTGGAACATTCTCTCATACCATCCTCAGCTGCTAGCCTGCTAGTATCTCGGATTTCCTGCCCGAAGCATGCATCCAATGTCATTCTATTTGGATCAAATTGATCCATGTTAAATCCAAGGCAATCATAAAAAACACTTCTGCAACTACAAGAGAATATATTGCACATGAACTTCCAGGCAGAAAGAGAATGTATTGCACTGAGAGTACCCTTCTCCACCAAATTACCAATTCAAGCTTAAAAAAGAGATTGGCAAACACTCACACTTGGAACCAAATTACAAGAGTTTAGAAGAAAATCGAGGGAGAAGTTGAATAAATTGAGAGAGAGATAGAACTAATAACAGCTTACACTGCTAAAATGTAAATCTCATTGCCTGGGTTCCACCATTCTCATACATTCTTATTTATACAATGAACTCTCCTTCTAACTATCTACTAATTTCATGCAACTAGCTCTTAACCAACTAACTAATCTTCACATGCTAAAATATGCTAATCAACACATACAAAATATACTAACAATGACGAACTGTTGCTGCTAAGTTCCTTCCATCAATCTAAACTCGTAAAACAACAGTCTAGACTAATTAAACTTGTAATCCGTTTGCAAACCTTTCCTGGAAATTTAAAGAAGCATAGCATTCTTAACGTGGTAAAAATCAATTCCCCTTGTTTTGATCCACAATTCTCAATTTTGTACGGAACTAGCTAGAGGTAAAAACCCTGAATAAGAAACTTCCTTCTTTATTTATTTATATTGAGACATAACATTGCTGAAGGAATATTAATATAATAATAATAAAAAACAATCTCCGAGCGATCCCAAGCCCCAAACGAAATCTAGCCAGGGCATTTTATTTTGTTATATATAACACACATGATTGCGAGAATAGATATTGGATGGGCTTGGTTTCACTTCGGAACTCGAAAAAGAAGAGGAATGGGATTGGGAGAAGGTGGAGGCGAGTCCCAAACAGAGAAAGCACTTGCTGAGTTCATCCATTTTGCAGTCATTTCTGGATAATGACGATCAAGGACATCTTTCAGACTCTCTGTTGAATTCACCCATTCAAATCCTTTCTTCGTGTATGTTTCCTCGTTGAAATTGCTTGTGAAGAACCTATCTGCCTCTAGCCTCCTGCATGTCCATGAATCCCTCGGGTCATCAAAACTCATGATATATATGTTGGATCATAGGAATTATAATAACAAGTGATTGATATACGTTTTATGGAAAAAGGTAACTTCTACTTATAAATTACATGTATAAAAACTTTTGCAATAATTTTTCCAGAGGTTGAAATATTCGGACATGAATTAGCATCACCTGGAAAATCTCTTAATTAACATGTTCCGTCTAGTACCAACTACCAGGTGACTATAGTTAGGTGTGCTCTTTCCCACCCTCTCTTTTTTTATTAATCCACATGGCATAGCGGGCAGTTGTTGAAGAAATAGTTTTTTCAGGGGGCGGCGGCAAAGACAAGTCTCTCAATTTCGACCGATTTTATATTACGAATTTAATCAGAGGAAGTGGGGTTAGATTGGTCACCATGCACGCATCTTACGACAAATAAAAAATATTTACCTGGTTGCCATGATAAGGAATATAATAAAAGCAGTCTCGCTAATTGCAAATCCTTTAATTTTCTTCTCTGCCATGAGTCCCACTAGAAGATCGAGCTCTTCCACTTCATCACCATAGACTTCATAAAGAGCTTCTATCACCTCCTGATCATCCGTTACATCTTCCCATTTTGAGATGGGTATCAGTAGTAGAGCCCTACGAAACTCATTGTACCTCGCAACATTCCTCTCCCTGTCCCGGTAAACTGTGCGACGATTTATTCATATTTGATCAAACAAAATATATGTGCATTAGCTCCACGTTATTTGCATGCGTTAGGCGTATTAATACAAATGTAAATATTTACAATGACTTCCTGAAGAATCATAAGATTATAAAAAGCATTCATTTTTTCAAAATACTATGTAACTTTTTGTACCCAAAAATACTTTTAATGTCAAAGGAGTTGACTGTAAAAGAACAAGAAAAATTTCTTAAACGTGGAATAATTCCATCAAATCTTCAATTTTGAATAGTTTCTATATTCACAATACGATCATATGAATGGCTAGCGTTACCTTCAAGAGCGGCAAGGTCTACATGATCAGGCCGGTCCGTACCATCAACTTCCTGTGCTACGACGTCCCTGAGCCACATGGGATAATTCCATGGTTCCAATGCCCCAGAAGCTTGGTGGCCCATTGAAACCATAAGTTTGATAAATCCAATTCCAGATAATGTTTTTTCTCCGACAAGACCTATCAAACTTGGCATAGGTATCCTGCGCGTGCATGCACGAAATCAACAACAACAGAACTTTTCTCTATATTTATCTTCCTTCTTTTTAAATACACTAATTAACAATGTCTAAGATACATTATAATTACGTTGACTAGCGTTCTTATTAGTCTAACCAAGAAAGAATGGTCAATGCATGAAGTTATCAAAATAGGCAATGCTTTTTTGTAAAACAAGAATGGTGAGATCAAGAATCTATTGAGCTGTGTTTTGCTTATAAATTAGCAGCTTTTAATAAGAGTACAAGGGATAAAGAACTTGTCTTTTGAAGAAAACATACATACATACATACATACATTGTATAATGTATACATACATACATACATACAATTAACTTTTACTACTCTTTTTGAGATAAGATGCACACATACATACATAGATACATACATACATATATGTATGTATGCATGTATGTATGTATGTATGTATTATACAATGTATGTATGTATGTATGTATGTATGTGTGCATCTAATCTCAAAAAGAGTAGTAAAAGTTAATTATAGGAGAGTGCTTTTGCTCCTGCTTCTTTTATAATCAGCATGCTTTCCTTAAATAACTTTAAAGTATTTTATCTATTTATATATTTTTTGAAAAGAAAGAAAGAAAGAAAGAAAGAGGAAAGGGATGTCCAATCCATTTTATCAAAATAAAAGGCAACTTGAATTTTACTTGTCAGTTGAAGGCGGAGATTTGTGAGAGTCCGGTGCAGCTGATATGTCTCTAAGCTGAAGGTAATCAGGGAGAAGTGAGTGCATTCTGTAAACAGAGACAAACTCCTCAGTTAATGAATATGGGACACCATGGTTTTCAGGCTTCTTAAGCCCCACAACACCTCCCAAGATAGCTCCTCCAACATGACCAAACTTGTCCTTGAAGTTTTTCCCCAACAACCCATACCTAAAAAACAGAAACGAAGGACAATAAATTAAATTTGGATCATGGCCAATATTAATTCGCTGTTATGATCATGTACAGATAGTACATAGCAACCCATGTTATCGGAGCTGGAGGTTCACATACCAATTGCCTCGCATCCCTGCTAATAGTGTATCAGTTTTGAGAAGTTCAACAGTCCAATCAATTGTATGAACTTTTGCAATTACTGCAGAAGTCACTAGCCTTGCATGCCGGTATAGCTCTTCGTCTCCCAAGTCCTTATATTCCCTCTAAACATATGCAGCGTATAAAATCAGTTAATCTATGGATTAACATTTAATTTCAAGAAATGAAATTAATGCAACAGCGTATTTCTTACGAATGTGATAAAAACACACACACACAAACCTTGAGGGTGTCACAAACTGCGTTATGCTCTTTAACGAAGAGGGCTTGCAAAATGGAAACACCTGCCCAACTATTGCGAACATCTCCTGAAACAGCAATCCCATCTTGGTCATGAAGGAGAAGGCCGTCTTCAGATATCTTGAGCTTCCCATCTTTGAAAGTTCTAACCTTATGCAGCCTTTTTTCATTGCTCCCGTATATAGCACTTCCATCCCTGCACGTATTAATTTCTTAGAATGTATCAAGTTCTTTTTTTTTTTTGGACCTACTATTTTGAAAAATATTGTGACCGCTGCTATCTAGAATGAGATTTGTTCTATGATGAAATTCTTGCTAGATATGGAATTTAGTGTTTCTCGTGCAATAATATCTTCTTTGGATTGCTTGAGAGTACAGTATTAGAGAATAATAAACATGTGTTTGTTTGTGGGTGTTTTTTCTTTTGTGGGGACCTCAAGGGGTAAAAAAACAATAAAAGAGCTTTCGCTGCATATTTGAAAAATACACTGCGATTATTTGTGTATATATATATATAATAAACTCTATGGATGTTTTCATGGAAACGATTGTGCAAAATTCCTATAAATTGCAATATTGCGCTTGTATTTGCATCGTTTTCTT
>Ga0307514_10004334_pt1 | contig 13075 bp, 13 predicted proteins | sample 16_EM_MG_FD_203088 | JGI IMG/M metagenome (GOLD analysis project Ga0307514, IMG submission 203088) | Populus trichocarpa ectomycorrhiza microbial communities from riparian zone in the Pacific Northwest, United States - 16_EM | ecosystem: Host-associated > Plants > Roots > Unclassified | place... | reverse complement strand
ATGATAACGAGAGGAAGTGGGAAGCCCTGAGGACTATATAGTTAGCATCTTGTCAGAATGGAATAAGTAGCAGCTAACATGACTGTTATGCTCACGATGAATCCTGCTGAGTATGGCTCCAACTTGCAGGGGTTTCCCACCGCCTCGCAATTAGCAATAAGTCAAGCTGATGTTGTTTGTTTGGTAACAAGGATTAATTGCGGTGTACAACCGCCGGAATCGCCTAATCGCGTGATATAAATAGGATGTAGTTCGAGGGAAAGAACGTCTGCTGATGTTTGTCTCAAATAATCCCCGGGATATTACATGAAAATGACGCTAACAATCAGGTCATGTTGTATGGTTAGCGTCACTATTCCTGATTTTTTGACAGTCAGGAGGAAGATTTTGCTTTGTTCAAGATGAGTAAACGTACCAACTTTGACATAAAAGACGCAGCTTGCCTCCATATTGTCCATAACTTGCAACATCCAACATCTCGCCAAACAACACAGTCCACGCAAACTACAATGGTCAATGCTCCGAAAAAGATCTTTTCACCACTTCCGGCTGGCAGAAACGGGAAATCGACAAAGCGGTCAACCCAACCACGTCATCAAGCGAATGAAGGCAAGAGCGGCTTCAAGGCAGAGAGAGTCCGAGCCCTTGGGGCATTGCGCAGCTTGAGATCCAAAAAGAGGCTTGCGGCGGAGAAACAACGAGAAACGCACTTCTTAAGCAATGAAGAGAAAGAGAAATGGATTGAGGATTTTGTTGAGAGAGAGACCGCTGGGGCAAGAAAGTGAGTTGAAGATGCAGAGGCAGCAGTTCAACAAAAGCAGGACGATATGACGCACACTGAACTCGCAGGATTGACGTCCAGAAAGCCCGAAAACACGTTTGAGCAGATGCTGGTTGCTATTGGAGATAGTCTGAGTGATCTTGCAAGTTCCGACAATGGGGAAGATGGGGAAGATGAGGAGGTTGAAGAGACTGAGCAGGGCAAGCTGAGCGAAGATGACGAACCCGGCTGGGTGATGTGCACAATCACTAAAATGGTACAGCAGCGCATGGAGAGCTTTCGGCAGAAGCAGATGAAGTTCGACGAATTGACGCAACCGGGATGGGAGGATGCAGCCAACTACTTCCGTGAACGAGGTAAGAAGTATGGCACATCCGAATGGAGGATTGCGGCAATCGTTCAGCCGCGAACGAATGACGACGCTCCGCCGCATCCACCTACAACATTTGCAGAGCTTATGGAGACTCATGACATTGTCCCTGGAATATCGGAAGGGACTTCTCGACCAGGACGTAGTCATATCAGGCTAGGTTCGGTGAAGCCGCAGTCAAAATCGAGCATACCTAGTGGTGAGCCAGCTGCGGAGCCCGATTCGTCACCGTTGCTGAAAGCGAAGCCAGTTGAACTAGTAAGCTTCAACCCCTGCATATGGCCTCCAGCTAATTACCATATAGATATCGGATTCCGACGAAGAGATGGTGACGGCTCCTGCGTCTGTGGAAGAATCGATATGCAAACTGTAATTTTTGACGTCTGATCGCGGCGAAAAGCAAGTTGTTTACCAATTTTGCTACGTGTCAGCTTTTTCTTGATTTCAGTGACCAAATTGTGAGACATGATAATTCGTCTGTGCATGTGCAAAGGTCGAACGCAACATGTGAACGTTCTAGAATCCAAATTGCACTATAAGACGGCTAAAACGTTCTGTTTCATTCGCCAAGTGACTGTTAAGTGACAAAGCAAAAGCAATATTAGTGACGAAATGTGTGTTACGGGGGTGTTTAAGCCACGTTTCAATAAAACACTTTATTAACTTAAATACAGCCGCCTAACTAAACTTCTTTTTCTTTCCTCGTCTTATCCTAAGACTCAACCTCTTATCCTTATATAAGAGCTCCCTCTAAAAACAGTCCCCGTTTTCCTCCTGGTCGTGTATAAGGTTCGTATCGATATGTTCCTCGAAAGGTAACAGCCCCTCGTTTACGAATCGACAGACGTCGTATGTGATGCCAAGAGTCTCGGCTGAGCGCAAGGTCCAGTATTGACCAGAAGTATTCCTGGTTTCCTCGTAATAGAAAAACAGTTCTCCGAATTGACGGACGAGATGATCGTGTGCCGTGCGTCTCTTCGATTGTTTCAATGTCTGCATAAAGTACGAATTCACTTACTGGGAGTAGTGAAAAAAATGATGAAGTTTGTGTAGAAATCTTAATAATATTTTAAGGTGTTCTTCGCTGGTAATTGTCTGACTGTGGATTGCTGCTAGAGCTTGGTTCTTCTCATTGTCGGGGAGACAATGCGAGTCTTTTATAGTCTTTTCGCTGGCTCAAGTTTGGCCGCTACTTTCATGACTATGACAATGGTTTTGCTTGATAGCGTCCTCGGGATACTGTCCCGGTCTCCGCCACGAGTTCCCTTTAGGTTATCGTGTTCATGCATGATTGGTTTCAAAGCATTACGCTCCTCGTAAGAGGCCATCATCATGTAAGATATCAAACGCAACTTATGACAACTCATAACTTCAACTTAGACATCTCTCTTATCGTTCGTTCAGTAGTTGGAACACTGACGTCATATAGACTGATCAGCGCTTTAGCGCATCATATTAATATCGTATAGATATTAATGCCTCACCATACCAATTTGGCTATTCGGCAATGCTTCAGAGATTTACGTCGGCGACCAACCGATACCCTGCCAACATAGATTATGACACCCTCTTGGGGTTGCGATGCATACTAACTCAAAAGTTATGAGCAGGGTCGCTTCAGGCCTCTTATCTTCAGCCAATGCCAATAATCCCTCACGCACTACGAGCTTAGGATCCGGACTTCCGTGATCCGGGGAGTGCGCGCATTATTCCCTATCTCTGAGAAATAGGGTGCGACGATGCCACTTAATCGCTCATTGTACAACGCGTGCTGCACACCCGACTTTCCGTCGTCATGATGTGTTGTCCCGCTATCAAGGTTGAGTAGATGTAATTAATAATTATGCGCACCGCTGATGGTTTTTCACATCCCGGTTATGGCGACATAATTGCATCATCTTGCGAATCCGCTTGATAAGAATGCTCTTATCAAATCATCACACCATGGCTCGGATGTAACTCCGCTAAGGGCCGTCCAACTGATTCCATGTTTCGTTTCGCAAGAAGGTGTTTTGCTTCAATGACCAATGGTATCCACTTCCGAATGGTAGTCAAGAGTACTTGCTGCGAACACATGTATCATTACCGCTATTAGGAGAGAACCCCTAACAATGTTCTAACAAAAGTTAAGTGAGTGATGTCATACATGTCATGGAAAGAGCGGTCAGTGCCCATGACGAATCGATCTGAACGACAACCGTCATGCTACATTCATCCATGTATCCAACTGCATAACTCTCCGCACAGACCTGGTGCACATGATTGAGATATTTGAAATTGGTTGTGGTACGTCATGGAAATCGAGGAGAAGGAGCTGGATAAGGAATGGTGAGGAAGTCGAGCTATATTTACCAAAAACTAGTGAAATGATCTACATGCCGTCAATTGCCAGCCGAAAGCGCGGGAATGTGATAGGGCCACGTCATTTCACACTCAGATAGCGTAGATAGCAGTTGATCAGAAAGTGAGAGGTAACAAAACTCCTGGATGCAAACGATAATACATACAAACGCAATACTGGATGTCAAAAATGTGTATAGGATTCGTTGCATACAATTATTGAGTATACAAAGGCTGTTTCGATGTGATTAATGTGTACGTCAACAGAGTGTCAACAATTTTAAATCTTACACATTCAGCAATCAATGGGCTGCATTGTCCCATCCTTCCAAAGTGAATGTATAGGTTGGCGTTATTGCGAAAAAAGCAAATGACTCGGTCGTTGCCACATCCTAAAAATGAGCGTCAACGGAGCGTCAACGAGTTGTGGCATTGCATCATGAAATATCCACTAGGCTGTGCGGTTACAGTACATCATAATCAGACTATCGGCTGCATTTCTATTGAACAATGGTGGTGGCAACATTTCTACTATGTCCTGAAAATGAGCGTCAACAGAGCGTCAACAATTTTTGGCCTTGCATCTTGGAAATTGCATGGGCTGTGCGCCGACGTTACGCCATAATCATGCTATCGGCCGTCTTTCTAGGCAAAACCTGTTGCAACAACATCGCTACTATGTCCTAAAAATGAGCATCAATGGAGTGTCAACGACTTTGGGCCTTGTATCATGGAAAATCCTAGTGTAGTGCAGCGACAATAGGGCATAATCAGATTATCGTCTGCCTTTCTAGGCAAAAACAGTAGCGACGACATCACTACTATGTCCTAAAAATGAGCGTCGACGGAGCATCAACAACTTTGGGCCTTGTATCTTCAAAAATCCTAGGGCTGTGCCGCGACATTAAGCTATAATCAGATTATCGGCCGCCTTTCTATGCAAAAACGGTTGCGACGATATCGCTACTATGTCCTAAAAATGAGCGTCAATGGAGCGTCAACAACTTTGGGCCTTGTATCACGGAAAATACTAGGGCTGTGCAGCGACATTAAGTCATAATCAGATTATCGGCTGCCTTTCTAGGCAAAAACGATTGCGATGACATCGCTACTATGTCCTAAAACTGAGCGTCAACAGAGCGTCAAGGACTTTTCGCCATGCATCTTGGAAAATCCGGTGGCAGTGCAGCGACATTAACACATAATCGTACTATCAGCCGTCTTTCTAGACAAAAATGCTTTGTACGACATCGTTACTATGCCCAGAAAATGAGCGTCAACACAGCGTCAATGATTTGAGGCCTTCTATCTTGGAAAATCAAGGGGCCATGCGACCACGATGATCTATAATCGTACTATCGGCTGCCTTTCTAGGCAAATATGCTAATGACAAGATCATAACCATGTCCCAAAATGAGCGTCAACGGAGCGTTAACGATTTGTGCGCTGGCATCTTGGATAATCTAATCGGAATGGAGCGGAGATAAACCACAATGAACCTATCGGCAGCCTTTGTTGGCAAAAATGCTATTGACTATATCGCGTCGGCCTCCTACAATTGAGCGCCCACGGTGCGTCAAGGCTCCAAACGCTACACAGCAATAAACTGCATTATCCTGTTCCTAAATGGAGTTTTACGCAGTCAGTCGTTGCAATCTGTCCTTGTATTCAACTTCACAAATATGCATGCAATGTCTTACTGATCTGATTATTTTCCTTGTAGCAGTAGAGTCAATTTTTAAGAACCCGCATTCTGCGTTAATGTATCGTTATTTTCGTCAGTCTCTCGAGTCGAAATACCCAGGTTTCCAATTTCTACCACCATGTCGGATACAGAATGTTTGAACACCTCATTGCTCGAGGTTATGATCTGTTCCAAAAATGAACGTGTCTTTATTCGTGATTTGAGCGACCTTACATTGCAAATCATTTTTGATGCTTGGTGGGCTTCAATGAATGTAGGCTCGAAGCGGCCTATGGCATGGAAGAATTCTAGACATGTGCCATCGTGGCGATTCTATTTGCACTGCAGATTTGAGGAGACTGGCAGCCCTGGCATCATATGTGTCGTGTGTCATCAAGTTCTTCGCCATCCATCAGAACATGGGACCAGCTCAATGGGGAAACACTTGCTGGCAAAAGCTCACATCGCAAAGTTAAACGAATTAACAGAGTCAGAGGTCACTGAATTGACTAGTTCGACGGTGGATGAAACAGCTTTGGCCATCCTGAAGACACAAGGAAGTCGCAGAATCACAATAGTAAGTGTGCTGAGAAAAATGATATTTAATATCCAATTAAATCCATACTGACAGAAATGACAGACAAAACATTCCAAACTGGCAGATAAGGACTTTGAAACTTCCGAATTTCACCAAGACACGTGGAATCACTACCTCATGTTAGGATTTATTTTGGCACATATTCCATGGAACGATATATCAAATCTCGAGCTACAACAGTCAGATAAGTCATTACGCGACGACCTAGTCCTACCGTCCGCTACGACCCTTAGTAACATTTGCCGGAGGGAATATGCACTGACTGTAGATGCAATTAAGAAGCAATTGCTGATACGAAATAAAGTTAGTTTAGCTTTGGACGGATGTACATCAACGAACAAACTAGCTATAATGTCGGTCGTTGCGTACTCTATGGATTGAAATTGGGCATTGCGTGAAGTTCAACTCGCTCTCGATGAGGTTGATCGCCTGTTCAGTTCCCGTTTCAAAAGCTAATTAAAGATGATAGGTCAAGGGCCAACATACTGGAGCAAGGTTAGCCGTACATTTGAAGGACGTGGTTGATCGTTTTGAGCTTACTGACGGCCGCTTGCTTGGTACTACAACCGATAATGCTTCGTCAAACTACTCGATGACACACGAGCGGCAATCAACACTTGAGGCCTCTGGAATTGAGTGGCCGGCATTGAGGAACCACATACCATGCATCGCGCACGTCATACAGCTGGCTTTATGTGCATTCATGAGCTGTCTTGGTGTAAAAGGCTGCACCAAGTCTTGGGAAGCCCATGAGCGTGATCAGCAATTTGGAGAGAATGAAAGCATAGACATTGGGAAGAGTCAAAGACTTCGAAAAGAGGGCAATGCTAGAATCAACAAGGTGTCGGCCATGAAACCAGGTTTAGCAAAGATAATTGAGAAAGTACGTATTTCATGATATTTTGAAAGTCCTGAAGCTGACCTTCATATAGCAGAGAATGCTTGCTGTATTAATTACGCTGACACCTGGTCGCCGAAACGAGTTCATTGACTGTCAAAAAGCCAAAGTCCGCATTGCGGTACTTGCTATTATGGATGTGAAGACACATTGGAACTTTACACTGGAGTTGCTCGAGCACGCCTACCGCTTACGGGAATTCACCTGCGAGTGGCTTCAAAACCCAAAATACGCTGAATATCGGCCATTATTCACAACTCAGGATGAATGGACGATTGTCAAGTATGTCATGAAAGTGTTGAGGCCATTTCGATATTGGACCCTTTGGATGTCGAAGAGGCATACAGTCACATTGCATCACGTTATCACATTGTACAACGACATGTTCGATCACATGGATGGCGTGATGCGGGCTTTGGCCAAGAAGAAGACTCAATGGAAGGAAGACTTGTTCTTCACTGTGAAGTTAGCTCGGCAGAAGCTTTCCAAATACTAAGCTGAAGTGACACCAATGACGGGCATGCTCCTGATTTCCGTACAAATCCTTGATCCATTCCGGAAGTTGCGATCGTTTAGAAAGTGGGACAAGGGAATGGATATTAATCCTGAGGACGAGACATCGTACACTACACAATACCAAGACGCCTTTCTAAAGTATGTGGAAAATGAAACTGCACCAAACGTCGACGTGCGCCGGTCAATAAACTCGAAACAGTACCGAGCAGCAATCTCATCCCCTCTGCAACGGCATCAGGGTCCTCTCAATCATCCTTTGATCCATCTGATTTGTCCAGCGATGATGAGGAATACTTAACGCCTAACAATGTGCCTGAGACGACATCCGGACGAAGCGATCGCGTAGCCTGCTTATTAACCGCCACCAGGCTCTATTTGAATTCACCGCCTGAAGCACCAAAGAACTGGGGACAAATTAATCCAAATCTCAATGATTACCACTCCAACCCAATGGAGATTAGCAGTACATTTTGGATACCAGACATAACTGATTGGTGGCGCCAACAGGAGGAAACGCACTCAAAGTACGCCGATCTCTCCAATGTGGCTCGTGACATAATCTTTATCATACCACATGGTGTTGGAGTGGAGGCCAGTTTTTCCCTTGGCCGAGATGTTATTGGGTGGAGGCAGTCAAAAACCACAGACGAGACCCTTCGAGAAAAAGTCGTTGTCAGGCAGTTTGCTCGAGCCAATAACGGGATTTTGGCAGGCACTGACCGAGAATTAGATACCCCACACACAGAAAACGACTCGGAAATGAAGAAAGAGGCGGAGGAAAGCAAATTGCACAGAATGGCCAAGGTTCACGACTTTTTGGAGATGTGGCAGGGCAGCCAAAATCTACGTGCTACCCCGAAGGAATCTCGCGCTGAAAACAAGCAGATGACCGCCGTAGGATACATTTCGGACACTGAAGAGAGCGTTAAAGCAGCCTGGTCACTCTTTCAACCTGATGGTGCAGCTGCATTTAAATTGTCAGAAAGATCACCTTGGCCACAAGCTTTGTCTGCAAAGGACCTCCCTGGAGGACGAACTCAGATCATAAATGTCTGCCGAATCCGGAGAATCAACCGTCATCCAGTCGAAAGCGACGACGATAGCGCACCTGAAAGCATTTTGGACACCGATGATTGGCTAAACTGGAATGGCAACTTCGATAATCCAAATAACACCGAAGATGATTGCGCAGCAGACGATGAATCTGATATAGGCCCCAACAATGGCATTGAGGATCTGGAAAGCCCAGAGCAGCAGGATGTGAGGACCGCGCCAAATGCACCTGGATTGGTTCGGCCGACACGGAAGTCAAAGAGACAGGCTGAAAAGGTGTTGGTGACGGTCAATGCAGTTGAAACGCGGAGAAACAAAGTAGGGAAGAAAAAGTAGGACAGAATGCGTCAATGGTTCACCAGCTTTATCTAGCTTGACCGAGAGTTTCAGTTAGAGATATATTATGGGCAAATGGTAAGAAGTAGATCGTGAATATCGGTTCATAAATAGATGTATAGCAGGTGCAATGAATCGTTCGGCATGATACATCATTTTTAGTCGTGTGAGAGTAAACAGTGCACGATTATTATGCCGCTCGGCTTTGCCACAGGGCGGAGTCTCAATCAGGCAGAATAACAGCCGATCAAGTCAAATCAGGATGAAATCAATTGTCGACAGCAGCAGATGTTGAATGGACAATACATTAAAATGAGCGTCAACAGAGCGTCAACGACTTTTGGCCTTGCATCTTGGAAATTGCATGGGCTGTGCGGCGACGTTACGCCATAATCGTGCTATCGGCCGCCTTTCTAGGCAAAACCTCTGGCAACAACATTGCTACTATGTCCTAAAAATGAGCGTCAACGGAGTGTCAACGACTTTGGGCCTTGTATCATGGAAAATCCTAGTGTTGTGCAGCGACAATAGGTCATAATCAGATTATCGTCTGCCTTTCTAGGCAAAAACAGTAGCGACGACATCGCTACTATGTCCTAAAAATGAGCGTCAACGGAGCGTCAACGATTTTTAGCTTTGCATCTTCAGTAAGTTATGTTCCGATTAGTTGTAGACATCCATTTATGGGATGTTGGCAGCCTTTACAGGCAAAAACAACAGCGAGATACTCCCTGCGGCATCCTGAAAATGAGCGTCAACCGAGTGTCAACAGTTTTAGGACTTGCATATTTCGTAATCAAGGCATCGCGCGGATCTTTGCGTGCGTAACTGTATTATTGACCACCTTGCTAGGTAAAAAGAGCATATATCGAAGGTAAAACACTGATGCCAAATTAGTTGATATTACACACTCCTCAACAAGCAAAAGCACATTGTTTGTTGTTGAAAACGCGATTTTGATAAGATACTATTAACACACTGCAAATACAACAGCCTTAAATGAATCTATAGATGGACCCGCTGACAACCCGCCCAATTTAGACGGGTTGGGAGTTTACCATGGAACCGTACCTGAGTTGGCAGTTCGGGTTGATTGACGACCCGGATCGCCAATTTGGCAACGGATCGGTTTGGACCCGGTCCTGGACCCGAAGTGACGGTCCGGAACTGTTGCTAACACTACCTGCGACATCTCCAAAAAGTCGTGAACCTTGGCCATTCTGTGGAGTTTCCATTCCTCCGCCTCTTTCTTCATTTCTGAGTTGTTTTCTGTGTTTGTATTATCCAATTCTGGGTCGGTGCCTGCCAAAATCCCGTTATTGGCTCGAGCAAACTGCCTTACAACGACTTCTTCGCAAAGGGTCTCGCCTATGGTTTTTGACTGCCTTCAGCCGATAACATCTCGGGCAAGGGAAAAACTGGCCTCCACTCCGACACCATGTGGTATGATGGAGAATATATTGTGCGCCACATTGGAGAGATCGGCGTACTTTGAGTGCATTTCCTCCTGTTGATGCCACCAGTCGGTTATATCTGGTATCCAAAATGTACTGCTAAACTCCATTGGGTCGGAGTGGTAATCATTGAGATTTGGATTAATTTGCCCCCAGTTCTTTGGTGCTTCAGGCGGCGAATTCAAATAGAGCCTGGCAGCAGTCAATATGCGCGCAGTGCGAGTGCTTCGTCCGGGTATCATCTCAGCCACATTGTTAGTCGTTAAGTATTCTTCATCATCGCTGGACAAATCATATGGATCAAAGGATGATTGACAGTATCCTGAAGCCGTTGCAGAGGAGATGGAATTGCTGCTCGGTAAGCTTCGGAGTTGATTGATGGGCACGCATCGATGTTTGGCGCAGTATTCATTCTCCACATACTTCAGAAAGGCCTCTTGGTATTGGGTAGTATAGGATGTCTCGTTGTCAGGATTGATATTCATTCCCTTGTCCCGCTTGCTAGATGATCGCAACTTCCGGAAACGATCGAGGATACGTGCAGAAATGAGAACCATGCCCGTTGTTGGAGTCACTTCAGTGTAGTATTTGGACAGTTTCTGTCAAGCTAACTTCACTGCGAAGAACAAGTCTTCTTTCCATTGAGTTTTCTTCTTAGCCAAAGCTCGCATCACACCATCCATGTGATCGAACATGTCATTGTACACTGTGATAACGTAATGCAATGTGACTGTATACCTCTTTGACATCCACAGGGTCCAATATTGGAATGGCCACAATACTTCCATAACATACTTCACAATGGTCCATTCATCTTGTGTTGTGAACAGTGGCCGGTATTCAGTGTAGTTTAGATTTTGAAGCCACTCACATGTGAATTGTTGTAATTGGTAGGCCCGCTCGAGTAACTCCAGTGTAGAGTTCCAACGTGTCTTCCCATCCATAATAGGAAGTACCGCAATGCGGACCTTGGCTTTTTGACAGTCAATGAACTCGTTTCGATGACCAGGTGTCAGTGTGATCAATACAGCAAGCATTCTCTGCTATATGAAGGTCAGTTTCAGGACTTTCAAAATATCATGAAATACGTACTTTGTCAATTATCTTTGCCAAACCTGGCCTCATGGCCAACACCTTATTGATTCTAGCATTGCCCTCTTTTCGAAGCCTTTGACTCTTCCCAATGTCTATGCTTTCATTCTCTCCAAATTGCTTATCACGCTCATGGGCATCCCAAGACTTGGTGCTGCCTTTTACACCGAGACTGCGCATGAATGCACCTAGAGCCAGCTGTATGACATGCACCATGCACGGTTTGTGGTTCCTCAATGCAGGCCACTTGATTCCAGAGGCCTCAAGTGTTGATTGCAGCTCGCGTGTCATTGAGTAATTTGAGGAAGGATTATCCATTGTAATACCGAGCAAACGGCTGTTGGTGAGCTCAAAACGATCCAGCACATCCTTCAAATATACAGCTATCCTTGCTCTAGTTTGTTGGCCCTTGACCTATCATCCTTAATTAGCTTTCAAAACAGGAAAAGAACAGGTGATCAACCCCATCGAAATCGAGTTGAACTTCACGCAATGACCAATTTTGATCCATATAGTAAGCAATGCCTGACATTACGGCTGATTTGTTTGTTGATGTTCATCCGTCCAAAGTTAGACCAACTTTGTTTCGTGGCAGCAATTGCTTCTTAATTCCATCCACGGTCAGTGCATATTCCCTATGGCGAACATTGCTGAGGGTTGTATCGGACAGCAGCACTGGACCATCATGTAACGCCTTATATGACCACCGTAGCTTGAGATTTGATATAGCGTTCCATGGAATATGAGCCAAAACAAATCCTAACATGAGGTATCGATTCCACGTGTCTTGGTGAAATTCAGAAGTTTCAAAGTCCTTATTTGCCAATTTGGAACGTTTTGTCTGTCATTTCAATCAATATGGATCAAACTGGATATCAAATCTGATTTTCCTCTGCAAATTTACTATTGTGATTCCTCAACTTCCTTGCCTCTTCAAGATGGCTAAAGCTTTTTCATCAACCGTCAAACTAGTCAATTCAGTAACTTCTGTCTCTGTTAATTCGTTTAATTTTGCGATGTGAGCTTTTGCCAGCAGGTGTGTCGCCATTGAGCTGGTCCCATGTTCTGATGGATGGCAAAGAACTTGATGACAAACAATACATATGATGCCAGGGCTGTAGGTCTCTTCAATTCCGCAGTGTAAATAGAATCGCCACGACAGCGCATGTCCAGGATTTTTCCAACCAATAGGCTGCTTCGAGCCTTGATTCATTGAAGCCCGCCAAGCAACAAAAATAATTTGGAATGTAAGGTCGCTCAAATCACAAATAACGACATGTTCATTTTTGGAAGAGATCATAACCTTGAGCAAAGAGTTGTTCAAAGATTTTGAATCCAACATGGCAGTGACAATTAGAACGCTGAGTGATCTGACTCGAGAGACTGCCGAAAGTAACGATACAGTAAAGCAGACTGCAGGTTCTTAAATATTGACTGTACAACTACAAGGAAAAACAACCAGATCTGTAAAACATTGCATGCATATTTGTGAAGTTGTATACAAGGACAGATTGCGAAGACTGACCGTGTAAAACTCAATTTAGGAACAGCACAATGCAGTTCATTGCTGTGTAGCGTTCTGAGCATACACCAAAACTGTTGACGCTGTGTGGGTGCTCAATTGTAGGAGCAAGACGCGATATCATCACTAGCATTATTGCCACTAACGGCTGCTGTTAAGTTCATTGTAGGTTTTCTGCGTTCCATTTCCATTAGATTATCCAAGATGCAAGATCAAAAATCGTTGACGCTCTGTTGATGCTCTGTTGACGCTCTGTTGATGCTCTGTTGACGCTCTGTTGATGCTCTGTTGACGCTCTGTTGACGCTCTGTTGACGCTCTTTTGACGCTCTGTTGATGCTCTGTTGACGCTCTGTTGACGCTCTGTTGACGCTCTGTTGACGCTCTGTTGATGCTCTGTTGACGCTCTGTTGACGCTCTGTTGATGCTCTG
>Ga0307514_10004333_pt1 | contig 13078 bp, 10 predicted proteins | sample 16_EM_MG_FD_203088 | JGI IMG/M metagenome (GOLD analysis project Ga0307514, IMG submission 203088) | Populus trichocarpa ectomycorrhiza microbial communities from riparian zone in the Pacific Northwest, United States - 16_EM | ecosystem: Host-associated > Plants > Roots > Unclassified | place... | reverse complement strand
GCCAGAAGCATCAGGCGTGAATGTACGCTTGGCGCCAGTTTCGGTATTTTCCACGACCACGCTGGAGCCGGTAGCCACCGACACCTGGCCATAGATGTTGCCGGTAGCATTCGACTGAGCGAATGCCATTTCCGACATCGACATCACGCTAAGGCCGACCGCCACAGCGACAGCTGACCGCCGCCACAGGGTGGAAGAATTTTTCATTTGAGCCACTGACTTCTCTCCAGAAAGGTTGATCGATAGACCCATTTCAGAAGCAAGGCACATGCCGGTCTTGTGAAGCCATGATGTCCTCGCTCCAGGAACGTGTAAATTGATTGTCACTGAAGGTCTTTTTGGTCCCCACCCCCACAAACCCTCTTTGCAATTTTCGGTGGATTTTTGTTGCTATTTCGCTGCAACTGCCGCCTTAGCAGCGGCGTTCAGGCGGGGTACGGCGTCGATCAGACGCCTTGTATAGACATGTGCGGGGTGCTGCAGAACGGCCTCGCATGAGCCCTGCTCAACGATCCGCCCGGCCTGCATCACGGCGACCTCGTCGGCGATGTACTCGACCACGCCGATGTTGTGCGTGATGAAGAGGAATGCGACGCCGGTGTCTCGCTGCAGGTCGCGCAGCAGGTTCAGGATCTGGGCCTGCACCGAGACGTCCAGCGCAGAGGTGGGCTCGTCGCAAACGATGAGGCGCGGCTGCACCGCGAGTGCTCGGGCGATGGCTATGCGCTGGCGTTGGCCGCCCGAGAATTCGTGCGGATGGCGCGCCAGCGCTTCGGCGCGCAGGCCGACCTGGTCGGTGAGATTTAGCAGACGGGCGCGCCGCTGAGCGGCGTCCAGATCGGGCCGCAGGGCCAGCAGGCCTTCTTCGAGGATGTCGAACACCCGCATGCGCGGGTTCAGCGAGGCAAATGGGTCCTGGAAGATGATCTGGACTTCGCGGCGCGCGCGCTGCAGCGCCTGCGGGTTCATGGAGAACAGGTCCTGGCCGTCCAGCAGCGCGCGGCCCTGGGTCGTGGCCACGCGCCGCAGCAGTTGCACGACGGCCTTGCCGGTGGTCGTCTTGCCGCAGCCGCTTTCGCCCACCAAGGCCAGCGTCTGCCCTGCCCTGACCTGGAACGAGACGCCGGCGACCGCATCGAAGTGCCCGCGCACGCGTTGCAGCAGCCCGCCGCGAATGGGGTAGCGCACATGCAGTGACTGCACGTCAAGCACCACGTTGGTAGCTCCAGGGGCTTTCGTCGACGCCGAGGGGGCCACTTCGACAGCCGCCGCTGCAGGTTTAAGCTCATGGACGGCTTGTTCACGCCCCGGCGCGTACAGGATGCAACGCACCGAACGGGTGCCTGGCTGGGCCCACAGTTCGGGCCGCGTCTGGGCGCAGGCGGCTTCTGCGAGGGCGCAGCGTGGCTCGAAGCGGCAACCGTGAAAGCTTTGTGTCAGTGCGGGCACCGTTCCGGGGATTGCGGCCAAGGCCTGACCCCGGCGATGCGCATCGGGTAGTGCCCGCAACAGGGCTTGGGCATACGGGTGCTTGGGCGCGGAGAAGAAGCTTTGCGCGTCGGCGGTTTCAATGATCTGGCCGGCGTACATCAGCGCAACACGGTGAGCCATGCCGGCAACCACCGCGAGGTCGTGCGTGATCAGCAGCATGCCCAGGCCGGTCTCGGCCTGAAGTTGGCGCAGCAGGTCCAGCACCTGCGCCTGGATTGTCACGTCGAGTGCGGTGGTGGGTTCGTCGGCGACCAGGAAATCGGGCTCGGCGGCCAGCGTCATCGCAATCATCACGCGCTGCTTCTGCCCGCCGCTCATGCGGAACGGGTAGTCGTCCATGCGGCGTTCGGGCTCGGGGATGCCGACACGGCGCAGCCAGTCCAGTGCCCGTGCGCGTGCCGCGGCACCGCGCAGCGAGGTGTGCGCCTCGATGGACTCGACGATCTGGTCGCCCACGCGCATGACGGGGTTCAGGCTGGTGGACGGCTCCTGGAAGATCATGCCGATGCGGCCGCCACGCACCGCGCGCATCTGCAGTTCCGGCAGGGCCAGCGTGTCGGCCCCGTCCAGCGCCACGCTGCCGGCCACCACGCGGCCGTTGTCCGGCAGCAGCCGCATCAGTGCCAGCGCGGTCATGCTCTTGCCGCAGCCGGACTCGCCGACCAGCGCCAGCGTTTCGCCGCGCTCTATGCACAGCGTGAGTTGGTCGATGGCCTGCACCAGGCCGGCTTCCGCATCCAGCTGAACGTTCAGTTCGTCAATCTTCAACATCGATGCGCGCCTCAGGCAACGGTGGGCTTCTTGGGGACAAGCCGCACGCGGAACGCACGGGCCCGCGGGTCGAACGCATCGCGCACGCCGTCGGCAAACAGGTTGGCCGCCAGCACCAGCGTCACCATGAAGAAGAAGGCTGCGCTGAAAGACCACCAGACGACAGGGTCGCGGCTCATCTCGTTGCGGGCCAGGTTGATCATGCCGCCGAAGCTGCTGGTCGACGGGTCCACGCCCACGCCGACGTAGGTCAGCACTGCCTCGTAGAGGATCAGGTCCGAGAAGCTCAGCACGGTGGTGATCAACACCAGGTGCATCACGTTGGGCACGATGTGGCGCGCCATGATGCGCCAGTGGCTCACGCCAAAGGCGGTTGCCGCCTGAACGAAGTCCAGTTCGCGCAGTTTCAGCGTCTCGGCGCGCACCAGGCGGCACAGCGTGGCCCAGCCTGTGAGGCCGAGGATCACGCAGAGCAGGAAGGTCTTCAGGTCGGCTCGTTCCAGGCCGGTCTCGAACAGGTCGGGGTTCTTGTCCAGGAAGACCTGCACCATCAGCACGCAGGCGGCAATCAGCAACACGCTGGGCACCGAGCTGAGCGTCGTGTAGAGGTACTGGATCACCTCGTCCACCCAACCCTTGAAGTAACCTGCCAGCACGCCCAGCACGATGGCCAGCGGCAGCGTGGCCAGGGTCGACAAGGCGCCGATCACGAAGGCCGTGCGCACGCTTTTGAGCGCCAGCAGCAGCACGTCGTTGCCGGTGCGGTCGGTGCCCATCACGTGGTAACCACCGGCCAGTGCGATGACGGGCCCGATCACGGCGCAGAGCGCCATCAAGGTGGCCAGCAGCGGCCGCAGCGGCAGCGCCGTGTGACCGCGCCACAGGGCCTGCCAGGCCGGACCGAGGCCACCGTGCGCGCGGCGCAAGGTGGTAGCCAGCGCCACGGCCAGGCCCACGAATGCCAGCAGACCGATGCCAAGCCCGGCCAGCACCCGACGCGTCACGTCCCCTGCCCAGTCGCGCACCGGATCAGCCAGGTGCGCACCGCCGAACTGCAGCCGCGGATAGATGCGCTGGATCTCGCCGTTGACGGTCACCGCATCACGCGTGTGCGCGTGCGTGGCCAGCGGCGCGCTGTAGGTGGCTTCGCGGGTGGCGCGCAGGTGGCGCAAGGCCTCGTCCAGCAACGAGCTGGTGGTGGCGTCGTAGTAGACCGCCTGGCCCGTGCTCACTGTGGCCGGATTGGTTGGCAATGTCCGTCGGAAATGCGCGCTGTCCAGCAAGGTGACGAGGACAAACAGCAGCAGCACGAAGCCGGCCGACAGCGCGGCCGGATCGTGCAAAACACGCTGCCATTTGCTGCGGCTCTGCGGCAGACCGCGCAGGCGCACGGCGTAGACAGCGACCGACAGCGCCATCAGCCACAGCGCGATGTCAGTCCAGAGGATGACCAGCTTGAAACCCATGTTGCTCACTTCCTGAGGGCCCTCAAGCCAGCCGCACCCGGGGATCGACCCAGGTGTAGATCACGTCAATCAGCGCGTTCGACAGCACATACAGCAGCGCACCCAGGAAGACCATCACCCGCACAATGGCGAAGTCCTGTCCGGCGATGCCGTCGATCACGAAAGCGCCGAGTCCGGGGATGCCGAAGAAGCTCTCGAACACCAGGCTGCCGAGGAACACATACGGCAGGTATGAGCCGGCGCTGGTGATGATGGGAATCAGCGCATTGCGCAGCACATGGCGCCACAGCACCACCGCTTCCGACAGGCCCTTGGCGCGCGCGGTGCGCACGTAGTCGCGGCCCATTTCCTCCAGGAACATCACGCGGTACAGCCGGGCCTCGGTGCCCAGCCGCGACAGCAGCGACAGCAGCACCGGCAGCACCAGGAACTTGACCATGTCCAGCCCGCCCGCGTAGCCCGACAGCGGCACCAGCCGCAGCACGCGCGAGAACAGGAACTGGCCCACGATGATGTAGAACAGGCTGGAGATGGACAGCATCAGCACGCAGACCACCGTGCCCCAGAAGTCGATGCGCGAATGCCGGAAGAACACCAGCAGCAGCGCGAAGCCGGTGCTGGCAATGACCTGCAGCAGGAAGATCGGCACCGCCAGCGTCAGGCTCACGCCCATGCGGGTCTTGACCTCGTAGCCAATGTCCATGCTGCGCGCCGAATCGGAGCGGCCGAAGTCCAGCAGCATCAGCGAAATCGAGCGCTCCCACAGCACCGTGTGCGTGAGCTGCTCGGCGCCCTGCCCGGCGGCGTTCCAGTACAGCGGCTTGTCGTAGCCACGCTCGCCCTTCCACTTGTCGATCTGCACTTGCGTGACGCGCTTGCCGCCAATGTTCAAGCGCGCCATGTCGTCCGGCGTGTTGACGGTGAAGAACAGGAAGAAGGTCAGCAGATTCACACCGACCAGGATCAACACGCCATAGCTGAGCCGGCGCACCAGGTAGTTCCACATGTCGCGCTCAGCCCGGGTTGGAGGAAGTTGCCGGCGTGAGCGTACCGCCCTCGCCTGCCGTGCCACGTGCCGTGGCCAGTTCGCGCGCCCTGAAGCTGCGCCGCGCCACCCAAGCCAGCGCCACCGCCAGCAAAGCCAGCAGGCCCAGCGGCCAGTAGATTGGTTGGTTCCACTCGGCCTGCTTCCTGGCGCGCAGCGCCGGGTCCACGCGGTAGTAGCGCACCATGTCGCGCACCAGGATGCTGGGCTTGCCGTTGTGCACCCAGGGCTGGAAGGCCAACCCACCCCACGGGATGTAGCCGAAAGCCCAGGGGGCATCCTCTTGCGTGATCTTGTAGATCTCGTCAACCACCTGCTGCTTGCGCGGCCCGTCATCCAGTGACTGCAGCTCGCGGAACAGCTTGTCGAAGGCCGGGTTCTCGTAGTTCGCGGTGTTTTCGCCCTGGGTCTTGGACTTGGCGTTGGGCCCGTAGAGCAGGAACAGGAAGTTCTCGGCGTCCGGGTAGTCGGCCAGCCAGCCGGCCCAGAACAGCTGGTGCTTGCCCTTGAGGGTCTTGTCCTGAAACTGGTTGAAGTCGGTCGCGCGAATCTCCAGCTGAATGCCCAGCTTGGCGAACTGCCGCACCATCCAGTCGTTCTCGGCCTTGAACTCGGGCGTGACCACGCGCTGGAAGTCGTAGTTCAGCACCAATGGTTTGCCGGTGACGGCGTCACGCCCGCCAGGGTAGCCGGCCTCGGCCAGCAACTGCTTCGCATCTTCGATTGAGCGCCGCACCGGCTTGCCGTCGACCAGCTTGTGCGTCACAGGGTTGTAGAAGCCGGGTTGGCCCTCGTGCGAGCCGAACACGCCTGGCGGGATCGGGCCCATCGCCGCCACGCCGCCCTTGTGCTTGAAGATGCGGCCGTAGCCCTCTTCCCAGTCGATGGCGATCGACACCGCCTGGCGCAGCTTGCGGTGCTTGATGACTTCTTCCGGCGTGCCGCCGGTGCCGACCACCGGGTCCAGCATATTGAAGCCCACATACCAGTTGGTGATGTCGGTGCTGAGCGGGAACTGGAAGCCGCGGGCCTCGTACTCCTGCTTCACCGCGTCGGACTCTTCCATGTCGTTGCGGAAGTCCACGCCCCATTCGGGCCGCTCGATCTCGGGCATGTCCAGGTAGCCCTGGCGGAACTTGCCCTTGCGCCCTTCCTTTTCCTTTTCCATCTGCACGTACAGCGTGTCGATGAACGGCAGTCGCTTGCCGCAGTCGTCCAGCAGGCCGGCGGCCTTGTCTTCGGGCGGGCCTTCGCAGGGGTAGAAGTCGTCGGCCCGGTAGTTCGGGTTGCGCTTCATCACGTGCAGGCGATCACGCTCGAACGTGGTCATCATGAACGGGCCCGAGCCCACCGGCCACTGGTTCAACGACAGGCCGTTTTCGGTCATGCCGGGCTGCGAATAGAACGCGTCCGCTTCCCAGGGCAGCGGGGCCACAAAGGGCAACGCCATCCAGTAGTTCCACTGCGGGTACTTGCCCTTCAGGCGAACCCGCAGCGTGTATTTGTCCAGCGCCTGAGCCCCCGCCAGTGGCCATTTGCGGAAGTCCAGGAAGGGCTTGTCCTGCAGGTCTTCCGGCAGTCCGGCCAGCAGCTTCGCGTCTTCCTTCTTGACCAACTCGGCATAGTCCTTCAGGCCCAGCACGTATTCGGCGAAGACCGCGAAAACGGGCGCTTCGATGCGTGTCGTTGCATGGCGCTTCAAGGTGTAGACGAAGTCCTCAGCCTCCACCTCGCGGGTGTCCGTGTGCTCGAATTCCCAGGGCGAATGCTTGTCGCCGACCTGGGCACGCGTCATGTGGTGGTAGAGGTACTGCCCTTGCGCGTCCTTGGCGAAGGCCGGATGCGGCGCGTAGCGCATGCCGTGGCGGATCGGAATGTCGTAGACGCTCTCTGCAATCTGCTCGGCGGCGGCGTCGGCCGGCAATTCGTGGCCGGCGGCGTCCAGGTAGCGCGGCTTGACGACCTTGGCCGCGGCCTTGCCTTCCAGCTCATACGGCCGCTTCAGGTAGTGATACCCGTACAGCGGCTCATAGATGGCCATCGTGAAGGCCGACTCCGGGTTGGAGTACGAGGCGACCGGGTCCAGGTAGCGAGGCGAGCGCTCCTCGAAGGCATAGAACAGCGTGTTCTCTTTTTCCGCGCCCAGCGGAAAGGGGCTGTTGCCACAGGCGGTCAAACTGGCCAAAGCGGCGGCGGCCATCGTCGCCTGCACGCCCAGTACCACCCAGCGCCAAACTGCGGCGCCCAACACACCGCGCATGCGGTCACTCCTTCAGGCACGCACGGCAGCATCGGTGACCACGCACGCACAAAACACAAGCCTCCCGTCAGGCGCACTTTTGGTGCACCCGAACGCGAGGCGAAGCGAAAATTCTAGGCACCGTCGCGGTGCCTGCCGCTCAGGGTTTACCGAGGGGCAACGCGGCGGACCGGCTGACGCAACGCAACGTCAGTGCCAACCGATGAGCACGTCCCGTGCCTGCACCAGCAGCTGGACTTTGCGGCCCATCGGCATCGTCACCTTGGTCGGCACATGCCCGAAGGGCAGCCCGGTCAGGACCGGCGTCTTCGTGACCTCGCGCAGGTAGGCGACGACGGTCTTCAGGTTGTAGCCGCGGTCCATCGGCGACTTGCGCCAGTCGCTGAACGCCCCCAGCACCACCGCCTTCTGCGCGGCCAGCACGCCCGCCTGGTGCAGTTGCAGCAGCATGCGCTCGACGCGGTAAGGATGTTCGGCCACGTCTTCCAGGAACAGGATGCCGCCCTTGACCTTGGGCCAGTGCTTGGTGCCCAGCAGCGAGCACAGCACCGTCAGGTTGCCGCCCCACAGCACACCCTTCTCGGTCAGGCCGTCGAAGCCCGCCTCGGTGCGAAAGCCGATGGCCTCCAGTTCACCGCTCATGGCTTCGTTGAAACAGTCGGGCGTGACCTCGTCCAGTTCGTCGCGGCCAAAGTCATCGGTCGCCATCGGGCCACACCAGCTGGCGGTGCCGGTGTGGGCCAGCAAGCCCATCTGCAGCGCGGTCAGGTCGCTGTAGCCGACCCAGCGTGTGCCCTGCTCGGCTGCCTTGGCCAGCAGCGCCCAGTCCAGCCGGTCCAGCAGCCGCGTCATGCCATAGCCCCCGCGCGTGGCCATGGCGACCGACGGCGCTTCCTCGGCAATGCGGTGCAGCGTGGCCAGGCGGAAGTCGTCATCGCCGGCAAAGCGCTGGTGCTTGGCCAGCGCGCTGGCGTCCACCGTCACTTCGTAGCCCATGCCCTTCAACCGCTTGGTGGCCAGCCTCACTGCGGCGCCCTTCAGCACCACGCCGGCCGGCGAGTAGATGGTCAGCGTGGAAGGTGCCGTGTGCACGTGGTGATGGTCGTGTCCGTGATCGTCGTGGTCGTGCGCCGCCTGGTCGGCATGCGGGGTCTTCTTCTTGGCGGCGCTCATGGGCGGTTCCTGTCGCGTTCGGTGAATTCGGGCATGTCGTCGGCGCCGGGCGGCGGCGTGAGCACCCATTCGGTAGCCTCGCCCGTCGGGATGACGGGCTCGGGCGCTTGTTCTGGATCGGACCGTGGTGGGCTGAACAGCGCAGCGCGCGGTGCAGTGGCCGGCGCTTGTGCGACTTCGGCATCGGCTTGCTCGGCGGTGCGCAAGGCCTTCTGCTGGGCACGGCGCTCGGCAAAAAACTCGCGCAGCACCTGGCCGCAGGCCTCGCCCAACACGCCGCCTTGCAGCGCCGTGTGGTGGTTCAGTTGCGGCTGGGCGAACAGGTCGACCACAGAGCCGGCGGCCCCGGTCTTGGGATCCCAGGCACCAAACACCACGCGCTTGAAGCGGGCGTGCATCAGCGCCATCGCGCACATTGCGCAGGGCTCCAGGGTCACGTAGATCTCGCACTCGGGCAGCCGGTAGTTCTCCAGCAGCTGTGCGGCGTGGCGCAGCGCCACCAGCTCGGCATGCGCCGTCGGGTCGTGGGTGGTGATGGGCCGGTTGTAGCCGGTGGCAATCACCTGGCCGTCGCGCAGGATGACGGCGCCCACTGGCACCTCGCCGACCAGCCAGGCGTTCTGCGCCTGGTCCAGCGCAAGTCGCATCGCGTTTTCGTCGGCCGGGGTGATCGCCGTGCCGGGGGATGCGGAAAACTCGCTCATGGGATCTTTGGGGGCTGCGTGGCCGGCTTTACAAGCTCAAGCAACGGGTTTGAGAGGCCAGCGCCCCAGCACGAAGTACACGCTCTGGCCGATGAGGCTGTGCACCAGCACCAGTTCCTTCGCCTGCCAGCTCACAGGCTCGATGGGCTGCTGCGGCACGGTCTTCAGGTCATAGGCCAACGTCATGTGCGGCGTGAAGCGCTTTTCAACCTCGCGCGACAGCCCGGCATGTGCCATGCGCACGCCGACCTCACGCTGCAGCGAAATCACGCCAGACAGGTTCTCTTCGCTGCCCACCAGCACAAACGGCGGGTTGCTGCTGTGCTTGCCGAAGCTCATCACGCTGTCGAAGCTCAGTGCAAAAGACAGGTGCACCAGCGTTTCGCCAGCCTGCCTGGCCCGGTTCACCATCAGTTCCGGTACTTCGGGAAAGTCACCCAGGTGATGCAGCGTGATGTGCAGCCGGTTCTCGCCGATGGGCCGGCCACGCAAACCGTGCGCCATGCGCAGCTCAGCGCCGAGCTGGAACAGGCGCGCGGCGTCCTGCTCGTCCGGCATCAGCGCGAAAAACAGCCGGTTCAGCGCGGGCTTGGCCACTGGCGCATCACCCAGCAAGGACATCTGCTCGAAACCGTCGTTGCCCATTTCCGTGCCTCCCATGCATGCGTGGCTGGTGCGCGCGCGCCATCAAGCCATCAGGGCTTCTCGCCTTCGGCGTCGGCCCGTTCCAGGGCCTGCTGATGCAGAAGCGTCGCGGCGTCAATTTGCTTGCCGACCTCATTGGCCACCTGGCCTGGTGGCACCTGCCGCACGGTCTGGCCGTCGGTGACGGGCACCGTCACCGGCACGGCGACAGGCGTCTTCAGCCGCTCACGCACCAGCCAGCCGGCACCCAGCAGCGCGATCAACACCACGATCAGTCCCGCACCCCGCATCAGTTCACTCCCACTCGATGGTTGCCGGCGGCTTGCTCGACACGTCGTAGGTGACGCGGTTGATGCCGCGCACTTCGTTGATGATGCGGCCTGAGACCTTCTTCAGCAGGCTGTACGGCAGCTCGGCCCAGTCGGCCGTCATGAAGTCGCTGGTCTGCACGGCACGCAACGCGACCACGTAGTCATAGGTGCGGCCGTCGCCCATCACGCCCACGCTCTTGACCGGCAGGAAGACGGTGAAGGCCTGGCTGGTCAGCTCGTACCAGTTCTTGCCGCTGACCGGGTCCACCGCCGCACGCAGCTCCTCGATGAAGATCGCATCGGCGCGTTGCAGCAGCGTGACGTACTCGGGCTTCACCTCGCCCAACACGCGCACGCCAAGGCCTGGGCCGGGGAACGGGTGGCGGTAGACCATGTCGTGCGGCAGGCCCAGCGCAACGCCGAGTTCGCGCACTTCGTCCTTGAACAGCTCGCGCAGCGGCTCCAGCAGCTTCAGGCCCAGCTGTTCCGGCAAGCCGCCTACGTTGTGGTGGCTCTTGATCGTCACGGCCTTCTTGGTCTTGGTGCCGCCGCTCTCTACCACGTCCGGGTAGATGGTGCCTTGGGCCAGCCACGTCGCGCCTTTGACGGTGCGACTTGATTGCCCGCCCTTTGCCGACGCATTGGCGGCCTTCAGCTTCGCGGCTTCGGCCTTGAAGACTTCGACGAACTCGCGGCCGATGATCTTGCGCTTCTGCTCAGGGTCGGTCACGCCCGCCAGGTGGCCGAGGAACTGCGCGCTGGCGTCCACATGCACCACCTTGGCATGCAGCCGGCCGGCGAACATTTCCATCACCATGCGGCCTTCGTCCAGGCGCAGCAGGCCGTGGTCGACGAACACGCAGGTCAGCTGGTCGCCGATGGCGCGGTGGATCAGCGCCGCGGCGACGGAAGAATCGACGCCACCGGACAGGCCGAGGATGACTTCTTCGTCGCCCACCTGCTCGCGGATGCGCGCCACGGCTTCGTCGACATAGCTGTCCATCACCCAGTCGGCCTTGGCCTTGGCGATCTCCAGCACGAATCGGTTCAGCAGTTCGCGGCCCTGCACGGTGTGCGTCACTTCCGGATGGAACTGCACACCGTAATAGCCGCGGCTTTCATCCGCCATGCCGGCGATCGGGCAGCTGGGCGTGCTGGCCATCAGCTTGAAGCCAGGCGGCAGCGCCGTGACCTTGTCGCCATGGCTCATCCAGACCTTCAGCATGCCGTGGCCTTCGGCGGTGCTGAAGTCCTCGATGCCTTGCAGCAGCGCGGTGTGGCCATGCGCGCGCACCTCGGCGTAACCGAACTCGCGGTGATCGGCCGGCTCCACCTCACCACCCTGCTGCACCGCCATCGCGAACATGCCGTAGCAGATGCCCAGCACCGGCACACCCAGGTCCCACACGGCCTGCGGCGCCCGCAGTTCGTGGTCCTCGTAGGTGCTGGCGTGACTGCCCGACAGGATGATGCCCTTGGGTGCGAACTCGCGGATGAAATCGTCCGACACGTCGTTCGGATGGATCTCGCAGAACACGTTGGCTTCGCGCACACGGCGTGCGATCAGCTGGGTGACCTGGGAGCCGAAATCGAGGATCAGGATCTTGTCGTGCATGGCGTTCAAAGGACGGAAAAGATTCGGAGAATGCGTCTGGCGCGGTCAGGCCGAGGCCGAGGCTTCGCCGGCCGCGGCGCGGCGCACACGCGAGAAGTGCACCACGGCCATCACCGTGGCCACGGCCTGCAGCGCCGCGCAAAGGTAATAAGGCGCGCCAATGCGCCAGTCGCCGCGCGGCAGGTGGGCGACTTCCTTCAGCAGCAAGGGACCGATGACCGGCGCAAGCACCATCATCAGGCTGGACAGGCCGGACACCGCGCCCATGGTCTGGCCCTGGGATTTGGGATCGGCAGCGTTCGAGACCAGGCTTTGCAGCGTGGTGGCAGCCGCGAAGCCAAAGACGTTGGCGGCAATCACCGCATACATCATCCAGCCCTCGGTGGCCGCGCCCCAGCCGGCATAGCACAGCGATGAAGAGATCAGCCCGACGATGGCCAGCTTCTCCAGCGGCATCCACTTGGTGAAGCGGCCGATCAGCACGCCCTGCACCAGCACCGACATCACGCCCACCGCAAACAGCGAAGCGCCTATCTGCTCCGGGTCCCAGCCGAACTTCAGCTCGGTGTAGAGCGCCCAGGTGGTGTGCAGGATGAACTGGGCGAGCGAGGCAAAGGCAATGACGACGAGCAGCGCGCCAATGCCCTTCAGTTCCATCAGGTGAATCAAGGAACCGACAGGGTTGACCTTCTTCCAGCTGAAGGGCTGGCGCCGGTCCGGGGACAGCGATTCAGGCAGCACGAAAAAGCCGTACAGCCAGTTGCAGAGCGCCAGCGTGCCGGCCACAAAGAACGGCAGCCGCAGGTTGATGCCGCCCAGCAGCCCACCAATCACCGGCCCGAGGATGAAGCCCAGGCCGAACATCGCGCCCAACATGCCGTAGCGCTTGGCTCGATCTTCGGGCGGCGTGATGTCGGCCACGTAGGCGTTGGCGACGGCCGCGTTGGCCTGCATCGCGCCGCTGAACAGGCGCACCGCCACCAACATCCAGTATTCGGTGGCCAGCGCTGTGCCGAAGAAGCTGACTGCCAGGCCGCTGAAGCCCATCAGCAGCACAGGCCTGCGGCCGAAGCGGTCCGAGAGCGCGCCCAGGATGGGCGAGCCAATGAAGTTGGCGAAGGCAAAGGCCATTGCCACGGTCGCGTAGGCTCCCACCTGTTCGGTCGGCGTGCGCGCAAAGGTGCCCACGAGCTTGGGCAGCACCGGGATGATCAGCCCGATCGAGATCATGTCGATCAACACCGTCAGCATGATGAACGGCATGGCAGCCGCTCGCTGTGGCTTGCCATCTGGGTTCATGGGGGCGGTGTGGCCGGAAGGCTCGCTAGCGGGCATCTTGAAACGGGAGCGGTTTCAGAAAACGCTGCGCCCGGCCGAAGCCGGGCGCAGCAGCGGTCATCGCCGGGAATTTACTCGGCGCGGTAGTTCGGCGCTTCCTTGGTGATCTGCACATCGTGCACATGGCTCTCGCGGATGCCGGCCGAGGTGATCTCGACGAACTCGGCACGCTCGCGCATGTCGTCGATGGTCGCGCAACCGCAGTAGCCCATAGAGGCGCGCAGGCCGCCGGCCATCTGGAAGATGATCGAAACCATCG
>Ga0307514_10004332_pt1 | contig 13079 bp, 8 predicted proteins | sample 16_EM_MG_FD_203088 | JGI IMG/M metagenome (GOLD analysis project Ga0307514, IMG submission 203088) | Populus trichocarpa ectomycorrhiza microbial communities from riparian zone in the Pacific Northwest, United States - 16_EM | ecosystem: Host-associated > Plants > Roots > Unclassified | place... | reverse complement strand
CCCCCCTTACTTCTTGAGTTCTTTGCGGTCAATTTAAGCCGAAAAAACAATAAAATCGTATCTTTTTACCTTAGTACTGTTGAAATGAATCTTTTATTTGTTGTATCTTTGTACGTTGACTTCTCCTTGGTCGACAAAGCAAGTGGTGAGAAGAGGGTTCCTTTCTCCTTCAAGTTTTAACAAGCTAGGCAAGGCAACATGTGTGCTACTTGTCTTTTAATACAGTCTTAGTTAGATTCATTAACACCTTAAATAAAGAAACAAGTTACAAATCAAAAGACGACGACCCAATGCCCAAAGGGGTCTTTACCTTGACCAGAATGCAAGATTTAATTTGGTCTATTTTTTACACTATAAGAGAGGAGACAACGAGATGGACTTTTGGGGAGGAAATAAATTCCTATTTCATGGGCTGAAAATCACACACGATCCCTTCACTTTTTACATCTTTTCAAGCTAATTCCTCTACTTTATACTTAATCAACTCAACCCTTTTGTTTCCAAGCACTGACTATTTGAGAACTCCTATCCAATTATTTCATAATATGATGTATTTATAATAGAATAAAGATGGTTTTATGATTGATGTTTATTCACGAAAGTAGTACACAAGGTTATCATGCATGCACTGATTATGGCAATACAATATTGCTGTAGGGCCAATGATCAGGAAATCTAGTGCTGATTAATATGGAGCTAATCAAGGAGATCTGATTATTTGCATGATTGATGGTTCGTGAGGTCTCCTTGATCTGATTGTATCCATGATTGTTGGTTGGTGAGATATCCAAAACATGCCCCCACAAGATGGTACTGCTTCCATCGAAGACACCATTCTTGGACCGTAGAAAGCCTAGACTTTGCTAAGAGAGAGGCTGTGTTAATGCATAAACAAGTTGATCCTTGGTTGAAATATGATTGACTTGAAGCTGACCTTGATTAACCTTCTCACGAACAAGAACAAAATGGTAATCAAGCGCTAAGTGTTTTATTCGTGAGTGAAACACATGATTGGTACAGAAATTCGTGGCACCAAGATTATCACTATAAATGATGGGTAACATAAGCACTTTAAGTGTCGAAACAAATATAAGCACTTTGAGAGTTAGAATATCCGACAAAAACACAGAGACGAAATTTAGCTTGAAGTTTATTTTAAGTGTAGGGTCGAAGTTATGGATAACACGAACAACCAAAAGTGCATATCTTTTTTGCAGCTAGACAATTATTTATAGAGCTTTTTAAAATGATGTTTTTCATATCTAGAAGTGGTGTAGACAATCAATTAATCAGATATATTGCTGTTCGAAAAGTAAAAGACTAGAATATTGAAGGCACCAATTTCAACAATGTGATGATGTCGATGTTCGACAGCACTATTTTGTTAAGGTACAAGAAGATGAGTAATACGAAAATAAAGTTTTTAGTTTTTGATACTCACCGCCACCACCATCTGTAGAGTCTTACAAACTGTGAGAAGAAAATGTTTAGCAATTGCCTTGAATTTAGGAAGTATGGTATAGACATCGGACTTGTTTTTCATTGGATAAAGCCATGTATATTTAGTAAAATGATCGATGAAATTGATGGGGCCGGTCCCCAAACATAACTATAAACTAGATCAAGTGGATAACGACTTGTAAGTGTTGAAGTACCGAAAGGGAGTTGATGATTGTTGTTATTGCACAAGCAAGATTCACACGAGAAAGACTTAAGATTAACTGAAGAACTGGGAATAAAGAGATTTTTAAGTAATTGCTGCACGATATGAAGAGAAGGGTGTCCCAAACGATTGTGCGAAGTTGATAAAGGAACACTTGTGCTATTCAATACCATTAGAGAATCTGAGGAAGCAGTTTGAAACCCTGGCCACTCATAGGTATCATCTTTATTAGGAGTAACTAACTCCTTGAATTAACTTCCAATGCAATTAATGATGTGAATTAAAGCTCCGATTTCAGTTACTGGGGTGTCATTAATAGCAAGTTCATCCATGATGGACTTTGTAGATTGAAGATAGTCTGAAACAGAGCAGGAACCACAAAAGAGAGTCAATTTATCATTCAAGTGCATAACACGAGATCATGATTGGTTAGCGAAAAGATTATTTAGCTTCTGCTAACCTTTTGAGATGTTTTGGATAAGTCTATGAGAGTGACAACACATTCAGAAACTGAAGAAGAAATTGATCTTGTCTAAACCACAAGAGATAGGTAGGGGTGTCCATTGGTGGAGTTGGATCTGAATCATCAACATAGCCAAGCAAGTCATATCCAATAAAAAGTGACTTAAATTGTGCACGTCAGGCAGGAAAATCTGTGTCATTGAGTCTAATGTGAAGTTATGAAGCAACTAGATTGTTTGGTGTGTTGGAAGTGGAAAGAACAACAGCAGGGCTTTGGGTTGAGCTTTGGCTGGATTCAGACAAGGCCATGTATTTTGATTGTTCGTTAGAGCTTCTGATACCATCTAATAGAATAAAGATGGTTTTATGATTGATGTTTATTCACAATAATAGCTCGCGCGCGCACATGTATACAAGGTTATCATGCGCTAATTGCAATATTGCAGCATGGTCAATGATAGCAGGAAATTTAGTGCTGATTAATATGGTGCTAATCAAGGAAATTTGATTTTCTTGATGTGATTGTACTCATTATTATTGGTTGGTGAGATACCATTGATCTACTTGTATCCATGATTGTTGGCTGGTGAGATATCCTTAACACATTTGAGAATCCCATCTAATTATTTCATAACATGTTGCATTTATCTAGAATTTTAATAAGCAAGTGAGTTTGATAAAAGGAGTTTCATATCACCATTATTTACAAGAAAAAGGGTTGATTTGTTTTAATTTAGAAGTGAAGGATTTGATTTTACTATGGCACGAAGTAGAAGGACCACAAGTGATTTTTAGCCGCATGTCCATCGTCGTGCAACTTCATTACCTTTTGGTTCTGTTTAGAACCGAGCAAGTCAGACGTACAAGAAAAAGGTTTTACAGAGTTGGTGTAATCTGATTAGAAGTGGATTAAGTTGAAAAATAACCAAACTTTCTCTATTCATTTATGGGAGTGTTTGACACGGGCGAGCTTATTTAAGTATTTGAAATAGTGGGTTGAAAATTTGATGTTGTTCAAAGATTTTTGTAATTTCCTTCGAAGTTATGAAGATAAATTGGTTAAGGGATTTGAAATTCTATAGAAGTTTTTTCAGTTGACATTCTTGACTTGGGGGATGCTATATATTTTCTTCCCTTCATCTGGGGTTTGAGCTGGATTTGCATAGATACTTAACCTTCTGATCATCTATGAGGAGTTTCTGTTAGAGGATTTTGGAGAATACTTGAAAATCTTGGAAGGTTTTTGTTGAGATATTGAAGTACAGATTGAAGATATTTAGCTGCTGAAGGAGGGTTTTGAAGGAGTGGTTAACTCCTAGTACTTCTGGTAAATTATCTGAATAGATATTTTGTTGTTTGTTGTGTATCTTTTCTTGCCTCTCAAATTTTGGTGGCATCTATATGCCCTTAGTGCTCTCTCTCTCTCTCTTCTGTCATTTTTACTCTGAAAAGATTTGAACTCGAAAGCTCTTGTACAATAGAGCAATATGGATAACAGAATTTGGAGAACATGCATGCATGCATACATAATCTTTCTTGAAACTTTTTGTGATTCTTGAGAAGAAATTGTTGATCTTGTTGCTCCCTACGTGCGGTTCCTGTACTGTTCAGGTTCAGTAGATTAAAACATGTTGAACTTGCAAAGAAGTTGCTTCTGTAAAAGTTGTGCACACCTATTAATGGAGAAGAAGATATCTGTCTCCTCCATTCACACTTGAAGCTAAAGTATTGTCCATTTTTTATCTAATCTTTTCCTTTCCTTTAGAGAGGTTTATTAGTTTAACCATGAAAATTAAAGTTAAACCACCTTCTTCTCTTAATCATCTCTTGTTGATCAGGTTCCGGTTTAAGTATTGAAAATTTGTATGAAGGGTTTTAGCTTTTCTGTTTAAAACTTGTTTAATGGGTGAGGTCAGTCCATTCTTGGTGTGGTTCAAAAGCACCATTAGCATTAGTAGAAGGTTAGGTGGAAAATCATGGCTGCTTCAATTTTGGTCAAAGCAATTTTACATGAGCATTTGTTTACTAATTCCTCCTTGTTTGACAGGTTGAAAATGGGCTCCACAGATGCGACACAGTTGGTTGTTTCCTTAATTTTCTTGGTCATTTTAGGTTCAAATCTCATTGCAGGACAAACATTCTCTTCAAATTCTTCTAAGCCTGGTAAGACCTGATAGTTTCATTGAACAAGGTTTTGAAACTTGAAGTGGGCTTTAATCCAAAAATTCAAACTAGCCCTTTTCGTTAGTTGGAAAAAACTAATTAGCCCTTAAGCTAATGATTGATTTCTTGGTATGTTTCTTGTTTCATCAGGTACATATGTTCGTGATGCAAACAATGTGTCACAACCTATGATACGGTCAGATGATACTGTGAGGTTGGATCCACTTGAAAATTTCAAGAAATATAAAGGAGGATATGATATCAAAAACAAACATTATTGGAGTGTAATTCCCTTTCACTCTCTCTTTAAATAGATATTAATTATAGAAAATCATGAACCCATGTAGAAAATCAGTTTTGCCACCATAATTTTAGCATTTATTGATGTAATCCCAGAAGATTTTCCTTAGTCTTGTAGCATGGTAGTATGGTCCTAATGATTTAGTTATTTCTGAAATTTGCGTAAAAGCTAAAATCACAGAGAAATAACATGTTGTATTTTCTGCAGTCATCCATATTTACAGGAGTTCATGGATATGTCATTGGGGTAATCTGGCTTCTGGGTGGCATAGCATATGGAGGCTTTCTGCTAGCACTTGCTTTCTGCTGTAAAACTAGAAGGTATGGACAGCAGAAGAAAAGATTACCTTGCCACAAGCAATGTTGGCCTATTCTGTTGGCTATATTTTTCACTACCCTAGCAATGTAAGTCCCGCCACATTTGCATTCCAAAATCCATATAATATAAATGCTGCAACAGTTTGTGACAAGTGAAATACTATCTGCAGAACTGCATCTGGGCTAGTTCTTGGAGGGAATGCGAAGTTCCATTCACGAGCTAAAAATGTGGTGGACATCATCATTGACACGGCGAATGACGCATGGAAAACCATGTACAACACAACAGGAGTATTGAAAGACATGAAAGAGAATTTAGGAGTATCTAAACAAAGGGCTGCCGCTCAGGCATCTACCCTCCTTACCACCACATCAGCGAAACTTGATGCTGAAGCTGCTGATATACAAAGGCGAGCTCGGAAGAATAGGCACTTGATCGATAAGGGTCTCAAGATAGTGTAAGTTTGTCTCTCCCGCGCAAATTATGTATATCCATGTCCATTTGAGCTTGTCTAAAAGATAGCATATGATACTTGCTGCAGTTATATAGTAACCACGGTGACAATTTCCTTGAACCTGGCTGCACTAATTGCTCTTTCAGGTATTTCTCCCTATGTGTTCAACTCCTTAGTCCTACCACACTTGGAATTTAGTTGGTCGATACAACTTTTTAACCTTGTAAAACCAGGATTGGACAGGAAAAGTTCCAAGTGCTGGCAATTTATTATTATTTATCACTTTCTTCATCATTATGATCAAGTTGAATATATTTCTCATTTTGTGTTTGAATTCATTCTTTTGCAGTCTGTGGAACTCTGAGGTTACGGCGACCACTTTACATGTAAGTTAAATAAACAACGCTTACATAGCCGAACTAGAATATTTCCTAAAAGAGAGAATTGATTGTCATATACAATTTCTTATGATTTTTCTCTAGCAGATTAATTGTTGTTTGTTGGATCCTGACTGTTCTATGCTGGTTGTTCTTTGGGCTGTATTTCTTCTTAGAAAAGTAAGTCCAAGTTCTTTCCATTGCTTCAATTTCTCAATACCAACTAATTGAGGGAACATGAACATTTTTCTGCAGCTTTTCAAGAGATTCATGTGCAGCTCTCAAAAACTTCCAACAGAATCCTTACAACAACAGCTTGAGTTCAATCCTTCCCTGCGATCAATTGCTCTCAGCAAAAGCAGTGTTATTTGATGTCAGTAGAGGGATCTACAGACTTGTTAATCAGGTGGATTAGCAGGACATTATCTCCGAGTTGCAATTTGTTTTTCTCCCCGATTGAACCTTATCGTTTTATCATGTGATTTATATCATACCTTTCTCCTGCTGAAACATTTCAGGTGAATGCAAACTTATCAACCATGCAAGGAGTACCTTATACAGTTTGCAATCCCTTCTCAGCACCACCTGAATACCAATACCAGCCTGATAAGTGCCCTGCTAACACAATCCGAATCGGTGAGATCCCACAGGTATGTCAAAGGGAAGATCAAAAAGTTTTTGTAGCCCCAAATATCTTCTCTGTTCATGTTCACTAAATGAAGTTCTATTCCACTCTCCACAGGTATTGAAGGTATTTACTTGTTCCAGTTTCGATAATGGAACATGTGCCAACGGACAATTCATATCGCCTAACTATTATAGAACAGTTGAGGCATACAGCACATCCATTCAGAGCCTACTAAATGTGTACCCTCAGATGGAAAATCTAGTACAATGTAAAGCAGTGAAGGATGCGTTCTCTGAGATCCTTTTGTACCATTGCAAACCATTGAAAAGATACGTTCGAATGGTGTGGGCATCAATGGTGTTTCTCTCATTAGTCATGGTATTTCTGGTTCTGATCTGGACAATGCTGGCTCAACATGAGCAAGAACACCATTCTTTAGACGGTTCTGTGAAGCCACGTTTGCCATCTGTCGCAGAGGAATTGGAAACTGGAACCAAAGATAGCACAGAACATACTGTTTCAGTCTAGGAAGTAGCAACATTTTACCTAGGATACTACATTAAATTCTGGAAGATCAATGGTGCAAGCCAACTTCCAAGAACACAGGATCAAGAATTCATGGTACGATATTGCTAGGTAGATTAGATACATACCAACAAAGAAAATTAGTGCAGAATTCATGGTACTTCAAATTTGAAGGCCTACTGGTTTTTTCACTTCTTTGATTGAATATCAGACCCCAAATCTGGGGCACAGATTTGAAAACTTGATGTACATCCAATTTAATGTATCAAAAACACTACCTTAATACAATCAAATATAAGCAACAGATTTATCAATAACAAAATATAACAAAAATTCGATTCTTGTATTGCATCTCTTTCAATCAACCATTGTTTAGAAGTCAATGGATGCATTTTTTTTTCAATTAGTAGTTACTTCAAAGTTGATGTGTTGTATAAATGTCAAAATTGGCTCAAATAAAACAAATTTAAGGCTGAATTTAATAACTAAGTCCAAAAAATATAAATGATTAGGTTCCACGGTTACCCAAAAGACTAATTCCTACAGTTTTTATTTGCCCATTCCTTTTCAATGCGGGATAGCCAAATGTGCACCCAACAATATCTTTGTGCTTCATGTTCATACCTTTTGGATCAAATTTAAATTCATTGCAATAATGCTCTCTTTTCAGGGGTTAGAGTATACAGAAAGTTTTACAGAGAAGAGAAGGAAAGATCCAACGGAGTCCTTGCTATTTGTGTTGCAAAATCAGCTGCCCAGCCCTGCATTTCTTTGGCTAGAATCCTCTCTGCGAGTCTTCTCGCTTATTGTCCCGTGATGATCTTCATGTATAGTTGTTGAGTGGAAAGATTTTCTCCTTTCAATGGGCTACAACAAAGGGAAAGATGTAAATATTTCGAAATGGTGAAAGACATCAAAACCTAAGCAGAGCAAAGGAGAGATGCAGAATTAGTTCTTGATTACTTTTTCTCAAGTTTTTCTCAGTGAAACATAACCAAAATGCAGTACCATTAAACTTGTCCTAACCTTATTATTTCAACATCTGTTCCAGGGATTGAGTAAAGGAGATCTTGCATGCCTTTTGGGTCTGCCACAGCTACCACAAACATTCTGAGATATGCTTTCCCAGGCAAAATCAACTACTCTTCATCTGCATTGCCTTCTGATTTCTGAGCCAAAAATGATCGTGGCCACAAGTTTCTTGCTCCTGTAAACTGGAAAAAGAAATGCTGAAACTGGCTTTAAATTACTTCCATACTTGAATGTATACATTTTCTTTTGTTTTTACTCTGAATTGAAACGGCCATACTAGATTGCTACAGTTTTTTAATGTTGATGTCAATTCATGAAAACAAAAAAAACTAGTTCTAAATTGTTGCGATACTTTGAGTGATCTGAAGCTCATATTGTGAACTATTGCAATTCCAGTTTCCAGTATTATCGTCAACTAAAAGAAAAATCCTATCGTTTGTACCGTTCCATAAGGAATCTGGGATGATCTTTTAACTCTTCATCAACCCTTACATTCTCAACGAGTAAATTCTATCATTTATGTTACATGTTTCTTAAGATGAAACAAACATTCCATAAACATTATCTAAATGATTGTTAACTCTATATTATTTAAAGAAATAAACATTCCAAGATGATACTATTTGAAATTGAAATGGATCAAATCAATGACTCATAGATTGATTTGACAATCCGACAACCTAAATAAAAAAAAATAAACTAAAATAGATGGGGTTGATAACAATTAATTTATTGTAGCACAAGATGCAAGGCACATTTTATTAAGGATTTTAACAGTAAAATTATTGCTTTGCCCCTCAATCAAATAACATTTAGCCCAGCTTAAAAGGGTATCATGGTCTTCTTCTTCATATGAATAGTGAAATCATTAAAAATGCTCTTGGAGACAAAACAAAAAAACAACAAAAACAAATATGAACTTGTTGATTAAAACATGTTGATTCCTCTTGTTTTATTAAAACGTGCAGCAAGACATTAATTTTTACACATAAAAAAACAAACCCTCAACGTAGCGTGCACCAGAGCCTAGTTCTAGGCTAAATAAGAGCTCGAACTAAATAATTATCTAGATGGAGATCTAGTAGTAAAAGTTTGGGATCAAGAGATTTGTTTTCTCTGTGGTTTCAGGTTCGAGTCTTATGGTTGTTCATATGATGGCCACTGGAGGCTTACATGATCGTTAACTTTAGGATCCATGGAATTAGTCGAGGTACGCGCAAGCTAACCCGAACATCCACGTTAAACTAAAAAAAAAAAAATAAACCAAACCAAATACAATACTATGGCAAGTTGATACAGCATGAAAAACAATTTGTCTTATTTTATAGGGTTTTTTTTTCACTCCACCACCTTTAATGAGAAAAGCTTGTCCAATCTCTATTGCTCATTCAAGGATTTATATCTAATTATTTGATGATTTTATTTCATTTATGAACTTGTCCAGATTAATGGATGATGTCCCTTCTGGTCCAACAGCCTCTTCAGCCAACCTTTTCCATTCCATAGCTTTTTCCCTCATTTTCGCACCCTTCTCTCCTTCAATTAGCTCTTTCACAAGCTTCCCCACTTCTTCTCTCTTAACATTTTTATCAATCTCCATGCCAACTCCCCATTCATTGCAGCTATATTTACAGTTCATTGGTTGATCTCCAAAGAAGGGCCAGCACAGCATCGGCACACCAGCACTCAAGCTCTCAATGGTGGAACCCCAGCCACAATGAGTTAGGAACCCTCCAACTGATGGATGGTTAAGTACTTCCTCTTGTGGACACCAACTAGCAATGAAGCCATGCTTCTGAGTTTTCTCTGCGAATTCAGCTGGCAAGACAGATGATTCACCACTGACCAAATCTGGCCTTATAATCAACAAGAATGGGATCTTGCTATTAGCTAGTCCCATCGCAAATTCCACTAGTTGATCAGTTGCCATCACTACTGTGCTTCCATAATTCACGTACACCACTGAGTTGGGCTCCTTTGTGTCCAGCCATTGGAGGCACTTGCTTTCTTCTTTCCATAGACTGTATCCAACAGACTTCAAACTATTTTCCTCAATTTGATTGAGGAATAACTGGAGTGGACCAATGGAATAAACATGAGAGAATATAGTGGAAAGGGCACCCAGAGCTTCTGGCTCCAGGGCATCAAAAGTATGAAAAGCAATTGCACGAGCTTTAACAGAGGTTTCAGCAGCTCCCACGAGAAAGTTAAATATAATATCATCTGGATCTGTTGTTTCAATAAACGGAAAATGTTTAAGACGAAGACCTTTTACACCAGGAACCCAGTCTACATTCGTGTCGAGGTAGCCATTGCTTAGATAGCTCACATCTGCAAAACACAATCTTATCAGACCGGGCTCAAGAATGAAAATCTATTGAATGCATAGGATAATCGATCTAGCTGACTTATGATCTTATAACGCACGTATGAAGTCACTCCAATTGATAGATCAGGTGATTAAGGATGGCTGCTCCTTTTCTAGACTTCCTAAGTTTAGACGTTAAGGCCAACATATAAGAGAGTTTTTTCTCTGAATTCAACTAAGTTAATGCGGGGATGCACCCTTTAATAGAACAAGTGTGTGCGTGCAAATTTATTACCTTTGATTGGGGAGAAGCCTTTCTCTCTGAGAGCATAGAGTTGCTTGAATCCTATGTAACCAATTGCGCGCACAGTAGCATACATTACAACTGGAAGACCAACATCTTCCCCAGCTTTGATGGAGAAAGGAGCAAAAGGATCTGAAACAATGGAAGTAACAGGAGGATTGTTCTCGGACACACTGTTTTGGAGCCTCACAAGAAGATCTTTAAAGGGTGCTAAGAAATTCTTGTTCAAGGCGGCACAAAGAGAAGGTATGTCTTGGGTGGCATCGATATCTGAAGGAGGAAGACCATCAGGAATGGTTTCAAAATGAAAGCCAGGCAGGTTATCAAGGGCAACAGGTCCTCCTGACCTAAGGATACGTTTGTGATTGAATTCTGTGTTGACAAATGTTACGTGAAAGCCTTTACAGTGAAGAAGCTTTGCAAATTTAAGCATGGCCTTTATATGACCTTGAAACGGACTTGGGATCACGACAGCATGAGGCTTGGAATTGGATCCCATATCTCTCACTCAATTCCCTTCTTCCTAGCTAGCTGGGTTGATCACCATGTTCAATCATCAACGAGACTTGCTTGTACTTTATAGCTGGAAATACCTTTAAATTACTTTTTAAAATATTTTTTTTATATTAAAATACATTAAAATAATTTTTAAAAAAAAACGATTCAAAATATATAAAAAAATAATTTTTAATTAAAAAATTTTAATATTTTTTAAAATATGGATAGACTCACATTTCTTAGTCTCATGAATGAATGAAATTACTTATCTTAATTGATCTCTACATTTAAGAAGATCAATGAAATTAGAAACTTGGAAACTGTTTGGCTATCTAATCACAAAGTCAATCGTGCTGAAGATTAATCAACATTTTAACCACTTCCTTGAAAGATTCCTTGAAAAAATCACTTCATCCTTGTCCACTTATTTCACATGGGAGCTGTGGAAAAAGCTAGGGAGGCAGAAAATATCTAAGTCATATTCATAGAATATTCATTTCTGGCAACTTCTCATAGAATCATTGAAGCCAAGAGTGTATACAGTATACAGCAACGGAAATTGAATATAGGGCTGAATTTTCATGTTTTTTTTTTATCATAATAATGTTTGTTTTTGTATTTTAAAAATATTTTTAAAAAATTTAAAATTAATATTTTTTATATTTTTAAATTATTTTAATACGCTGATATTAAAAATATTTTTTTAAAAATAAAAAAATATATTATTTTAATATATTTTCAAATAAAAAATACTTTTAAAAATAATCATTACAACACATTCAAACACCCATTTAAAATAAAGTTGGTGATTTACATGCGCTCGACTATAGATCAAATGATAGCATAATTTTAATATATTTTAAAATAAAAAATATTTTAAAAAACAATAGGTACTTATTTAATCAACTTTTAACACTCTCTTAAATGAGAAACTCGCGGAAAGCTGGCCGCTTTTTACTCTGAAAGGTACGGACGACGGGGAGGGTACAGTTTAGGTACACATATGCCTAATATAGTGACACATGAAAACTCCAAGTCCAAATTGGTAAAATTGATTACATAAGACACGGCAAGCTAGGCAACTTGGCAAACTTACACGTCTGCACTAACACAAAAGTTCAGACTGCATCGCCGGGATAAGATCGGCAGGGCTGCCAGGTGACGATCGGATTGAGGTAATCACGGCGGCAATCTCATGTCTTTCCTTCCTTGTATATATGCAGTTAACACACACAACCACGCTTTAACTCAGGAGCGTGAATTACAATTTTCTTCCTTTGTTTTTAATTTCTAATTAGTACTTCATTTGTAATATGTGGGTAGTATCATTTAGGTTAAAATAATTTGGAAAAGCGTTAAAAAAAATCACCAATTAAAAGCTAAACATTTTGGTGGAAATTAAAATTAAAATTAAGTTCATACAAACAAAAAAAAGATGAACAAAAAAATTGATGACATATCAATTAGTATTGTGTCTAATTTCACGTCTTTATATATATATATATATATATATATATATATATATATTGAAGGACTCTCATTGCATTTATATTAAAATCAAAGTGTAAAGTATATACTTCGGTGCGTGATGCTAATAGAGATGTTATTTCTTCAAGAAGTTAGAAATAGAGTCTTTAAATTAATATTTTTTTCACAATTGAACCAATATTTAGAAACAAATTATTAACTATTAACAATAAATAAATAAATAAAAATACTGGGATTTCTCAAAATCACATTACCATATAAATAAACTTTTATATGAAGTGCACTAGAGCAATGTTATCAAAAAATCAAGTTGAATTTTAAAATCTTACGATTTTACGAGTCAACATGTATTTAACATATCAAAATATCGGATTAAAACTCGAAAACTAGTAAAATCGGTCAAACTCATTCAAACTCGGGAAAATCGGTAAAATCGGACCGATTTTACGAGTTTGAAAAAAATATAAAATTGTACATTCTGGTAATCTGTACCTTAATATTTTCATTGTTTTAAATTTATATCTTGCAAAACTTGTGCAATTTGATAATCAATGGCTC
>Ga0307514_10004331_pt1 | contig 13080 bp, 5 predicted proteins | sample 16_EM_MG_FD_203088 | JGI IMG/M metagenome (GOLD analysis project Ga0307514, IMG submission 203088) | Populus trichocarpa ectomycorrhiza microbial communities from riparian zone in the Pacific Northwest, United States - 16_EM | ecosystem: Host-associated > Plants > Roots > Unclassified | place... | reverse complement strand
TTCGAATAGAATACCCCCCAAAAGAACCTCAACTCGGAGAGCCTCAAGTACATGGTGCATCTGAGGAGATTTTTCTGTGGAAATTCCGTGCCTTGCCTTGCCCACATCCTATGGGGGGTGCCGTATTCGAAGGTGGGGGGGCCATTAATGTCTGATTACCGCAGTATCTATCCGTAGACTACAGTATATATCTCCACCTGGCTGGGAACTAGCAATCTCATACTCACGAGGTTGGATTGGGGTATGCACAACCAAACACAGACGCCACTTCAAAGAAATGGACGAGTTAACGGCAGGCAAGCCCTGGTGTTCAGTGTTACACGTACTATATCAGGGAAGATTTGCTAGACTGCAGTTTAGTAGTTACAGCATAACTACGGGTTTCTAAAGGTCACCCAGTGGCGAATGATTGATACCTATGGTAGATTGCAACTTTAGCTGGGGGGATCGTAACCTCTTCATTATACCCGTGTAGAAAAATATTCCAGTGCTGTACCCCCTGGTTATTGTGCACGGTACGGGATCTGTGTATCCACGCAGCTGGGCTTGCTTGCTTTCCATTCTTGTGGTAGTAATTAATGAGTACCAAAGCTACCAGTAAATGACAAGATCCCCCTGAGGGTTGTGAGGTGTCTGCCACACAATCGGGGTTGTATTGCCTTTTGAAAATATGCCGATCCATCTGATTGATACACAATTCTACATCAACAATGCCAGCGCGACACAAGGCAATTTCAGTTCCATGGGATTATATATTTTTCACTCCTTGGTCCCCCTGAGCTGTAAGGAATACCTACATATCCATCCAAGCTGCGACTTCTGTTGCGTAAGGGCCCAATTTTCCCTAGCTGCACAGAATCTTCCGAGATCATGAGGGCTCTAGGCTCGCTGGCATTATTTGCCATATCGTTCTTTTCATCAACAGCGCTGGCCTTGGCGCCCACTGATCAAATCCAGGATGGAGATATTTCCCAAAGTGGATACTACTCAAATAAGGGCATTAGTTTACCACTGATACAAGACCCGACGTTTGGGAATCTATGGACTACAAGCACCAATGAAGGTACAAAGGAGCAGGTATGCACACTAACTGTTGATTTTATTTCCGTTATTCAGATGCAGCGAAGAAGCTCGGGACTGACAAGAAATTTTGTGTTGCACTCGTTTAGTTCTATGCAAAGCCACTCGTCTATACACCAGACTCAACTGGCCGTCAAGTCGTTATCACGGCATCCCAGATGAACTGGGTCTATATAATGGATGCTTTCAATGGAACAATCATCAAATCTCGACAACTAGGTAGACCATTTCTCGTCACCGATCTCAATGGCTGCAACGATATTGGGGGGTATATTGGGATCACAGGTATGAAGGGGTCTGCTGCAGGATAATTCGTTCAGCTGCTGTGCCAGACCTTGCGCTGATTTTCATAGGAACCCCCATCATTGACCCAGCTACCGACACAATTTATCTCTTTTCCAAGTCTTATAAAGACCCAAATCCGGGGGGCCCGACTGGGTACCTCAATGGCATGTATCGAGTTTGGGCCCTCAGTGCTATTGATCTATCCACGAGAACTGGTTTTCCGGTTATATTGGATGGCCATCCTGCTGACAACGACTTGGGAAAATATTTCCATGGTGGAACGCATTTACAGAGACCTAGTGCGCATTTACAAAATGGTATACTTTACGGGGGTTTTGCTGGCCACTGGTGAGTAGTTCTAGAGCCCCAGTAACCGGAGGGTAACTATATGTAGATATATACTAACGTAATTCACCTCTTGCAGCGACCAGTTTAACTACACGGGGTGGGTCGCGGGAATTGACAAGACAACTGGAGAAGTCAAGGCAATGTTTAGCACCGAAACCGGGCGTGCTGCACACCCACAAGACGGAACCTGGAATGGTGGTGGTGGTGGTGCTGGAAGTACGCATTTCTCTCAATATTGCCGCAGAGTATATTTAAAGCAATGGCTAACAAGTGGTTTAAATAGTCTGGATGGGAGGATTTGGGTTTTCCTCTGATAGTGCAAACCGTTTCTTCTATGTGACTGGGAATGGGTATGGACATGAAAACCAGCAATTTCCAGTTTCCGGCAAAACTCCACCAGGTACTCTGGAGGAGTCCATAGTGAATATGGCAGTCGATACTGCTACAGGGAAAGTCAAGCCACAAGACTTCTTCCAGCCTTATGAATACCTAAGCCTCGATGCTGCGGATAAGGATTTTGGCAGTGGTGGACTTGCTCTGCTAGATCCAGGGACCTTTAATGGCGCGAATGGCCAGCGTCTTGGTGCTACTGTCGGGAAAAATGGGAAGATGTACATTGCAAACCTTGATAATCTTGGGGGTTACCGACTCGGGCCCGGTGGTGGGGATAAGATTGTCCAGACCATAAACACTCCCGGAGGTAGTGCGGTGTTTGGAGGTGTTGGGTCATACCCGGGAGAGGGGGGATATCTTTATATGACACCTGTAAGTACTAGTAGTCCTGGAGTTCCTTATGGAACCACCAAGCTGACGATAACACCAATGGGAGTACAGGTTGGATACAACACTGTGGTGTACAAGTTCGGACACGATAATGATGGGAACGCTATCTTCACCCAAGTTGCCATGACAGATGAAACCTCCGCTGGGAGAGTCGGCGCCGGTGTTCCTACCATTACTTCGCTCGATGGAACCTCTGGTACCGCCATTTTATGGTTGACTGACCCCGACAATGGACTGCGAGCCTGGAAAGCTGTCCCAGAGGCTGGCAAGATGATCCGAATCCCACTTCCCCCAACTGGTTTCGTCAATAAATTCCAGCGCCCAGTCTTCGGTAATAAGAAAATCTATCTGTCCACATCAAATGGTCAAATCCTCTGCCTGGGGAGCCCGGTTGCACTCCCATTGACCTGCTCTTCCCCAGTTGATTTTGGCAATGTTCTCTTAGGAACAGTAGCAACACTCAAAGTCAATTGTACTTGCAATATCCCGGTTACATCGATTGCAGGCATTGTCATCCAGAACACAAAGTACTTCCGTGCATCGAACGCCTCCTTGCCTACTGGTCCATGTGCCAAGGGTAGCGCTTTCAGCTTCCCAGTATACATGAATTTGACAGATACCGTTATAGCGGATATGCCAAACACCACGGTTCCCGGTGTTATTCCAGGGCCTGTTTCTGGTGCAATCAACATTCTCACAAATAACGGAGTGACTGGGTACAGTTCTTCACAGCCAATAGCCCTGGCTGGGGTTCTCGTATCAAATGCTGCCATTCTTCAAGTAACGCCATCCGAGGTTTCATTTGGAGGGGTTGTGGTTGGTTCGCCTGATGCAATTGCTGGTATGCTTCAACATGCAATCCAACATGAATAGTGATACAAGTTACTGACATGCTTCAAATAACTTAGGTGTAACTAGCTCTATGTTCATTAATAATCTGGGAAAGCAATCACTGCAACTAACAGGATATGCATATACCTTGGATGAGCTTGCTGACCCAGACCCAGCTTGGGTGAATGTTCAACCATCGGCAAATGATTCCAGCGTCTGGATTCTTAATGATGGTTTTACGGCCAAACTCCCCCCACTGGGCACTGAACTTCAGGGTGGCGCTAGTATTGCAGTTGAGCTTCGGTTCACCCCTTCAGCGATTGGTGACTTCTCACTTATATTGGGAATTAAGAGTAATGCAAGTGGGAATACATACAAGGTCATTGTGCTTGCTGGGTAAGTCTGCTTCTTTGAATCTACCTCTGTTTTATCCTTTCCCCAGGTATCTCTCAGCTTCCATACCAGCTAACGCCGGCTCTCAAAAGTGTTGCTGCTACGGCCCCGATTGGTCTCCTGGAGACAAAGGTTGGTAACGGGACTTACACGAACTCAACCACTGTTGAACTCGGGAAGTTGCCGGGCGGAACTACAATTCAATCCGTTATTAGGATTACGAATAATGGTGGCTCAGCCCTTACTATTACCAAGTCGAAGCCTCCAGAAGGTGCTGAGCTGGGTGCCGTCAACCCCTCAACTGACCTGCATGAGGGCACTCACATCCTTCCCAACACAAGTGCCCTTGGGCTCGTTAGTTTCGAGCCTCTCGTGAGCAACATACTAAATCAGCTTCCACGGGATATCAGTGGCCAGTGGACTCTAAACACAGATGGCTTGGATTTTGGTGGGCCTTATGAGGTTAAGTTTCATGGCACTGCGATCACAACCCAGGTTGGTCCTAAATTCGCGAATGGCTCTTCAATCTATCGTTATCTTGGCTGCTACAAGGACTCAACGGCTAAACGTATTGAACCAAACAACTTTATAAACCAAACTTCAAACGAGAACGGCTTGTGCCAAGAAACCTGCAAGAAGGGCAACTGGGCATTTGCCGGCACCGAGTACAATTGGGAATGTTGGTGTGGAAACTTCATTCCGGATGACAGTCTACTTTCAGATAACTCCTTGTGTACAAGCCAGTGCTCTGGAGACCAAACCCAAGTTTGCGGTGGTCTCGGTGGATATGCAAGCTTTTATTACGACGTTACCAGGTATGATCCGGTCACGAAAGCATTCGATGGTATAGTCGGGAAAGGTATTCCACACATTGTCCAGTCAGCTGGAAATTTCACCTACCAGGGCTGTTATAGTGAAGCCACCAGTGGGCGGGCTCTCAGTCAAAGTTCTATCAGCAGTGTCAATGTCAATGTTCAGTTCTGTGCCAACTACTGTAAAGCTTATACGTACTTTGGCGTCGAGTACGGCCGAGAGTGTTACTGCGGGAACACCTTGGCAGCCACCTCCACAAAGAAACCGGATACAGACTGCAGTATGTTCTGCGCTGCGGATGAGTTTGCCTATTGTGGTGCTGGAGGTAGACTTGGGTTGTATCAAAAGGGTGTAGGCTCGACGAGTAGCTCCGCCGTGACAAGCACCACATCAGCCCCTGTGACCTCAACCACTACCACAAGCACGACAACCACAACCACCGCCGGGCCTACTGGCACAGCAAACTACACTTATATTGCGTGCTGGGCTGACAATGATCTCGGCAACCGCACTCTACAAGGCAAGACTATACAGGACCAGGGAGACAGTCCAGACTTTTGCCATACCTTTTGTGCCGGATTCGCATATTTCGGACTCGAATATGGCTATGAGTGTTGGTGTGGTGATGTAGTCAGGGACGCCTCCGAACAGCGACCGGAGACTGAGTGCAATATGCCATGTACCGGTGATGAGACCAAGCTTTGCGGTGCCGGTTACAGATTGAGCTTGTACCACAATGTTCCGCCTGCTCCCGCCAATACCACTACTAGTACCACCACTGTAATTGCTACGATTACAACTCCCACCAATACCACCACTGTAATTGCTACCACCACAACTCCTGCCAATACCACCACTGTACTTTCTACCACCACAAACCCCGTCAATACCACCATCACTACTACTAGTACTACTACTGCAATTGGTACAACCACACTTCCAGTCAATACCACTACCATTGCTGTAGGTGATACAACATCAGTGACCACAACCTCAACCACCACTGCACCCACTGCTACCTCAATCTCTACATACCTAGGCTGTTGGACCGACACTGTTGGGAACCGAACTCTCCGCGCAAAAACCTTCCGCAACGCAAATATCACCGTTGAAAGCTGTGAAGCTTCTTGTCTGCCGTATGGAGCTTACTATGGGGTCGAATACTCGAATGAGTGCTTTTGCGGGAAATTGCTTGAAGGGCCAACTACCAAGAGGAACGAGACCGAGTGTAATATGAAGTGTGCTGGAAATGCGAACGAGACTTGTGGTGGCTCCAATCGCTTGAACCTGTACATCTACAACAGAAATCTTACGACTACCACGACCACCACCACGACAACCCTCCCAGCTACTGATCTAACAACCGCAGTCACCACTACCACTGCCGGCATTACAAGCACTACCAGCACTACCAGCACTACCCACATTACCAGTACTACCAGCACCACCGACACTACCAGCACCACCAACACTACCAGCACCACCACAACAGGGGTAGTAACAACAACTGCAACTACAACTCCTGTAGGAGATGCGAACTTTGGTTACTACGGGTGTTATACAGACAAAGTCGGCGCCCGTGTTCTTGCCAGCTGGGGCATTCCGGCAAGTGCAACGATGACAATTGAAAAATGTCTCACTGGATGTTCGCAATACGAGTTTGCAGGGCTGGAGTATGGACGGTATGTTGCTCTTATAACCACCACCCCATGATATAGGTGCTAATTTCAAACTGTAGCGAATGCTGGTGTGGCAACACACTTAGTTCCGCAAGCCTCCTGAGGCCAGACAGTGAGTGTAACATGGCATGTGCCGGCGACGCTACCGAAAAATGTGGTGCTGGCAGCAGGTAGGTCTCCCCATATTTCCCCCTGTAGACACGCAAGGCAATTCTAACAACCAGTTCAGGTTGTCCCTATTCCGGAAGAAAGCAGTGTCACCAACTGCGACGTCTTGATTCTAGAAATTAGATTTGGGGGATGGATTTTGGGGAAGCTGGTTGTTGGATGGGGGAAGGTAATGAAGGATAGTGCTCTTTAGGTTATGGGAACATGGAATTTATAGGTTATAATGATAATTTGTCTGCATTGTATGTCTCTAGTATTTCATCCAGGGACTTAGGGATGAGGGTAATAATAATGGGTGATGAATGTAGCTTTTGATGTTGGAAAACTACCAGAACCGCAGAAGTTCTTACATTTCCCTATATACATATAAATACTATTCTCGGGTGCATCCAGACTACACACACATCCCATATACTGTGATTGAGGGTGTCCTAGCAGCTGAGAAGATTTTGTCCAGCAGCTGTGCAGGTCATTACCCCTTAGCCCACTGTGACAATGTGCAACGACGCCGCGACATATTATAGGCATATGGATATTAAGAACAGAAAACAGGACCAGCCAATATATAGAACAATAGTATCCATCTACGATCTGCCAGTGTCAGTCTAGTTAAATATACAGATGGGTCAAAGTGACCTATGCTTTTTTGTTTTTTGTGGAGCCTATACGCCTTCCCCCCGAAGGGAGCCTTGGGCTATGAGGCGGAAAAGTAACCTATGTAATATGCATACTTCAGTTTGATATGCATGCCAGATGAAGCTCTTCATGTTTAGGCACTCCTGTATTCTCTGGGCATTGAAATACTAGTAGACCTTCCGAAGGGAACTTTGGTGTAATGGATTCACTCTGCAATGCACCAAGAGGCAGCTACTCTACATTTTCTGAGGTTTAATTGGAGCCGAGCGCTCGTGAGGGGCAACCAATCAACCAATCCATATAAAACTTAGGGCAATGATGCACATGCCGGACTCGAGAGTATCCAGTCTGATATGGGTATGATAAAGACGGATCTAGAGACCTCCCCTGATGGACCGTTATTGGGATGAGCCTCGAGGCTGGTAATCTTGCTCCTCTTGGTGTTACCCTGAGCGGGGGGGGCTTGAGACTTTTTTTTTTTTTGAGTCTATACGTCTTTTCCCCAAGGGGTGCCATAGGCTATGAGACTTGAGACTGAAATAGTCTTGATAAAATCACTAGGAAACAATTCTTGTATTCGAGGTATAAGCTAATTTATCCCAGTCGATGCGCACGCTTATACCGAATATATTCATTTATCAGACATGCTGCCCTCGTCTCATAGCCTAAGGCTCCCTTCGGGGGAAAGGCGTATAGACTCCAAAAAAAATATGCAGTGCCCTGGTGACAACCTCAGACATGCATACGACATGCATGCCCATTGCTCAGGTTATGCAATAAGGAACCTTCATATACCTCTGGATAGTACCTATATTTCAGGATCGATAGTTGTAACGGGACTGTGACTACGGAAGCTCCAGGGAGCGTTCGTGACTATGACTGTGGACTGTGACTGTGGCTATGACTGTGAGACGAACGTTGGTATTCAGAAGTAGATACAGGACGTTGCGTGAGGAAGAGAATGGACAATAGAGCGTAGACGGGTCTTTAATAGACAGCGTCTTCCTCACATACATATCCCATCGCATGAATGCATAAATACATGAAACGCAGATCGCATATGATACGCAGATTGAACAGATCGCATATGATACGCAGATCGCATAACCATATGAAACGCATTGCGCATCGCTACATCTAAGCGCCGTGACAATAGTCCCCAAAGATTGATGGTACATACAATCCCCTTAATGTGAAGCAATTGTGTGGCCCTCAAAAGCCTCATCTTTAGGAGTTTATGCAACTTCGTGTCTTACATCGTTCGCAGTGGCAGATCTGGACTGAAAAAAAAGATAAGAGTTGCAAATAACCCCGCAGGAGTAGAGTATATAGAGCTCAAGCCTACTGTGTACATGTAGTATGCATAGGACCAACGGCGTGAGGTGGGTCCCGGCACGAGAGCTAGAAATTTTGAAAGTAGTAATGCTTGGGCGCCGAATATCCCACACGAGTGGGGACTATCATATTTTCATGCGCGGGGTTGAATGCCTGCACTCGGACTCATGATCGCCCGCCACATACTCGTCAATGGTTTAAATTTCTTCTGGCAATAAAATGGTCAGGAGTTGCTGAAATGCTTATTGTACGATACAAAGTGATTTCCGTGGCATTCCTACTGATAGCTTAGGCTTATTCGCAGAAGGGGCTCTGACCAAGAGGGGGACTTGCTCAACAGCTTTCAAGAGTGGCAGATCCAGAATAATCACGATAATATAGGCCTGGAGTATGCACATGATGGCCCTTGATCGAAGCATATCTCTGAAGCTCCGATGACATGAGTGGTCACTGGCACAGTTGTATTCGATCGACAGTCCCATTGAAGGTGAGGCTGTAGAGGAGCTCTTGTCCGTCGTATTGTTTAGGAACACGGTACATGCTATGGGGAATTTCTTTTTTGAAAATCATTCAGTCTATCTAGACTATGACAGGATGCTATGCGGATCAAACACTGGGTCTCTCATATATACTAGAACTAATTTGGAAACATAGATCAAGGGTTTTTTTTATTGGCAAAGCAATACTCATATTCATACTATCTAGTATATGACAAGGGCACGCATCCCCGGGCGGCGACCTGGCTGGATTGTCCGGCCTCTCGGCCGCACCAGCCGCTATCTACATACCTTTATCAATAAATTTAAAGGAAATCTGCTACCCTTTAAACCAGTCTGGGTCCCCCATATCTCTTCCGCTCGTCGTCCTCTCCCGTCACCAACTAGTCCGTAGCTAGCAGGTGGGCTGCGTTCCACATTCGCAGAAGGGACCCCCTGTCTTTCCAGTTTTGTGCAGCCATCTCCGCATTGGGCCCCAGTCGGTAACGATCCAGGTCAATCCCCAAATCGCCTGTCTGCCCTACCGCCTTATATTGGGGTCGCTTGTCATATATCCTGTACGCTTGCTTGATTCAAGGGTTTGCATGTATTCCGGAGAACAAATCAACTGAACAGGCCCTGGTTTGTTGGTTTATGCAATCACCTTACTTTTTTTCTTCGGATATCAGTATACCTATATCTCCTTAAAGGCACAGGAACGAGGTTCGTCTCTTAGCCTATGGCTCCACAGACGTATAGTCTCAAAAAAAAATATCTATATCTCCTCTGCTAAAACATTACCCTATCCTGCCTTCCTCTACCAATGTTATCATTATTGCTACTGGAATTACTTATACTATTTTTTTGTCTTGAAAATCATGACTCGTATTCCATCTATCTACTGCTTATACTAGAATTGAGGTCGCTAGTGATTTTGCCAGACAAACACATGTATGGACTATAGGTATGTCGTTTAGAGATGTCATAAGCGCAGTTTGATTTGAAAAAAACTGGGAGGAGTTTTTAAAAAATGGACTAAAACAGTAATGTCATATGACACCAGCCTCCTACATACACGTATTCCCTTGAATTAGACATATTGGAGGGTCAGCCTATTAGCCCTCCTCTTAGTTCTGGAGACCCTCAAGCCTCGGGTTGCCAAGTAGCTTGTCATATCCCTCCCATCAGGAATGCATACGAATAATCAGTATAAAAAATAGTTATAGAATTACACGCACGCTGGGGGAGAGCATACGATGCGGGAACTTTTGTGTGGTCAGAAAACCCAGAACACCCAGTGGCTGAGGAAGACCCCAAATTAATGTCAGAACAACTAGTGGATGTAGTCAGTTACTGTCCACATCAGTAGATATAGTGCAAAATCAGCCCAGACATCTCCCGTGAACTCTTCAGGCCAGCAGCCTTGGATCCATGCCAACTCTAGTTTAATTTTTGTGATCTGTGGTGACCGTATGGTGCAAGTCTGGTAAGTTTGGATGCCCGAACAATCACCCTGGAGGTGAGCATATGACTATGGTGCTAGCAGGCCTACTGTAACATTTGTGTACAGTTTACAATCGGTGTCTAGGCAAACTTGGCACCCAGTGATCACATTTTGTCCTAGCGGTTATGGATACTCTCCAACAGGTTATGAGCCCGGTGCGCATGGAGCACAAGTTCGATTCCCTGAGAGAGCGCTGGGACAAAAGGAAGGGTATTAAATGGTTACCGTACTTACAATGATATGAGCCTCAGCCGCCGCAGTTTGATGTTTAGTTTATTGGCCCTGAAGAGTTTACCAGGAGCATAATTGTTGATTTGATCCCTGTGTGCGGTTTGGGGGGATCCGGAAGTGTTGGTGTACACCCAGTGATCACGTTTTGTCCTATATAGCGGTTATACTCTCCAACATCTGATGGGCTATCCCTACTTACGTACCGGTAACCCGTTTAGGTATAAATAACCGTAACCTATTCCAGATTTGATAAGAACTTAACTAGAATTTCCTAGGATTTCCGTGCTTGGCACAAATTGACCATACAAGCTTGGCAGCTACCTTCTCTCTAGGTAAACATTGAAAAAGAATTTACGAGTGTAGAGATATTCAAAAAAGCAAGAGGAAAAGATATAGGCTTTCAAATCTGAAATCGGGTTGTTCTCGTGCCCAGACCGATTTATTTTTGAGTGGGTGGCTAAATCAAATCGGGTCTGTTTTGGCGGAGCTAATAGGGGTGCCAGTTTTTGGGTTGGTTATCAGAGGGCAAATGAGTAATGCGGCCACGGCTCAGCACACAAAGCCTATCGAATGCAATAGCAAGCACTAGGCTTCTCAACTGGGAACTATCTACCATTGGCACTGTGATTCGTGGTGGTACATTACAGCAGTGCTAGAGGGCCTGAAGGCCACATAATTGAGCGCCAATAAAACCTGAAATCTCACACCCGAGTGATGCAAAGAGTTGAGATGGAAAATTTTATGTGGGTTGTTATGCTAAGCCCCATTGATTCTATGACTCCTTGATTACACACAAAGCTTTCCAGCTGAAGTTGTGTACTACATATGCTGATACAAGAGGGAGAGCAGGAGGGAATACGGAATTGCAGTCAATTTCATGTACATTTCCTGCAACCTATTAACCCTGCAACCTATTAACTCAAGTAGGTAGGCGGAGTCGCAGGCAGTGTAAGGCTTGTATGGTGCCGGCAACATGAAACCAACCTACTGTATCATTTTCTGAGTGGCGATCTCTAACTTGTTTAGGTATAAATCATTCTAAACTATGCCAGATTAGGTAAGAACATATCTAGGAATTTCCGTGCTTGGCACAAATTGCCCAGAAAAACGCCAAGGCTTGGCAGCTATCATGCAAGAGTCATCAGCAGAAGTTAGATTAGTCATCCATTTATTTCCTACTTCGGTTAGTTTTCCTACTTCTTGGCATGTGCCATTTTTCTATTCTCTTATACAAAATGTTCCTTCTTCCTACCCTTATAACTTTCTCAATCTTTTATTTTTTTTTATTCTAAGAGCGTAACCTTATTCTACAAGCCTTGCTCTATTAGTTTACGCTTTAATTTATTGTTCTAAATATGTTGTGGTTGTTGAGATAGAAAACTCCGTCGGACCTGCAATTTGGTGAAATTTGGGTCGGTTTCATGTTGCCGGCACCATATACGTAAAGCGCGGACGTTGTATGGTTGTGGTAATTCCTTTTGTTTAACGTGCATATAGATAGATACATACTGTATATAGCTAGTCTGCCTAAAAACACTAATGCATGGCCTATGGGATACTGTAGGCTATGTAGCAGGGCAGATATGTACAGTACCTAAACGGGTAGTGTCACCAGACTAGCATGCACCTTGTGTAATTTCCGCATCCTAGGTTCGGCTTAGGTACCGGTACATCCCCATAGTTCTGTTACGGCGGGCTGATCATGGCAGCATTTCATGTAGTTATCCACATACTGGTTCGGTGATGTGTGAGCGGGGTGTCGTAAATAACATTAATATTCTGCCGGATAAATGCATGTCGTGGGATTGGGGAGCTGTATACATTCGCGCCAACGAGTCCAGCACTGACGTATGTAGTACCTAGCCACTCTGTCATATTCCCAGATCTGGGGAATACCTAATCCTACTACCTAGTTAATCAGTCAGAATTGCGCCAGCACCCACACGAGCTAGGTGCTCGAGGATGAGGGGAAGCCGTGGCAGGGGGACCCTAGCTTAACATTCATGCCATACAAATAACATTATCAATTTTTAGTGGGTTTTTTTCGACGTTTACGTAGTGTGTGACCAGTGGCTCATTTCATTGTTTTCTAGGTACCACACATCAGCTGTGCCAGCTGGGAGATACTATTGTGCCACCGCCAAAATACGAAGGCAAACGGCCACAAGAACCTGCTACCAGTATACCAGATGCAGTTTGTGTCGGTTGGTTCCCCTCAACATAATTTTTATATTACTGGCAACCAAAATACCACAGCAAAATCAGAGCTTTCCACTAGGGAGCCCATTTCACCTTCATCTGCTGTATTCGCGATGCCCTTGATCTAGGATTGAAGCAATCCTCTTCACTGCATACAAGGGGCACAGAAGCTCAAGAGAAAGTAGTATGAAACTCGCAACCACACAAAGCTTACCAACATATAACTTTTGGTCTATAGCTAAGAAGACTACAGTGGTGTCCATATTAGGTCCAGACGCCTGCAAAATCCCAGCTGCAGCAAAGATTGGCAAAGTGCTTC
>Ga0307514_10004330_pt1 | contig 13084 bp, 14 predicted proteins | sample 16_EM_MG_FD_203088 | JGI IMG/M metagenome (GOLD analysis project Ga0307514, IMG submission 203088) | Populus trichocarpa ectomycorrhiza microbial communities from riparian zone in the Pacific Northwest, United States - 16_EM | ecosystem: Host-associated > Plants > Roots > Unclassified | place... | reverse complement strand
GTTCCTGGTTTTTCGTGTTTTTTAGGGGGGTTACACATTGGTGCCCACAAGGATTTTCTCCCACTTCTTAGGGGCGCAGGACCCCCAGACAGCCCACATAAACAACTACCTTGTCACCTCTTCTGATCTCACCCTCGAGTGAGCACTAATTAAAATTCCCCGCACAGTCTCATGACTCGCGGTAACAGGAGAGGACGTGTTGCTAAGTCTACTGTTCTGGTGCACGATCTTCAACTAGGAAGAGAGGGCATAGTAGCTCCACTACAGACCCCAGTGCAGCAAACACCAAGCAGGAGTTCGACGCAGTAGGGCTGGAACCGAGTTTGAAGTTACCTCGTCTCGAATCAGTATAAAACAAGAAGAAGTGAAAAATCCAGAACCGTTATTTTTGCGGGGGTCAATGGACTTGTACGAAATGCCTCCGCAGAAGCGCAAAGTTGAATTACAAGGCCAATTGGTCATCCCCCCTCTGAAGCAGATACGCTGGGTCCATGAAAAGATGAAAGGTAAGCTGCTTACTTGAAGTTGTAAGAGAAGCGCTGTGTATGCTAGCTAACCCATGGTTGTTGAGCGGATTTAGAAACTGCATTCCTATTGAATTTAAGGATTGCTGCAATTGGTGGTACCGGTACTGCTTGATCATGTGGAAGAGAGAGTTGATAAAATTAATCTGGGTCAATCGGCATTCAAAGTGGCAGCACAACAGTTAAATCCGACGGAAGAGAGCGGCGGGACTAAGCTCAATGAGCCAATAGGAGTTCGAGTTATCAAACAGTGGAATTCGTCTAAAAAATACTGTACATCCATCGGGAACTCAGGAAGTATTTCGAATGTTCTTGATACTCGCAGGATTGTCGATCATGGGAAGCGTGGCACAGACTCTATTGGATTGGGCAACTCATGCGAGAGATATCGCGGAAAAACACCATCACTGTCATTATTACGACGAAAGTCACATTAAAAACACTTTTAAAAAAGGTTTTCTCATCGGTGGAGAGTGGAGTTACTCTATCGGGTTAGGCAGTAGCTGTAGAAGTAAACCAGATTAGGTATTAGCGGATAGGCTCAAGAGATAAGGAATGTGGACACAGACAGACAAGCGAGCAAGGAGAGCTACACGCACGCAAATTTACAAGGCAGGAGTCTGGTTGCACTAGCCCCTCGCAGAGACTCCGAGTTTGGCTTGGTGGTGGGGATATGGATATACCTGTGGACTGCAACGTTATATGTCAGATACCTATCCTTCTACCAGGTTAGCCAACGCCGGACTCTGATTGACTGGTTTTTAGAGGGGACTGAAAGACATAAGGCACATCTGCAATGTGAGAGGTTGGGTTGCTTCTCGGATAGGCAAAGGAAGGTATTGAGGGAGCGGGTTCGTGAGTTGGTTGAAGAGGCTGGTGGGGAAGACGATTCAACTGTCAGTCTTTCTACTTCGGAATCGGAGTCTAGTCTGTTTAGCAGTGAGTTGGGGGGGGGGGGTAAGATTGATTGGGAGGGTGAAATAAAATTGAGGCAAGAATTCAGGGTGGCAAAATCACGAGTGTTTCGTTGGATGCCTGCCAATAGATAGATCTCGTCATCTCTTCCGAATGAACCCAGATTCTTTTATGAGAATTTGGGGACTAATAGAACAATATCCACACTATCTCTACGGGAGGCCAGTGCCTGCTCTGTACCTTTGATTATGATATCAAATGTCTTTGGCACGAGATCAGTGGCTGCCAGACTATGGTTGAAATATCACATCAAACCTCCTTAAGCCTAATCCGTTGGGTGGATTCTATCCTACCGCTTTCAGTAATCTCCTTTGCTTACAGCATAACTGCAACAGGTATCTCATTGGTACCTCAGAAGAGTCCCCCTCCCCTTCTCCAATAACTAGACTTGCCAAGCTGTTGGTAAACACCCTACAATAGCTCGTTCTATCTCAATGGAATGACTTTATAAGACCTCATCATGTAATAGCTACGTATTCACTGTGCCAGATACAGCTCAGAATATTTGCTAGATGGAACAATTGAATGAATTCACCCTCACTTGTATTCGCATCTCATATTGTGAGTATCTAACCCAATACACAGCCATATATCCCCAAATTCACCTCTATTCAATACCCGCAGCCTCTACTATGTCCCGGAGTGGTGCCGGGAGGTAGCGAGGGTCCTGAGACAGAGCTAGTTAATTTTGTTTTGTATGTATGTAATTCAAAGGGGAGAGGGGCAGAGATTACCCCCCGGGATGAACAAGGCTGCGGTCTCTCGTCATAGTCTAGATAGACTGAATACGATGCCAAAAAAACAAAAACCTCTACTTTACCGCTGGCACCATATCTATTGAATCTGCTTCATTCTCGCGTTCCATCATTGGACATATAGCTGAAACGCTGCATACCTATATTACGTAACCTACTCCAATAGCCCAATACAACCAGGGGTAGGTAAACATAAACGTAATCATCACATCATACGTTCATAAAGTACTACGGTCATGTGGAATGAAAAAATCAACAGGTTAGCGACGACAGCGGAAGATTCTAGGCGTTAGCCTAATGTATATGTACGTAATAGATGGGCTTTATCTAGAGGTTGAGGTGACCTGCTCTGTACAGCTCTTAGCATTGCTAATGCTTGAAGGAATCGCAATGAGGATTGAGATGACATCAATCATCGATGTCATTTATCGATGTCGCATGATGTATTAGGTGACATGTAAATATTCCAACTCTCCGTAGCATTCTATGGTAGCATAGCTTCACGCGCTAACTTCCTTTCAACATGGGGTAGTGCGCTCTACACCCACCACATCAGTTACAAACTGGAGGAACAAGTCCCTCAGGGTACGACGCTCGGGATGAGGACGGAGGATGGATGGCATAACGGCATGGATGACATACATGGATGACATAAGTGGAAGATAAGGGCTAAGCCTGAGAGGCACTACGGGTATGCTGGGCACTGGGCACATATGCAGATGGGTAAAACGAGAGACTAGACAAGATCATCACCACTCTACCATATATCATATACCGTACCATAATAGAATATCCCTGTCCTCCCTCACTGCATACAGCCCTCTCATTGCATACACCCTGCCTTGTCCCTCTATACCTGGTGCTTCCACAAACATCCTTGTATACATCCTCTTTACTCTGTCGTACTCCAAACACTGCACTACAATGGCAGGCAATCGTATAAAAAAATCACTTTACCCGAATTTTTACATCTTTTCTATAATATCATATACAGAAGCTACTGAGACAAATCTGCAGGTCTAGACTAGTACTGCAATAGAAGGACTGTTCCTTTGGTTGACGTGATGATCTTGATGCATCGAAATATGCTGTGACGTGCGGACCTTCGCCAGCTATGACATGTCGAGTATTGACAGCCCCCTTTACATATCTTAGGATCTGTTTCAGGGCCGCCATGTGTCGTTCTGCCGGATTCGAAGCGAATTGCGTTACCTTTGTAACTACGAAAGCCAGATCGGGTGCTTGAATCAATATGGAACACTCTCTTGCGACAATGGTGACTGAGCAATTGCACAAAAAAAATAAGAATATTCTAGTAATAAAAATATAATATATGCGTATAGCTGATATGTTTGTAACGAGAGAAGTCTGTATCAGACCAATACCAGCCAAGGCACGACGTATAGCGAAATTCACGAGTAGAATCATGCAAGAATAGGGAAGGCGATGAGAGAAAGACAGGAGTTGAATGATGAAAAAGTACGAGTAAGAAAGTGCCCAAATCCCACGTCATACGACGTATTCACTCAAGGCACGTATTCACTCCATAATCGATATATTGATATCCCTTCGGTTGGGCTTATGCCATGTTGCTGCGTACAGTAGCACATAACTGGCTCAGCCTCCAGACCACTCACATGACAAAGCACCCCTGTAGTTACAGTGGTATATGTCTGCTACGCCTTCTGACAACTCAATGAGAATATCTATACAGAATACAGAACTCTCTATTTGTTATAGCTACCCGCATGAACCCTCCAGCTCAGAGCAAGGCAAACCACAGCTCCTGGAGAGGGGAAGGTGGGGATACATGAAAATATGCATTCAGCCTCTTTATCCACTCCCAGTAGTCATCCACACAAGGACATACTACTACTCCCATATAGAGATCAATTCCTATCCAAATCTTCAGCTCATTAACTGTACAATCTGTTGGAATAACTAATCACGCTGGCGTGGGGAACATATCATATGAGATGCCGTCGTGAGAGATGCCGTCGTGGGGAATGTGAGATGCCGTTGGGAAGTGTCGTTTAGGTAGTGCAAGGAGAAAATGGAATGAATGATATATGAGGCAGTGTCTTCGTAGTGGGAGAGGCAGTCTTCAGTCTTCAGTCTGTGAACAGGTTCTGTTATTGAATATATTCATCCACTTGTCTCCCGCGGTGACCCAAGTGAACCAGCTCTCTAATATCAGACGACGTAGGAAACAGTGAATTCCCACACAATCATGCCATCGCCGTACACTTGTCACTTGTAACGATAGTAGTTATTTGTACATATTCCATCCAGTGGGCTTTGCGGAAGAGGTGCAGAAGGGAATGGGCTTGCATCATGTTCGACATATGCCTCAAACAGCTGATCTGCTGGTACTGAGAGCAGATTAATGTCTACTTCTTTACACTTTAGTGGCATCACATTGAGTTAATTCTACGCATGCCGGTTGTTGCTGAATATTTGGCTAGAATTCCTAGCGACACTAGATAATGTTCTGTCTCAGCAACACAAGGGATAATAATGAAAAAGATTAGGTACAGCGGGGAGTCACATAAGTGTGGGGAATGGATTCCGCCAGACATAAGGGGTCAATTTCACTGGCAATAGCTCGGTGAAACCTCAAAAACACAGCCAAAATGATTTACACACACCCCAAAAATAGATGTCTGTATAATTGAACTTATTTTCTGAATTTGGAAGCACATAATTATATGAGTGTAGGTAGATAAGAGGCTGGGACTTTCCCCCTTTAAGAAACCTTAATAGCAGCTTAGTCACCCAGATATGCAACCATTTAACAAAGTGCAAAGTTGCCAAAATACACTATTCCCCATACAAACTAGTGCCAAACTTGCGTCTTTTGACATGACTTCAACTCTATAGACCACTGTGCCCCAATTCTATCCTAGGACTCGAGAAGGGTACTGGTGGAATGCGTTTCCCCATCTGTTGAGTGTTTTTTTCTCTTTTTTTCTCTAAGTCTGAACGTCTCTTCCCCGAAGGGAGCCTTATGTTAGGGGCACGGGGACTAGGGAGGGCTCCAGGGAGCACACGGGCTAAGGCTCGGGGACTAGAGGCCCATAGGTAACGCTGTACATAGATCTAGATACCTGTAAGGAAGACATAAGTTAAGTTCCTTCACTTATTTCTTCCGTACACCAAGCTAGTTGACCACCGGGAAAGACTACAATTTCGCAGGTATAACAGGGATTATGTAATAAGGTAACAACCGTACCTTGTACTGAAGGATTTCCTTAAGAATCAGATAATTTCTCTCACATGATTTATTTACCTTCTCATCAGATTTTATTATGATGTAATAAGTTTAGGACGCCGTCCTAATACTTCTATTTATAAACATGTAACCTACCTATTCATGGAAGGCCTGGCGGGCCTTGGGGGCCTTTTCTAAGGTACTCCTACGGTACTTGTATGGTACAGTCTTGGCTAGGCTCGGATTGCAAGATATAGGGACCTTATGCACCCCTCTGGATTTCAGATTTTCTCTTCAGATCAATTCTTAGATAGAACTCAATACAAGAGATCAACCAGTTAATCACCAAGTCCCCCTGGGACTATTACCCTCAACACATTTAATCACCTACACATATATTTATAATCTTGATAATTAATAAGTATATGACTTATTACTAAGTCCTTATTTATTACAAGACCAACACTTTACAATACCAGACGTTGTGTGAGGAGGAGAGCCATACGTCATAGGGAGGGCATAGATGGCGTCGACGGGTCTTTTATAGACAACGTCCATACTCCTAACATGTCTATCCGCAAATGTCCCTCCTCACATGCCCATCCTCACATGTCCTTGCTCACATGCCCGCATATCATATTACTGCATCTTACATATCTCGTGTCGGCTAATATCGTGTGCCATGACACCTTAGGCTATGAGAGGGCCCCGTTCCCACCCCTTTGAAGGTTTGGGTTTGCATACGGAACAACATGCCACACCATCTAGTCTGGTTGGCACAACACCCTCCTCCACCAAGGCCCATTCAGGCTTGTCTCAGTATGAACTTCACTGACTAGGCATATTAAAAAGAGTATGCATATTAGTCTTATGCCAAGCCCCTGAAACAGCTGGTTGTGCATATGGAAAATACACGCTATATACTGTTGGAATGTGCCTTACGCCACTATATCAACTCCAACATATACTTACCTCACAGCATGTGAGAGATGATCATCACGTGGGTGATGATACATGGGTGACATAACATATATAGCACTCAATCATGTATATAGATAGGTGGAGAGTTTTTTTAGTTTTTTTTTTGGCCATATATCTGTACCGCTGCCACTCTGATATGACCATATGTACAAAGCACGTGGGAGCAGAGTCGGCGAAAATGCTTGGTATTATCATGTATCTCAGAACCTAAGGTCAAATGTAGTCAAATGTCAAACTAGAGTTTGGCCAAACTCGTTTAATTCACGGCATTACATGAACAGACACGTATCTCGTACCCAGACTCTCTGCGCTGCCAAGACAATTAAAAGGCAAGTGTAAATCAGAGCACGCAGAAATATTCCAACCTAAACTGTTCTCGCGCCTAGACCGATTTATTTGTGTGGGTGCTTAAACCTAAACCCCATACTAGAAAAAACCCCGATACCCAGTGACCTTAATAATAAATCCCTAAATAAATCCCTATTTCATCGATATCAATGTCTCGAGTGTTCCCCTATAAGCCATGCCAAGTCCACCACCTCCAACCCAATCCCGTCAATCCAATCCCAGTACCAGAGGCATCAGCAACCAACCCACAAGCTCGAAACCATATTATTAATTGAGGCAGCCATATTAGGGTTATTCATACTAAGCATCGACGTAGCAAGTACCCCAGTGCAACCAAAGTTGTCATAGAGCCTGAAGATGCAATTATTATTGACGCCGTGATCCCACCGGAAAGAGGACATCTGGTTATTTCCGAGGGTGATGTCAGTGCAGGAGGTGCTTCCGGGAGTGCCGCTGCCGCTGATTGAAATGAGTATGGGCCCACTGAAGTTAGGGTTGGCCCAGCCCCTGAAGTTCCAGGCGGAGGCGACAGAGACCCCAGCGGTGAGGATGGCGAAGACAGTGGTAAGTTGCATTTTGAGTGGGGTGGTAGGCTGGAGTCGAATGTCAGTCTTGCATATACACGGGATTGCGAGGGAGTGTGGTCCAGAGAGACTCACAGAGGTAAAGGCTTTCTTTGCAGAAGAGATTATATGCTTGAGGATCTTCGAACTGGGCTGCTGTGAGGATGGTGGACTCGAACTTGGAGGGTATTCTGGTTGGTATTTATACAGTAGAGCGCACATTAAGCACAGGGCAGGATTTCGATTACTTAGAACCATGCATTCCTATCAATGGATTCCCCGAGTCAACACCTGACGCTGATTTTGGTAACACAAGAACCAATTCAGGTAATTGGATTGGCCCACCTCAGTTAGCTGACTGCCAATCACTGATGCTGGGATCGGGCTCTGCGAATCTATCAATAACTACCTATGCATCAGTAATGCTAGATGGTTCTTTTTTTAGTAACCCATACATGTATCAGTCCAATGCACGTATTCACCCCACCAGAGACCGCCCCATAGCCATAGGCGTATAGGCACAAAAAAAAAACCCCATGAGTAATCTTGTCGGTAATTGCTTCAGTTTTCAGAAACGATAGAAGAGTTGATTGTTACAGTTCATGAGATACCCCAAAGAACTGACCATTGTCTGATATAGCTTTCTTTCTTTTTCAGGTAACCCTTCATTCAGCCCTGCTTTGGTCAGCTGTAAGGTGGGTTGCATCGGGATTGATATTGAGTTGCTGGAATCGAAACCATATAGGTCCAGGATGTCTCTTGCGTAATGAGCCTGATCCAATGTAATTGTGCGCTTCTCTCGATCACGCGTTATTTGTAGCCCAATGAATACATTAGCTGGATCCAAATCCTTTAGCTTAAAACGTCTCCCAACATGGGCTTTTGTTTCATCGACCTTCTCCCGTGTTCCTCCTGTTAAAATATCATCCACATGTCTCACGACCACTATCATGTAAGGATTACTCTCGCCACATGAAAGAAATCTATCTAGGTCACCACGGGGCCAACTGGGCAGCCACACTGGGAATATTGAGAACGCCTGAATAGACCAAAAGGGCAAATATCATGGGGATAAAAGAGCTGTGTTTTTCCGTATATGTTTTCATTTTCGGTAGAGCTTTTATTCCATAGCAAGTCAAGTCTTTAAGAGAATTCTTAGCCATAGCGAACAATTACCCTCTCAACCACAATCCTCACGTCTCCAAGTGCAACCGCCACAATCCAGCCTACCTATAGCCTGTAATTCTTACATATCAGGCTACCATACTTTTGTTCAGCTCCAGCCGGTTCTCTCTTGATCCAAACCACTTGGTCTGCAATCAATCTCTTGAATCCGATCTCTGTCAAAGCTGTGTCAAGTACTTGATACCAGACTCGAGCTGCTTGACACATCCCGTATGTGCTCTTATGTAACAGGCAAACAGCGAATGATGGTCTAATTGTGAAACCTTCAGGTTGATATAGATATACCACAGTGTCTATCGGTCCATTCAGGAATGCAGAAACGATGCTCCCTGGTCCAGCTCCAGATCGTCGCGTGCAATTCTTTCAGAATAATCCGAAGTGCGGCTAGACTTGCCACCGGGGCGAATGTTTCCTTATAGTCGATTCCTTTCTTTTGTAAGCCCCCTCTGGCTACCCAGCGAGCTTTGAACTTTGTAATCTTTCCTGTGGTGTCTCGTTTGGTTGCAAATACCCATTTCGCAGCCAGGGGTCTTTTACCTATCGGAATGTCGTTGTTATTTCGAAAACCGCTGCCTTTAACCAGAAACCTTTGTTGACACTAGGTAGCCATTGCTCTTTTCCAACTTTTCGGATCCTCTTCATCCACCGCCTCCTATGTATCCTGCATGCCATTGACCCCATACTCCCTTTTTAACCTTTCATACACCTCCGTATATCGGTCTTCCAATGCCTTGCTATTCTTTGGGGACCCGCCCCAGGGTATACAGCTCCTCTCACGACATTCACTGTACCGCAGTGACAACCTGGTACTGTACATGCTGCTTGGTATGTGAATCCGCAGCTGTTGTCGTTGCTGTAGCCATAGGACCGTGCATGACATCTGCCAACCCTTGTCTCTGAGCTACCTGGTAAGTCTGTTGTGTTACTGCATTCACAGTGGGAGCCACCACCGTTTGTTGCACCATCAGAGGTGATTCCCCATCCTCTCTGGCGTCCCCCTCAGCGCGAGTAATTGTTGAATCACCGTTTCTATAGTCAAGTTCTTCTTAGCACGGAGAGCGAATTTTACCCCTTGATAATCTTTTCCTAAGCCGTTGATTATCCGGCTAACCAGACGACTCTGTGTGACACCCACTCCCACACCCCTCAGCTGTGAAGCCAAAGCCCGTATACCGGGCTCATAGCCTGTTGGAAAGTATTACCGCTAGGACAAAACGTGATCACTGGGTGCCAGGTTTGCCTAGACACCGTCTATGGGGAGAAGGAGCTCTGGTGGGAATAAGTGGATAGAGCTATGTCGTAGCAGTGGTTATCGTAACAATGTGCTTGGTGCCTGGTCAGTTTTAGCGTGAATGTGGAAGGGGAGAAGGAGTTGGTATGGTCACAGTCCCACTCACAGCAAGTCTGTGCAAGGTACATAGGCCACACTATCGGAGACCTCACCGCCCGGACCAGGCACTCAGGTCTCCTAGAAGATAACATCTATCCTTAGAGATAGGTGGACAAAAAGTAGTACTCACTAGAGGAAATATCTGTGAGATGCCATAGACAGATTCAGTGTGAGATGTAACGGTAAAAGGTTCTACAAGATCTTGTGAACAAAGCTCCCTGTAGTATAGTGGCCTTGAGGACGAACCAGGCCAGTTGGCAGAAGCTATACAAGTTACATGCAGGCCATCACCATTGTGCATGGCACATGTGGTCAACGGAAGAAGTTGTGCAACAAGACTAGGAAGAAGTATTGATATTATATATCTTCAAGCAAACTAAGTACATATTGAAGTTCTTCTTAGACCCTATCATAGGGAGCCTGCGCACCAACGTCAAGGTGATGAACTTCATAGCGCAGGTTCCTCCTCCTCCTTCCTCCTTTCCCATACCCCGTAACTACTTAAGTAGTATCCCTTCCCTTCTCATCTCCACCTCTTTCTTCCTCCATTCCCATACCCTCAATCCCTTTACTTGAGTTTGACAAGTTACAACTTGCCTAGGAGTTGAGCTCCTACCGATGTCAATCCCTAATTTCACCCCTACTCCCCAATTTCAATCCCAATCCTTGCTCAACATCAACCTCGAGTTGTCAGCAAACCTTTCGACTCGAGGTGGCTTTTTCGGGTTCTGAGTCGGTAGCCAGCCGGTAAGTGAATACCGCGGAGCTCGAGGTGTGAGCAGACCTGTTGAGTGCGAGGTGGCTAAGGAGAAAAGAAGAAGAGAGGAAGGATGGGGGGCAGAGGGGGTATTTATATGATTTTGGAGACTTTGCCAAGGATTGGATAGTATGCTGGGGGAGCGGGCTTGGCTGAGCGGGCTTGGCGTCCCTTGTTGTCTGGCCGAGGCAAAAATACCCTCGGAACCGTCCTAACTCTTTCTTCTGCCTCAATTATCCTCTCATTCCACCCATTTTCTGGAGTGGCCTGCCACAACGCGTGCCAAGAGTCACGAGCGATAGTCTGGGTACGAGAACAGTTCTCACTTCTCTTTCTTCTTCTTTCCAATGTTGTCTCCCTTGCCTTTCACATAGCATTCTCCCCACCACACTATCTATGGTCTTGTAAAAACAAATACATCCCCTCGCCTCACCATAGACTACCCGGTTCTGGTGGGTCTAGATTTGGTGAGAGAGATGAAGGGCCGGAGGGGGGTGGAGGCCGGGGTGGGGAAGCATGTCGGGGCCAATCAAATACAAACCCTCTGACCGCTTTCCGGGCCCGACCCCATCCCGTGGTGGTTTACTCAACCCACTCATTTGCATTGGGCTCATACCGTAGAAACTCGCGAATAAGAGGGTACTTACCCGCGATTAAGAAAGCACCCAAGCATCAGAAACGGCAGATACCAGGGTCTTGCATCTCACGGTGACCTTACCTAGATCCTGTAAGTAAGAAACAGGGAAGATTTTTCTACAACAGCATTATGAAGCAAATATTTTTAACTGGATGAATGAGAAGTATACTGCCCAAGAACACCGAGCTGTAATGACCAAATGGATTGCGGATGCATGGACTCATATATGTACTACTCAAACTGGGACTATTGTATGTTTATAATCACCTCATTTTCTTCTCTGCCACAAGCTAACTCCAAATTATATAGATCCAGTCACTAAAGATATGTGGTATCACAGGAGTGCAGATGGTACGGAGATGAGCAAATCAATATTGCTGGTCTTCCTAACTACCGAGGGTCACCGAGCACAAGCACAAGCCCAGGTGCATCCGCTTCCACATGTATTGCTGGGACTGCTCCTGCCGAACGTCAGTTTGGTTCCGGTGAATAGGACCTTGAATCTGTTCTGAGTGAGGTTTCAATATCAGAGGAGGAAGATATAGACATGATTGAAGCTCAATACATGACTGCGGGAGAAGTGGAAGAAGCTACTGAAGCTCAAAGACGACTAGAGCTTGCAAATGCATTGGGTATGAGGCTCGGTGATGAGATTGTTGATTGATTATGTTCCTGTATATATCCTGGGTCATACGATCCCCGTGTATAAGAACCCCTCGTGCATAAGAAACTAAATTTTCAGTGCCTTTGCTCTTGCTACTAGATAAGAAACGTTTCTTATTCGCGAGTTTGTACATTTCGATCATGCACTGAGGTATGCGGTCTGTATTTTCAACGGATACACCTTATTTACAGTGTTCAGTCTACCCCAAACTGATTTAACACAAGCCCTCCGGGTCCTTTACCCACTCCACTGCAATGTGCAATACTGCCGCCAGCCTGCCTACTGCTGGCGCTCAGTAAGAACTCTCCCAAAGCTCCTCCACAATTCTCCCACCAGTCCCAAACACCCACGGTTCTGTGGCCCCTGTCCTTGTTCTGCTGCTGGGAGCGGGGCAGGTGATTGGCCCAAAGCATCTAGGCCACCGTGGATCTCTTCGCAGTTTGGTCGAAACCTCTCGTGAGCGAAGTCTCCACCCACTGTAGGGAGTAGTGGTGGGAATAGGGAGTAACTTGCCCCCCCCTCTGACGTGCGAGGCTGAATGCTGTCTCGTATGGCCAGGGGAACGCAAGTTATTCTCAGAGCCGCATGCGCATGCGACCCGCCGTGGACGGGCAATCGGGGAGCCCGCTGGGAGGGAGAAGATGCTTCCCTGGATCCCCGAAGCCCAGGTATATGAGCCCTGGTATCCACTGTCACCGAGCACATGGGCGTGGCGATGGGCTTGGAGTTGCCGACGGGAGGGCCCTGCCCGTCTTGTCATTGAGCGGGGTAGCTCGCCCACCGGCGGTTTTGGAGCTCTACACTCAAGCCCGCCCACTTGAGTCGTTCTCTCCTCGGACGGTACTGTGGGGGGTACCCGGGCCCTCACTAGTATTTGCTCCGCCTCTTGACGTGTCTGGGTTCGCAGTAGGCCTGGGCACGAGACGTCTCGAGACGAGACAGGGCCTTGGTCTCGAGACGTCTCGTGGATAGGGACAGTGCTCTCGAGACATCTCGAGACTCTATGCTTGTGGGCTCGAGACGTCTCGAGACCTGAATTGTCTCGAGACAGTCTCGCAAGTCTCGAGACTTTTGGGCTAATCATATACTATACT
>Ga0307514_10004329_pt1 | contig 13085 bp, 8 predicted proteins | sample 16_EM_MG_FD_203088 | JGI IMG/M metagenome (GOLD analysis project Ga0307514, IMG submission 203088) | Populus trichocarpa ectomycorrhiza microbial communities from riparian zone in the Pacific Northwest, United States - 16_EM | ecosystem: Host-associated > Plants > Roots > Unclassified | place... | reverse complement strand
CCTTATTTTGCTCAAATTCCTACAAAGTATAAACATGAAAAAAACAACATGAATATAAACCATATATATGTGATAAATCTAATTTTAAAAAATTAATATCATTGTTAATGAAAATAGTAATAATAATTTTCAATATTATTATTAATATCATTGTTATTGAAAATAGTAATGAAAAAGAGCTTTTTATATTTGAGTGGTTTAATTAATTAAATTGAACAAAGTTCAATTTGATTCAATGGCTTTTCAAGAGCGGAACGAAACATGTGGAATGAAACCGGAACGTTCCGGCCGAAATTTAGCCAAAAAATCCGAACGAACCGAGATTTAAAATGAGATAAAAATTGTTCTGTTTTGTTTCGTTTTTTGAATTGGTATGGAATGTTTCGGCCATTCCGGACAAAACAAAACGGAATTGACAACCTTGTTATTATTATTGTCAACTGTTACAAATATTACAATAAAATAATAAAGCAAATGAAAGAAAATAAATAAATATATATATATATATATATATATATATATATAAAAGAGGACAAAAATTGACCATTGTATAGTGAAAGGCGCCAAAACAATTTCGGAAACAAGGACTTGGAACAGTATCAAAACTCCAAAAAGATGCTGCCAAAGAATGTCCTAGTTTGTGCTGTACAAATACAATTTGCTCTTGCAACCAAGAACAAGAAAGGGAAGGCGATTTGCACTTCTTAAAGAATGTCCTAGTTTGTGCTGTACAAATACAATTTGCTCTTGCAACCAAGAACAAGAAAGGGAAGGCGATTTGCACTTCTTAATGCAAACCACCTTAGACTTCTACAGCAAGCAACCTCGGTGATCACAACTGTTGTAATCAAGGGTGTAAAAACAAAGCTAAGCCTTCTGATGAACAGAAACGCAAAGTTCAATATGTACAGCAGGAGATGGATCAAGGCTTGCTGCAAATGGAAAAAGCAAGTTCATGTATGTTGATGGGTACCATGGCAGAGAGTGATTGCCATTCTAATTGCGTGGACCGTGTATTCACAAAACTTCTCAAAGGCTTTGCCCATAACAATGAGAGCAACTAAACTTAATCTGAAAGTGTGAATGATACATGCACTAACCTACTGGGGCACAAACAAAAATAAACGGGCCCCTCTGCACAGAAGTGGGGAAACCAGACAAAAAGGTGGGGAGAAGTACAAGAAATGGGGAGATGAGACCCTGTACACACCTCTATATCTGTCTCCATCTTCCCAAAGCTCTACACCGGTGGTAATTTACAAGATTTCCCCAAATAACCCAATAAATCAAAAGGAACAAAAAAAAAATGGCCCGAAGAGATCTCTTTGCTAACAGAATCTGGAAATGACAAGCCACCTCTTCTCATCTTGCAATGCCCCTGCTGCAAAGTAACCAGCTTCATCTGCATGAAATTCATGACAATTAATCTCTGCTCATCTTAACTGAAACAACATCATAGGATACAGCTAGTAGAATCAGAGAATTTTGCTTGATGGTAACAACCAAAAAGTTAATGTGAATGCAATGATATCCTATCAGAGTCGATCAGAATCTGCAGCTTAACTAAGGAGTGGGAAACAAAAAAGAGAAGCCAAATCTACCTGTACACAGCTGTCATAAGGGCATGCAAACCCGACCCCAGAAGTACTGACTGCTTCCTGAACTGCACAATCCACCAAATTGCTCCATTCCAGACTAGAATTCCTTGGCCTGATATGTAAACTGCCTTGTACTGATTGAAGATGCTGTGTCTACAGCTGAGACGGCTGCTGTGGTGGAAGCTGTTGAGGTGAGTGTTGTTGTTCTTGCTGTGACTTTTGTTCTTGTGGCTGCAACAGTTGTTGGCATGGGGGTGGTAAGGCTGTTGATTTTTGTGGTTGTTTGTGCTGCCACTGTGCTCCACCATTATGGCCATTCATGGGCAAACCTCCTGATAACTGCCTGTGGACTGAACCTAGGCTGACAGCTGGCTCACTCCCAGTTGCACTTGTAAGAGCTGGGCTACCAATAGGACCTTTCTGAGAGGCTGAATTTTCCATGCCAGAATCATGCAAGGGTGATTCTGATGATTTCCACTGTATCGCAGAGGCAGAAGAGACAACTGGTGCCACATTAGCTGTATCATTACAGCCCTGGGTCGTCATTGTGGATGTTCTTGTTCCTGTCCGGGAGATGTTTGGAGTTTGCTGATCAGTATGACTCTGATCATTTTGAGGCTTAGTTGCCAGATCAGAATTCACCTGCCGATTCTTTTGAAGCATTCTCTGAACAGCTGGTTGAGGTTGACTAACCTGCTTCTGGTGTGGCTGTAGATGTGGTTGCAGATGCTGATGATTAGGGACCATAACTGGAGTGTTTTGGTGAGTGGCCGTTAGTGTTTGACCAGAGAGTACTGGTTGAACATGGCCTTGAACACTATTATCCAAATGGGAAGGCATTTGCTGAAGTGGTTTTGACGAAGGGTTTGTTGAGCCAGAATATAACTTTTGCTGTGGCTGAGAATGGTTCAGGGATTGTGAAGAAACCAGTGGTTTAGACGACTGAATTGGACTTAACCCAGCCCCAGAATACAAGCCTGGACCCTGCATCAAGTGCATGATTTGCTCTCCTTTCTCTGCACCTTGGTTTCCTGGAGGAACAGAAAGGCCATTCAAAGGAGAATGATCAATCAAGAGGTTCTGGTGCACCACCATGTTCCCTCTTCCCATCCCCTTTAAGAGTTTAGCCTGCTGTGGAGACTGTGAGTGTTGTCGTTGTTGAGGGTGATGCCGAGCAGATTGTTGGAATTGCTGTGGCTGCCATTGGCGTTGCTTTCCCATCTGATTGGTCAACCCGCTGGAACCAGTTTGGGGATTCCAGCTGACAGCATGATGTGGCAAGTTATGTTTCTGCTGCTGTTGCTGCTGCATTGAAATGGGAGTCATTGGGGAAGGTGGAGTTATAGGGGGTGGTGACAATGGCTGCGATGCAGTTGGTGATGGAATCTGAGAACTGCTTTGCATAGATGATGTTATGGGAAGTTGGGATTGATGTTGGGCATGGGGCACCAAAGCACTAGATGCAGCAAGCTGCTGCTGCTGGAGAAGCCGCTGCTGCATTTGCCTTTCTTTAGCATGGTGCATTGCATTTGTTTGCTGCTGTGAAACTGTAGTATGGTTGGAGCCATGAAGATTGGGATGATGAGGATTGCTCAACATATTGGACTGTTGTGTGGATATTTGATGCTGATGCTGGGGATGGCCTGGATATGTCTGCACTGGCGTAGTGGCCATCTGATTAGCAAAAGCAGAACTCAACCCATTGAAGGCAGGAATTCCTTGGTTGTTCCCTTGTGTTGCCTGCATCTGAAGCTCTGGTACCTTCATTTGTCTTTGATGCTCAGGGTTATGGCCAAGCTAAGGCAAAAATATAATATGTTGTCATATAATATAGAAGCACTGATCACTATAATGCAGTGATGCCAATGAAACGCATATGAACTTATACCATAACATCAAAATGTTGATTTCCACAGGAAAAGAAAAGTACAATTGCAAATACCAGCAGCAGAAAGCTTATTACACCAGATCAGAGTTGTAATGACCCGTAGTCTAGAATGTCATGTAACTACAATGAACACTTTATGTGTAATGCATAAAGCTATTAACTTTAAAAGACACGTATAATGCATAAATTAATGAAACAGCCTCAGTCAAGAGCAATGCAATCGCATGCATGAGCATCCTGAGAGAGGGGGGAGGAGGGAGGGCGAGAGGGAGAAGATAGAGATGGAGTGCATATGTAGAGAAAGATTTAGTATTTACCCTCATATAATGCATAGCCTCGCGAGGTCTCATCGAGTTCCCTTGACCAGAACCAGTTCCAGAGTGCATATTTACAGGGCTTGGCATCCCAACCATATTGGGAGAAAGCAAATTGCCTGGATTCAGCATTGATGGTGAGGCTATTCCTTGAAATCCTGGCCTTGGGAGTGGCATGCTTCTGTTCATCCCTGGCATTATGCCCATACCATTTCCACCTGGTAGCATGTGAACACCACGATCAGCTCCAGAAAGAGCCCCAGAAACAGACAAGTTAGACTGCTGCAAGTTTCTATTAGATAACATTTGATGGCAGTGTTGCATTCTTTGCTGCTCGTCAACTGGTAAGGATGTCCTTGGAACATTGTATCTACCATCTCTGAGATTAAATATGACGACCCAAAATCAAAGTTTGAAAAATCACAATTTCATTAAAAACACAATGATAATGTGAAGATATAAAATAGCATACTACCTAAGAGGTGCATTAAGGGGACCAAATGGTGATGATGAGTTACTGCCAAGAACCACACCAGAAGATCCTTGCAGAGAAGAGCTTGCACCAGAAGTAGGAAGCATTGATGCTATAGCACCTTGATTTGTCATTACCAAATTGCTAGCATGTGAACCTTGATACACAATGGGAAGAACATCTGGATTTGAAGCACTTGGATCACAGAGATCAAGGGGCCTTCATCCAAACAATAAAGTAAAGTAATATTCAATTTCTTGTACAAGACAAAAGACATGAAATACATTCCAGGAAAAGTAAGAAGATAGAAATTGCAAAGTAATGAAGCTGGTTGTATAGTGATAAGCTGAACACCATAGGCTAGACCATAGATATGCCCCGAAGAATAAAAACTTACATTAGGACACCTCCATTTAAGTTTGGGCAAACTTGGGAAAGAGCAATACCATGAGAATTGTGAATTGCTGCTATTTGCTTAGGATCCTGGTTTTCATTCTTCACAAGATACAGCAATTAAAATCAGTCACGAAAGTATTTTGCAAAAGGAAAATCATAAACAAAGCATGATTGTAATGCTTTCAGATACAAAATGTTCAGTCAGGTTTTTTCCCGGGGTAGGTAAAAATTCTACTTTATACAGCAGCCACAAGGAACATGTCCTCAAATTCTGTAACAATCTCAAGAGAATGGAATATCAGGAAAAAAAACATGGTAGAAAATTGAGAAGAGAAGTGATGCCTGATCTATCATTCAGCTGGCAAATAAATTTTGGTATGAAGACGGATAAATAGAGTTTGGATTTATTTGAATGGAAGGTATAAAACAGTGTTAGGTTGGGCTTCTGAGAAGTGAGAACTAGCAACATGACATGATCAGCACAGATACAGCTACACTTTGAGTGGCAAACAAACCTGACTCCTTTTGTAAAGATACTTCTTCCCAATCATGATAATTTTCTCAAAATGAGACTTCAGGGTATCCTCTTGCATTGGCCCTTGCAAATGTTGAAACAACTGTCTGGCACTGCCCTGCTTAAAATACAGCAATACAGAACAGTCAAGACTGTCAGGGTAGCAAAGCTTAAGCTCAATGGTACACGGCTAAAATTACAAAAGCAAGCATAGAGTTTCAGGTCAGAAAAGGACACAACATAGCAACCTTACCTTTGGAATGCCAGGTAAAGTTGACGGGTAGGATTGAGAAGATCCAGAATCCTCAGCACTATCAGCCCCATCACCAGCACCCTTGTCCATTAAGATTTTGTGGCGTTCTTTGCATTCTTTAGGCTTGCGAAATATACACTGGACAAGTTGGGCAAGTGCCAATATATGAAATTTTCAGCAGAAAAAAACAAAGAGGGGGGAGGGGGAGAGAGAGAGATGCTTCACCATCTGAAAAGTGAAAACTACTAATGTAGGGAAAAAGGAAGAGATAGATTTTTACCAGCTATGAAACATTGTAGACAGTAGACACTATTGTGTAGTGACCTGATATGCATCCCAAACAAAGAGGTAAAAATTGATAGATGAAAATATCTTATTTACCTTGAATTGAACAGTGCTGTTGATAGCATCACTTATAAGATCCCAATTAGGACCCATGTCATGCACAAGAACAACAAGAGCCTGAAGAAGCAGAACAAAGAAGTCTCAAGTACTTGATCAGAATTTTAGCAACCAAAGAACAGATTCAAGAAAGACACCAAGGGAAAAGCAACCTGGTCTTCAAAAAGTGACCAAGGAGTTCCAAAACCTGGCTGCCCAGCAGACATCTGCACAGGAAATCAAATGCTCAAACTCATAGAAAGATATATCTAAGAAAACAGTGATGAGTTGAGAGCATATGGCACATGGTCAGCTACAACTTCACCAGGGAGTACCTTCATTGATTTATTTTTTCTTCCCCGTTCCCTGCCACCAATCAATTTGATGAATCTATTTGTGTTTGACATCTTACTCATCTGGGAAAGGGCTGGGGATGGGACGGACCCAGTCATTTGCGCCATGCTGTCAAAAGTATTATCTAGCAATTGCTTCATTATCTTTGGCTTCTTTGCACTATGTTGCTCATATAAACCTTAAAGAAGATATTTCAAAGTGTCAAGGATGAAGAGGAACATGAAATCATATGTATACCTGTCAAATCACTATTAAAAGAATATGAGATGAATGGGATTTTACCACTAGTTCCATTAGAGTCAAAATGATGACTCTCTGATCTCTTTCTGAAATTATCCCTCTGCTAGTAGAAAAGCACCAGTATAAAAATTAGTGTGTTTAGAAAATAGCTTTTATAACGCAAATTTGGTAGACAGAAGATTAGACAAAAGAAAACATTGATCACTCAAGTGCTTAACACTACATAAATAAATGCACTAACAATATACCAGAAAAGTTACATAAACTCATCATAAATTTGTTCATATCATCCATTTAATAGAAAGTATGGTCAACTTGGTGTTCTCTACCAGTTTTTCAATCAAAAGACTTACCATAACTACTCCCCCATCCCAATACCCAGCAGAAATGGCAAAGTTAGGAGAAGAGTTAATTCTTTTAGAGAGACCTTGACCAACATTGTCATCTGTGGACTGGATGCAACTTTAACTAGCGGAAGCTAATACTCATAATTTCTCTCAAGTTCAGTTTATCAGTGAATTTTGCAGTTAACAAACTCAATATATGATTCCTAATACCCGTAATTTCTCTCAAGTTCAGTTTATCAGTGAATTTTGCAGTCAACAAACTCAATATATGATTCCTAATACCCATAATTTCTCTCAAGTTCAGTTTATGTGACTTTTGCAGTCAACAAACTCAATATATGATTCCACATTTTAAAAGTGCTTCTGCCCAAGATTGTTTTACACCCCAAAAGCAACAATCATTGAGCGAATGATCATGTTTTGACACATCACTGCAAGGTTCTCTGTCATATTTTGCATCAATTATGACTAGTGTCTGCTTTTCTTCGGTCATAATTTTATTAAAATGGTGATTACATGGCTCCTTAGCAATTGAATTCGTACTTTAATTCATACGGTGCTCTCTCCAGGAACACCAAACATTTTTTTAAAAGTCTCTAGACCAAAATGCATGCTGAAATTCTAAATTAATGACACTACAACCTGAATTTTACAATTACCTGGTGCTCATCATATTTTCTGCTTAAAAAAAATGCAAAATTATATCTAACATCCAAACCTAAAAAAAGTTACATCACCTGATCATTATGAACAGTGGAATCCAGCTGCCAGCCCTGCTCATAAGCAGAACCCTGCAAAAATGGTGTTAGTCAACAAGCATTACAAAGAAAACCACTTTAGAAAGCACCCAGACTTTATTAAAATAAACTAAGCCCCCAGCACCAGCTGAACTATGAGAATTCCTAGGTACCAGATGTTTTGCTTTCTTCTTCTTCTTCAGTTTTGCTGACGTCTCGGCATAGTCATATGGTAACTGCCTTTCAAAATCTGCAGCTGACTCGACCTCCACGCTTTTTTGTATTTGTGATCCGCCATGCAAAGTACTCTGGTCATCCTGAAAAGAATTAGTATCTCCACTTGACGCATCTGTCTTCATTGGAGCCTGGGGTAGAACCCCAGTGGTTCCAGCAGTAAAAGGACTTGTAAACCTCTGCCTAGAAGCAGTACGCATGCGTTTTGTTGGAATTGAACCAGTGTTAAGATTATTAGCAGGTCTTTTCCCCTTCAATACATTTTGTTGAGGCCCAGTGGTGCAGTGTCCATAAGGTGAATCAGTTGCCAGATCATATGATCTTGCAGAAGGTGACTTTGTGAAGCTTTTCCATTTCTTCTGGTCATGTTTTCCTTGCTTGCTACCTTCAAAGACGCCATGCATATAGTAGGCACTTGTTTCTTCTTCCTCATCATATGCATTGTCATGACATCCAAAGTCTGAAATTTGGGAATGAACCAATGAAAGAGAACAAATTCAATCAACAAGGAACTAGTAGATAAAGTACATTTAGCATTACCTGCTGGAGTGTCATACATAGATGTATCAACCTCATCCTGCATGTTATTGTGAGTTTTCTGGAAGAATAACAAAGTTCAACAAATAAGCAAGATTAAGATGGAACAAACTTGAAAACAACGCGATGAGGGAAAAAATCAACAGTTTGTAGTTTACAAGCATCAAGTGCCAAGCCAACTTCGCCCGCTAGAAGTCATTCTCCAGTATTCTTTCTAAATTTTGTCAAACTGTATGTCTTTCAAGCATAGAGAAAACCAAGAACATGTTCCAAAGCTTTCAAAATATTTTAATTACCTCACTTTGCATGATATGAGATTCAATGGACAATCTGTACATTGCCATGGCAGCTGAGGGAACTGCATAGAACAGGCTTTCCTGCAAATAAAAAGTTGAATGCATAATGAGTGATTTATGTGCAAACAAGGTTAGAGTAAAACACACAGGCATGCATCTAAGAGATCAAAAGGAGATGGCTTTGGTAAACATAAACAAGACAACAGATATAAAAAACATAAAGAAGGTAGGTATGCATACTTCCGTGAGGTGATCATCCCATGAAATGTCCATCATGCCTAAATCAGCTATTCTGTCAGGAGTTGCTGGTACTTCTTGAAGGGAAGGAACTGGCGAGCTGTTATATTTCAAAAATCTTAAAGCATATCCATGAATGGCATGGGCAATGTTTTTGACAGGCTTTTGTATCTCTAACTCTTTGCATGCCACCTGCTCATGAACAAAATGTTCAGAATGGGTCAATACTTAGTCCGAATAGGACGAAAATCATACCATTTCTGAAAATTAATGCAGTTCTAAACTCCACTAAAAGCATATTCATTTTATGTTTATCAATATCCAAAGGAAAATGAACTTTGATCCAAAGCTGTCTTCGTGTGTGTGTGTGTGTGTGTGGAATAAATAATATCTCCACTTATCAGATGAAGTGCATTTCAATTAAGTGAAAAGTTTTGCGAAAGTGGGAATACTATAGATTGAAAGCAAAAAACAAAGGAAAAATGAATTCCAGGCGGTTAAATAGATGAGTATGGAAAAGGTGGTTTCCAAACATTGCTAGCACCTTATCAATTTCTCCATACTTGTTGACAGAAAATTCATTCCCATAAAAGATTATCGACTCATGCTTGCCATTCTTTGAACCAAAACTTTGACAATTGTTACTTAGATACACCTCCATTGAGTGCCAGAACTGCATGACAGCCTTAGCCAGACTATAAGCAACTTTTTTTAGCTTCAGATGCTGATTTCGTTCCTCAACTCTCAATCTGGAAGTAAAAGCAACACGGCGACATATTTGAGCAGCAGCAGTCATCTTCCAGAGACGCTCCTATGAGGAAATAGAATAAATAACAAAGCTTAAATAGAGATTAAGTTAAATATAGGCGCTAATAGTGAGTTCTTAAATGTACAAGATAAATTCTTCACGAGGGAAAAAAAACAATTGAGCAAGAAATTCCTTATATAAAAAGTCAGACCTGTGCGAAATCATTTGCCAACCATGCCATTTCTTCAAGGACAAAATCCCAGTGAGATTTCCAGTTACTCTTTGAGGGCACAGTTCCAACAGATAATTCAGCAATCCTCTTCCGCTTAGCCTGCAAGCCAAACTATGTCAGTTCTTTTAAAAGCTTTTTGAAGAAATAGATGTGGTATCTTTAAGAGATAGTATGAAGGAACAACCTCGATAATCCGTGCCTCTTCCAAAACAGAATCTTCATGAGCCTTGTCTACCAATTTCAATTGTGTATTAGAACAAGATTGTGGGTCAAGGGCCGCAGAAGATTTTTTCTCTAACAAAATAAGGTGGGGAAGCTCTTGAATAGATGGATCATTATAGCCCTGGGGACCACTGGGGTAAATGTTTTCTCTGTTGGAATTGGAACCGTCAGCCAACATCTTGCCCGCCTTTGTATCAGCCTCAGGTGCTACATGGTCATTTTGTTCCGCCCCTTCAAGATTATGACACTTCACCTCATTTTGAGGGTGAGAACAACTTCTCATCTCTTCCTCACTTTTGACAGTAGAATCATTGCCAGAGTAGTTTTGATGCACAGAACCGTCATTGATGGCAGTAACATGTTCAATAGAGTAGTTTTGATGCACAGAACCATCATTGATGGCAGTAACATGTTCAATAGACTTAGTCTCTTTCTTTTCATTTCCCATATTACCTGATAGTAAACTTTGTGTTCCTTCATGTTTTGATAGTTCTTTAAAAAGTATTTCATTGGTATCATCATTTCTGTAATTGGCACACAAATCACTTTCATTGTTTACATCCAAGCTTATGCTATTTTGGGTGCACGAGGACTCTGAATCGAATCCTTTAGTTCCCATTGCTGTGTTACCATTTTGACCTTCATCTCCATCTTTTTTCAAGTCACTAAAACCGTTAAGCAGACCCGGACCAGTTTCATTCTCAGTCTTTGTTGATTCAGCACAAGGTAGACCTTCAGGACCAGCAGAAATAACCTGCTCTCTTCCTCCATCATGATCACATTCCTTGGAAGCATTCTCAGTATCAGCTTCTGAAGGTTGATCATGCAGGTTATCCCTCAAGACATTGGACTCTGTAACATCCAGCCTATATTCAGGCAGGTTAGCAACTGTTTTCAGTGCCTGCACACAATCAAGTTCCATGTTTGAATGGGTATTGGAAGCCTCAATCTGGGAAACCATACCATTTGAAGCTGGAGACTTTGGGTTAGAGACTAAAGTGATATTCTGGTCTTTATGATTGTCTGTTTCAGTTACCAACCCCTTCACATCCCTTGCACCCCCTCGAACTGGTAAGTAAGATCCATGACCACCTGAACTCTGAACAATATCAGTTGAACCTGATCGAGCACTATCACGGTTTGGTCTGGACCTATTCCTTCGAGCATATGGCCGAAAAATAGCAGAATCTTCAGACTCCTTGGCATTATGAGTCCCATCCATCTGTGAAGACTGCTCTGATTGAGTCACCTTATTCCTTCTACTAGGATTTGTAGGTTTCCTTTCAACTTCAAGTAACTCATTTTCACCATCAAAATTGTCAGCACTATTGGGCTCACAAACTGCAGTAGCCCCTGGTCTCCCACTACTTTCTACAGAATCCCCGTGAAGTGATGTTGTCAGTGGAAAATTGCCTTTTGCTTCACTGTAATACAATATGGAGAGGGGAAAATTGAAGCAGGAGAAGCATTAGCCAACTAGCAAACTATAAGTCAGTCAAACACCACAGCAAAAGGAATATACCTAGTAACAAACTGTTCAACATGATGATCCGTGAGTGAAGTAGACTGGACACTAACCGAAGCTGCATTCACAAATTTAAAATCCAAAGGATTGCCACCCTGCAAGTAAGGAAGAATTTAAAAGGGAGGTAAAAAAATAAAAGGGTTCAAAATAGCAAGAAAAAGCTTAAATTGCCATACTTTCTCAAGAAATTCTAGCTCCCTTCTCCGTTCCTCACGAACATCATACTCTTGTCTGTTAACATCAAATTTTAGTTGCCAATATCAAGAAATTTAGGACATATTTTTCTCATGTAGCGAAAGAAATGCAGAAATTACAAAAACTGATAGTAAAACACACAAAAAAGCATGCCAGTGTTACCTAAGTTCTGCATGAGCCTTCTCAATTGCTGCTTGCCGTGGAGAGGTTTTTATATCAATACCAACTCCGCCATCAACAACCCCACCCATGGAATCAACTTCAGCATTTACTAGGGGAGCAGACCCTGGACCACATCCATGCATTACCACTTCAGTAGCTAGAGGCCTTGCACTCCTCCCATCAATTCAAAAAACTGTCGAATTCTTTGATTAGACATAAGACTAATATTAGAATGAAGAAAAGAGTGGCCTAGAATGAAAAGGCACGTTCCCCCCAGTAAAATGAAAATGAAATTAGCATCGTATGCATGATGGATAGATCTTCTTGTATACGTGTATCAGTCTTTTCAAGTCCAAAGGTTTGACTAAATTAGGTTGCAGGTGTATTAGATAGATGGACAAGTCTAGATATCTTATTATGGCTTATTCAAAAATTCAAGGAGCAATGGTACGTAGCAAAAGTAAAATGTCAATGCATTAGATCCGGCCATCTATATCAGAAAGGTAATCATCCTGTCAAATTAAGATGTCTTAATATTATATATTCTCCCTTCATTCCATAAGCATAATAAGCTACATGGAAGCATGCAGACATTAAAATGCTTGAGTTCTTGAACTGACCCGGTAAATAAGTATTGCATGCAATAAAAGATGCAGGAATTTAGATCTATGCAGCAGCTTAAAAATTATTTCTCCAAAATAGAAAAGGAAATAAGTGAACATCCTTTTAGAAAAATTTACAGCAATGCATCATGCTATGGAAACATGAATGTCGAAAAACATATGATAGCTCCCCCAGTGCCCAAAACAGAAATAAAAAAATGAATACTCGAGCAAGCCAGACAGAGAGCTAAAAAGTTTGCCGTTCCAAATCTATAACACATGTCATTTGCAAATCAGCTTGTAAAATAATCTAGCTTTCTACAAAAAGTTGGAAATTTTTTAAACAATCTCAACTCTGCTTAAAACAAAGGAATCACAAGAAATAAAGCATGGACACATCATGAATGCATTCCCAACTATTACACAGTTTTCTCTTTGCTAGCAAGAATCATGAAAATTAAAGAGACTCTTTTTCTAGCCATAAACCCTGAAACATCTTTTGTAATCAACCCAACCAAATGATTTCCATGGCCAATTATACAGCAGAGTTGCTATGCCATTCTCCTTTGCAAGCATCACAAAGCCCCACCAAACTTCCACA
>Ga0307514_10004328_pt1 | contig 13085 bp, 19 predicted proteins | sample 16_EM_MG_FD_203088 | JGI IMG/M metagenome (GOLD analysis project Ga0307514, IMG submission 203088) | Populus trichocarpa ectomycorrhiza microbial communities from riparian zone in the Pacific Northwest, United States - 16_EM | ecosystem: Host-associated > Plants > Roots > Unclassified | place... | reverse complement strand
GGAAGGGAAAGAGGGTGTCAGAGGGACAGATTTGCCAAGAAAATGCCAAGAGATCACGGACCGGAGGTTGTCTCGGAAGTTGCAGAGTTGGACTTGGCTCTATGATTGAGAGACTTGGCAGGATCCGTGGGATGGAGCGACTTGGACGGAGGGCGATTCGGCGGTCGTATCTCGGTTTTGACCCTCGATGCGTATGCCGGGTCGGCGACAGTGATCGCCTTGGAGTGTTTGTGTTGAGCGTGGTGTTCCTCGGTATGGATCTTTTCGTGTTTCTTCAGATCCTGAGGGCGTTTGAACGACTTGTTGCAGATCTCGCAAACATGAGGTTTGAGCGGTGTGTGAACTATTAAGCGAGCACATATTAGCCAAGGCGTGCGAAACGTGAACTCTGGCGGAAAAAAAGTTACCTCGGAGGTGACTGGTGATGTGATCCCGCTTCGCGCAAGTTGCACCACAATCTTTCCACTTGCAAGTGAGACAAAGGTTGTTAGTACTTTTTCGGCCGATATGGTCGTTGCAGAGGTGGTTATAGAGAGTTTCGGGGTCGGGGTAGGGCTTGCTGCAGTCGACCCAAAGACAGATCAGGGCAGGCTCGTGAGAGGGAGGAGATACTGGGGATGGCTGCTGTTTGGGGGAGGAGGTGGGGTGTGGGGTGGTTTCGACGTCTTTCGACTCTGGGGGAGGAGAGGAGGTGGATGCTGCGGACATGAGAGTAAGCGACGAAGAACGTCGGGACGGAAGGGGACGGGGGTAAAAGGCGAAGAAAGAGAGAGTTGCTTTCGATTTGGCTTGAGATGTTCTTGGTGTTTATATAACGCACGATGAGCCTCCGAAGATAGTCTTGGCTCCCGGAGCTGGATTTCCGCTCAGGAACGACGTTTGCCGAGCATTTCTCGTCCTCCACGTGATTACACACCCAATCAGCGTCATCAGACAAAAAAGGTAATTACACCCGACAACATGCTAACCACGCCTAATACAAAGATGCGGTCTCCCAGTCCACCCCGACCGCTTCCAGGCGTTGTTTCTCAACCCAGTCCTCCAGCTTTCCTCCGCGGTGCAGCCCTTTCCATTCGTGCCGAGCTACAGTACTTCTCGCTCGTGAATTTTGAGCCCACCCGGCGCTCATCAGGACCGGTTCCTAGGTTTAAAATTAGCTCTCCTAAGACAATTCAAACTTGCGGAGGGGTGTTCTGAAGACGGACCTGGGGATGCCAGCTCACATCTCTCACGCAGATCTTGTTATTTCCATCACCCCGCAGCTGTCGCCCTGTTGATTCATCTGGTTCCGGTGCAGATGGATCGCAAGCCATTGGCAACGTTTGTGACCTATCAAGAACCTGCACGGTTGTGCCGTCGAGCGACCATATCTGTGCCATCCCAACAACCGATCATCAGTGGCTCAACCATCTCAGTTACCATTGAGACACTAACGTGGATTTTCCCGTCATACGATCCAGAGTAGAGATATTGTCCCCCAGTCGCCTCAACAGGACTAAAGTAGCACCTGATAAGAGTCCTTAGGACGGCGTGACCTCGATAAGTCATCACACTACAGTCCATCGGGTGTGCTAACACCTTAGGCATCGGGTATGCCCCACGTCTGTTGATAGATTCACCTAAGGACCCCGTTGGTGAAAAGGGAGGGCGTACGCACCGATAATCGTACCCTCCAATGTGGTACCTGTTTTGTCCGATTTCATCAAACTCTTCGCTGCTTCTCATCCTCCGGAGATCCCACAGACGAAGGGCTTGGTCTTTCCCATTCGAAATAATATATCGACCGTCTCCCTTGGGTGACACGTACGTGATTCCTTCGGTGTGTCCGACAAGCACACCAGACGGCTTCTGCGCGGTGCCTAGCGATCTTCGATCCCTACGACCAGATGTTTCATCAGGCGCGGTCTTGAACACGCCAAGAATCATTCGCTCTCACCAAACCTTAATAAATCCGTCATCGGATCCACTTACCAATACGTTTCCGGATGTGGTATCCGCCCAGCACACGGAATTGACATCATTTGAGTGTGCACGACCAATGCTCATCGACTTTTGGTTGGCGATCAAATCATAGACTGAAGCCAAGACTCAGCCGAGCCTCTGGTAATATATATCTCGGCACACACCGTATATTGACCCAGAACCGCCTGCGAAAACTTCGTTGCCGTCTGCGGAGAATTTGCACGACCAAATTGCGGACATCCCGAGTGAGTGCTCTTCACCGAATTGTAATGCCGTCTGGCCCACTGAAGTATCATGAGTGTGTGCCACGAAGACGGTCGGTGACTACCAAATGATCCGCATAAGCGTGGCGCATCTGGTGTCTCGGTGAAAACAGACCATTGATGAGTAAACAATGCTGCGCAGTCGAACCTATTAGGCGGGGTCGGCAATTTCGTGATGCCACCTGGAACTCACCGTTCATTATCAGAGCTTAGATGGGAATCTGCGAGAATAGTAGGTAAACCGGTACGAGCGGTCCGCAAAGTAGGACCCACGCACCAGTGATACACCACTGTCCCGAAACACCGAACGATTTCAATACGCTCATCGTGGATACATGACCATCCTCGTATTGGCGGATATTTATATCGGGAATTTTCGACAACAAATCCCGCTTGATGGAGATGTTCATATCATAGATGTTCATCCAGAAGTCTATATATAAATCGCGCACTCAGGAAATAGTTGGCATCCATCGAACTGCAGCCTTCCGTACCTTGACCACACGTGTAGTAGAACGAGGCATCTGTGAAAGTCTCAGTGTATGCGGTTAGAAAAGGACTAGAGTTCCATGCGACGTACCAGGTGAAAACTGGGCGACGTAGATGTTGGAGTTATACGCGGCCACTGTGGTACCGCGCGTGTTGGGAATCAGGTTATGTTTCAAGTCTGCAGTATTTGGGGCGCGTGGTTGCAGCGCCATCCTCCTCAACCTGGAATATATGTTGCTGTTCCGTGGTGTGCCCAACCTATTCCTCGGCTTCCCGAAATCGCCGCTTCTGAGGAGCTTTACACCAGCAGGTTGAGGTTCAGTGACCTTTGGATACCAGTTGTCCCCGGCGTGCGGGAGACCCAGCGCAGAACCCCAATAAGGCGTATAGAACTCCTCGTCGTCCTCATCGTCCAGTTCACCTTGAGCCTGCTGGAGTGTTTGACGGGATTGCTGCACAAGCCTCACCGCTCTCACACCCGCCCTACTGGCGATGAGTTCCTGTAACGCAGCTATAGTTGCAGCATCTTCGTCGTCTCCAAATTGGACGTCTGTGCAAATCAGCGAATCTCACGTTCAGCTCAAGTCACGCAAGAGAACCAAGCATGCACGGACTGAGAAAAACGTCGCCGTCGCCTATATTGTCTTCATCCGTATCTTGATAGTCGTCGCCATCGTCGTCTTGTTGGTCGAAGTCCTGATCCTCGTCGTCAATCCCGTCTGCGCCAGTGGGGAGGTAGTCCTCATCTGAGTCGTCGTTTTGGACCATGGCATCCCAGGGGTCAACTTGATGGCTCATCCTGAAGCTATCGAGAGATACTAGAGTGCGAGAGAAGTATTGTGACTATCGTCGGATATCAATCATCATGGGTGGCACGTGCCACGGCATTGAAGTGGCTCCGTCACTGGGTGAGGGAGTTTGGATGAGGGAGCCCCGGAGGTCGTGTGGGTTTCTTAGCGTGTAAAGCCATCGGTTGCGTTGGATGGAACGAGTATCAGAAAAACGGTTTCGCGCAGGTATTGAAGACGTAGAATGGCAAAATGAGGAGCCCGAAGCTCAGCTGTCGACTTGGCAAGTCAATCTCCGACACGAATGCGCTCGGGCGTCCTCCGCTACCGCGACGACCAAACTCCGATGGCGATCGTCCCGAACATCATAACAGCGGACGAGGTTAACTGCCTCATCTACTCGTACCTCAAGGACTCTGGTATTCTCCAAGTTTTCCCAAAAGGTCGCATTCTAAATCCGTCGGTCTAGGTTTCCATCATGCCGCGTTTGCAATCAAGTCCGAGGGACATCTCGATCGTTCTCCCAACTTCTCAAAGCACGTCCCTCGTGGAGAGCTCGTCGATCTTCTAAGCAAGGCGTTGCTTTACATCGAGGTCGAGACCCATTGGAGTGAAGGCTCACTCACTCTGAACTGTCGCGCGCCGTTCTCGTTATTGGATAAGCATACGTGCGACATCGACAGCGTTAAAGAGCCCGCCGCTCTGAGGATACCCCCAGAGTCTACCTCAAGGCTTTTGAATAGTTTGAGACTGGCACCGCAGGTTGAGGAGGATGAAGTTGCCCCTAGAAGAGCAGAGGAAGATGGGATGGATGTAGATTCTCAAGCTGAGCCCCAGGCTAGCACCTCGGCTGACTCTCGCGAACAACAGTTTCAAGTCCCCGGGGTTCAGCTCTACGATGGCTCAAAATCTGCGGTACGTTATCTCCCCTCCCCGGTACCGCCTCGTTTTTTTCTGAGAGAATCAGGTCTTTGTGTGTGGTTGGAGTCCAACAAACACGAATATTCTGGCAACCGGGTTGGTTCTCCTCGACATCATGAACCAAATAGGGGTAGAATTGACGTTGATGTAGGACAAAGGATGCATTGGTTCACATCTGGAATCTGCCGCCTGGCTCTGAGGACGCACCCTCGGCCACGCCACTTACATTTTCGTACTTCCCCGGTGAAGACCAACGAGACATAACCTGTTTGGACTGGAGCCCAGATGGGAAACTTGTGGCTACCGGTGCTATTGATGGACGTTTGCGATTATGCACCTCATCCGCAGAACTTTATCTGGGGAACGCTCAGCAGTCGGTTGGTATCCAGCACAGGAATGGCCCGCGTGAGTAGCTGACTGTCTTCCATACCAGCAAGCAATCCTCGCTCTCAAGTTCTCGCCATCAGGCAAATGTCTCTTGGTCGGAGGGCTCAATCCGGCGATTCAATTATGGAATGTTGCCAACAAAACGCTAGAGAAACAGTATCCTGCTGACAATGGTAAGAAAAGGCATTCCGCTATGATAGAGGCGGCGGGCTGATGGTCATCGTAGCCAGTTGTTTGGATGTGGCATGGATCGACGACTCGAGATTCGTGACCTGTGGCGGGGACAAAGTGATACACGTATTCCAGCTGAATACGACAAAACCTATCCGCACGCTCAAGTAAGCTATAGTATCCTTTAAGGATCACGAAATGACAAGTCGTGTCCACCGTTCGTTTTCTAGGGGCCATACAAATGACATTAATCAAGTGAAGTGTAACCCTTCGTCAACATCTTTAGCAAGTTGCTCGGACGACGGGACAGCACGAACGTGGAATTTGCAAACGGGAACCAGTGTGGTGTGTAGCGGACACGGGGCAGAACTTGTACACGTGCAATGGTGCCCGGGTGCCGAACCCGGGAAAGACGAACTGATAGCTACGTGCGCCAAGGACGCGACGACAAGAATCTGGAATTCCGTGACGGGCGAATGTTTGAAGGTTTTCATAGACCACACGGAATCGTTATTTGCCCTCGCTTTCTGTCCGAGCGGGAAATGGTTAGCTACAGGTGGCGCAGATGGTGACATCCATGTGTACGACATGCAGGTGGGTTCGATTCAGCCCAACCAAATTTGTTAGGATGTGCGTGGCTGACATCGTCGCCGCTCTGCTCAGAGCATGACCCATGTCTGGTCTTACAATGGTGGAAATTTCGCCGGAGTATTTGAGATTGATTGGCAGAACAGTGGGGATATAAGCAGGTTCGCATTTGTGCTGGAGTCGGAGAAGATTGGGGTTGTGGATTTGACAAAGATTCCCGGGCTCGTTGCCACAAGGGGGAGTTCCTTGCTGTAGTTGACAGGCGGGGAGCGGTGACGATGAATCGTAGGCGTTACTCCACTGTGCTTCTGATCTTTCGATAAATTTCAATAGGTCGATTACTGCTTACAGTCTCTTCCGAAGTTATTCACAACGTAAGCGTAGATCTTGGCGCGATAGAAGATTGTGAGCCTGCCAGTTCGGAGAGGTTGAGTGGCTTAGAGTACTGTGCGATGCAGCCGAATCACCCGATGGGAGCCAGTCAGGCACACGCTTGAACAACCCTTCGTGCACTCGCAGCTTGCCGCTAGGGTTTTGGAGAACGCTCGTGGTAGTAACAGGTGTGTGACCTGGAAGGTGCTGTGTAGTCGTCTGAAGGGAAGGTTTCGCCGGCTCCTTGTTGATCCGTATGGTAAGTATTCCTTGCGAAGAAGTGCTCTGGGCTAAAATTAGCAGGATAGCGAGTGGTCGTGGGAATGGATATCACGAAGATATGATGTCAGCGATGCGTCCCCTTCGTGTCAGTGGAGCTGTTTGAATGCGGGATGATGTATCTGTTCCCGATGCTCCCTGCCAAGACGCATACAAGTATGAGAAGATGGCCAACCAACCATAACCCACCCGCTGCAACCACTCGCCGGCTCCGCCAACTGTCACCTCACCGCACGTCCTGGCTTTGCCAACTAGAAAGCTCTCAAAGGTACGCAGGGCGTACCCTACAAAGTCCTCGCCACCAACGGCGAGCACCAAAGACTCGACATCAACGACAGTCGATACCTATCCATGCATCGTCAGATGTGCATCGCCTGCGCCCCTCGACGAATCGCCATATACCACCGTTGCAGAGAAGAATACCTACTTCGAATCCCTCATCGTTCCCCCATCAAAAACCCCACCGCTGCGGCGACCAACTCTCCAACGAGGACCCAGCACTAACCTTGTGACCCGCTGGAATCGCGTGGATGTGCCCGACTCCGTCTTGATAGCAGAACTAGAAGAATTGAGGAGAAACGTCGAACTCGCTAACGACAACTCTCCATCGGATGATCACGGTTTAGTCTCTGACTTCCGATGCAACTGCACATCTCAACCTTCATCCCCTGAAGGCGAAGGCGATCGGAGGTGGAGGAAAGCCCAGAAATCGGCGTTCTGTCGCAGGGAGCTGATCAAAACCGAGTTGACTTACTTGGAGGGAATTCTACAACTCGAAAACAAGAACGTAAGCGAGTTCACAAACCACCTTCAGGTCGAAAGCGCTGACATTACTCGCAGTGTCGATCACAGCCGCCCGCTCTCCTCTTAGCTTACCTTCCATCTTTAACTGCTGCCTCTTGCCAGTTGCTCGACTTGTTCCTCTACGATCCAACCGCATACGGGGTCAGTCTAGCCTTTGCCGAATCCGAGCAACAGCTCGAGGAGGCTTTCCTGCCCTGGTGCAGCGTGATCGGGAGCGCTTTCACTGGCCCCTCACGGTCACGTTCGACAGGATCAATCGCTCCCAGCAAATTCATCAAGCAAGCCTCGAGGCAAATCTCTGCTTTTGACAAGTGGAAATCACTCGACATTTTGGACGCAGACTCGAATTGTGGAGGTTCCAATGGTAACGCCGTGACCAAGGTTTTTCGAAGGTTGAGCAGGAGTTCCACTCCGTCGCGGCAGATAAGCGGGATTAATTCGTCGACTGGGTCTCTGATAAGTGATTCTTCACATTCCTCCGGGTGCCGTGCCACTTCGCCCCCGCCCAAATCAAACGCCGCTGGATCACTTTCCCCTGCATTCCGACATTCTAAATCGGAAGAACTTCCCTGTGATACAACCCGCCAACGTGAATCGTACCCCCGTGATTCGAGACGGTACCTGTCGTGCATTGAAGCAAGTGGGTCAAGAGAATCGTCGAGGATCTCTTCATTCCGGGAACTTGCAATCCTCCCTACGCAACGTGTTATGAGATACGTGCTGTTGTTTCGAGGTGCGGGTTCGCCGTCTCTTTGTGGCTAAGAGTTGTCATTTTATCGATCGTTGACAGATCTTCTCGCCAATACATCTGAAACCTGTTGCAACCGCCAAGTGATCCAGGAGGCGCTGGCAGCGGCGACGAGAATTGCTGAAAAGTGCGACGGGGCTCAGGAGAACACGGCGTTCGCGAGGTGTGATTAACGGTGCATTTGTGTGTTAGATTGATACCCTGCAGCTTTGTGATTATTTTGAAACCCTCACGCCTTTCGCGGTTTCGTCTTCGTACTTTCCTATCATTGTGTGCCTTTTTGTGCGTTTTTTGACCCCTTGTTACTGGGATGTATTGGTATCCTTATTTTCTCCGTGAGGGTAGTGTGTCCGAGAAAGCCGTAACCCCAGAAACTCGCCCGACAGAACACTGCCATTGTGAGATTGTATGCAGTGTTTGGTAAAAATGCCGCCTGGACAAAAGATTTGGTCATCGGCCGCGTTTCTGCCTCGTTCCCACTCTCCATCATCAATTTCATCGTCAGCCCGTCCCTCTTGTCCCCCCTTGTCTCTCACTAGTCGCTCCCAGACGTAACCACCCCCACCGAAATCACGCCCGCTCATCGTGCGATCGTTGGCCAACACGACTGGGTTCCAGCAGCGGGTTGTCTTTCCCTTTTTGGCAAGCGGAGATTGGTGTTGAACATCCCTTCGTTGAACTTTTACTTTCGATCTCTTCCGCGTCCTCCGGGTAACACCAGCGGAATCACGAACGCGACGTGTCCACAACTGCTATACCTTGGACCCTACTTGGATAACCCACTAACACCCACGTCTGTACTGATACTTCTCTACTCTGCAAGGTCCGAGCTTCGGGTCGTATATGGACTTGGAGCTCGAATTCGACAACTGGTCAAGCTCTCAACCAGCGGGGTCGTCGACTGTCACTCCCATCTTCCCTCCCACATCCGTTCCAATAGACACGAACGTTATACCCCCACAAACCAGCCCCAGCGACTCGCTCTCCACACCATCGCCACCTATTTCCGTTTCCTCTCCACCCGTTCCTTCACCTTCACTTTCTAATGCACAGAGTTTGACGAATAGTTACACGACGTTCACGACTTCATACCCTATTGTCATTTCTCAGTCTTCCACGACCTTTACTTCCTACGTTACATCTATCGTAACAACATCCACTGCCATTACCATGAGCCAAACTGCGACCCCTCAGTCAAACCTCGGCGTAAACTCCGTTTGCATCGGACACGGCATAGATTCTGTATCGATCGGATTGCTTGCTGTTGCAATCTTCTCCGCTTTCCTTGGCTTTATAGTTTGGGTGCGTACAGCTCGTGATCCTAAATACGTCCATCTTTCTCGAGTGTGGCTGACTTCGGAGCTTTGACCATAGTTGATATTTGCTGTTGTTCGGCCAAAGTTCCGGGGGGTCTACGCTCTCAGAGAATGGTTCCCCCAACAAGAGTATGTGTTTCACTCATCGTCGCCCCCGACATCCACTGAACAATACGCAGCCTTCGCCCTAGACCCCTGGGCGATGGTTTCTTCGCGTTCCTCTCGCCAAAAGTTCCACTGGTTCCAGATCTACCCGACGACGTCCAAGATGCCGGGAGGAACGCCGCAACGGACGCATCATTGTTTCCGACAGACGAAGAGCTCACCCAGCGCATACTATGGGTCGCTCTGATGATCTGTCTGGGTTGGAGCATTCTTGCACTGGGTGGTGCCCTCCCATTATACCTCATCAACGTCCCATGCTTGGCTTTTTCTGCTGCACAGACCTATACCTATGGTGGATACTCCGCCGTATACGACCTCTCGCTCCTTCGGTTACTCCAACTTCTAGACGACCGCCAAATTACCACCACAACCACGACCTCGACCCAGCTCGCCACACGCGCGATTGTAAACGGAAAAGACCTCAAGGATAATACAAGGATACGAATAATCGTCCTCACCGCTCTCTTGATCGCACTCGGCCTGATCCCAGCGTTATGGAAGATCCTCCGCGAGTTCAACACCGTTGCGAACTATAGGAGAAGGTGGATAAAGGTCAACTGCGCGAATAACGAGATGGGCTGGCTCTCTGCCTCCAAGGCTCCGGGATTTGTTGGGTGGGGGGAGAAGCGGCTGAAGAGCTACCTGCTGAAGACGGGGTTGAGCTCGAAGCTAGAGTCCGCTGGTGAGAGTAGGAGGGAGAAGAAGGAGAGGGAACGACGGTTGATTGAGAGGGATAATTCCGGGGAAGGACAAGAGATTGACATCGAGTCCCTGTTTTCAATCGGGTGCGTTTCCACCACGTCAACTGAATTTATGACCACCCCTCAATCCTTACAGCGACACTGAAAACCTGGCCTTCCTCATCGACGAGCGGGACGATATTCTCGATCACTTGGAGATGGCAGAGACGAAGTACATCGCTTCCTTCCGAACGTCTACGCCAGAGCCGTCAATGGCGGATTTCGAGGTTCAACCTGCCGGAACGTCGTCGGGAGTTCCCGCTCGTCCTGAGATCAGCCGGCCGATGCCTCTCTCCGGCTCCCATGGGGTACGAAAATCTTCACGATTCTTGTGACATCCTCGCTAACAGACTTGTAGGTTGCTCGTCCTCGCCCTCGCCCCAGCAGGCGGAGACAACGAAATCGCAACCCAGCATTTGCTTCGTCTTCTCTCCCTCCAACCTCCTACTTGATGCCATCATCCTATTACAAGATCCGTAACGTCGAAGGAGTCAGCGGTGGTCACTTTACCGATCCGGAGGATAGCTCACCACGACATGGCCGTTCTCGTGGACTTAGCTTTACGGATACCATCACCCAGCGTGTCGTGGGTAGCAGGTTCCAAGAGGTCAACCGAGACTCTACGACGTACGGACGACTGCCGATCGGAAGTCCTGTTCACGTCGACGAGACCGGTCAATTCGTTCCCCCTCCGTCTTCGATCGTCCAGACTCCAATTCCTGGATACGGCCCGAATCATGATCCTTCGTCATCCGAGACCTACGAAAGCGGGCATTACGACTCGTTTTTCCGAAGGTCAGAAGGACAGTCAAGGGTCACATCTGAGCTCGGAGAGGATTGGGTCGACATCCTATACGATCCACCACAAAAGTTTGGCGACGAACCGGATTATGAGAATCCCGCCGACCCTGCTGACACTAACGCGGCCCTTGTTCCACCTTCAAAACCGCGACGACGGCCGCAGAGGCCGGTCGCACCACCAAGCGATCACAGGGAGACTTTCCCACTGAGAATCAAAAGGGGGAGACAAACCAATGACGATCCCCTTCCTCCCCATTTGAGGCTTCAGCAGAGACCACCGTTCGTCCGGCCAATGTCGGGGCTTGATCACCATGACCTTGGAATGGTGTATGCGGATATTAGTAATTGGAGGACGAGATTGAAGGCAATCAACGCCGAAATCGCCGACGCGCAGCGAGACAGCTACAATGACATCGCTGATGGTGCGAGGATCAAGGGCTGGTTGATGGTTGGGAAAGGACTCCGGTTCTTGCCTGGGATAGAGCTTATCGATGGCAGAAGCAAGGAGGATATCAGATGGGATGAGCTTCAGCATCAAGGGTCTGCCGGGAACCGTACAGTCTACTGGACGCTAGTTGGGTTCCTGGTCGTGTTGCTTGCTGCTGGGCTGTCCGCTGTCGCTGGCCTGCTACTTGCGATGTGCCCAGACGTCGCCGAGTTCCTACCGTTTTTCCGGAACTTGCAGACTTGGAACAAGATCCCAGCCGGGATCGTCGTGATCCTTATCCCCACAATCGCTGCAACCATCTTCATTGCCTCAGTCATCCTCGTAATCCGACGTAAGTAACAGTGCTCCCTGCCCCTTACGGCCTCCTGGTCATCTGGGCGTCCACTTACATTATTCGTTCTCGGATATTAGGTATCGCCAGGTTCAGCGGCCACATCTCGGTATCGGGGTCACAAATTACAGCATTTAGGACGACGTTTGTTGTGCTAACTGTCATGGGGGGAGTTTGGCTTACGGCAATAGGGGCGGTACTGTATGCCGTCAACGCTTTCCAGAGCAGCGGCACAGGCAAGACCGTCGCAGACGGGTCAATCCTCATGACTGTGTTGGCGCTCGCACTGATCATTAATGTCGCCATCGTTGCTCCTGGATTGTTGATGCTCCAACCGTTCCGGTTGTGGAAGGTTGTCCGAAATGAAAGAAGAGCGATCACTCCACGCCAACGTTTCCGAGGTAGGCCGCCACGTTCCTTTCGCGGACCCTTTTTGTGTATTGCGGTTTACCTATTCCATCGTCTTCTATTTGCATTTTGGTCGCCTGTGGGGGGCATGTTGTATTCAAGTGGATCCCTGTTCTGATCTGCCTTTTCTTTTTGATAGCCATCTACCCGGGAGTGTACGACCCAGTGTACGCCATGTCGTGCTGCATCCTGGCAATCATTTTTGCCTCCGCATTCGCTCTGATCCTTCCGCTGGTGGCACCAGCGGTGACCCTGTTGTTATTCCTGACGCTCATCGGTAGGCTCTCCGCTGATCGCATTCTTAATTTTAATTTTGTGGGTTGCTGATGACGTTTTTGCTTTGGTCAAACAGCACACCGGTTCCTCGTTGGCTACGTTTACGGACGCACAAAGTCGCCCACGGGGGGACTCGTGCAATTGTTCATGTTGCGAAGATTTGCACTTCTTTTGGCGCTTCAGCCACTGGTGCTCGGGTTGGTCTTGCTCAGCCGGCGGTTGTGGCCTGAAGCGGGCGCGTTGCTGGGAGCCTCGCTTGTAGTCGCCATCTTTGTGGAGCTTTTTTGTAGCCTCAAGACGCGCGAACCCGGGGTAGGATCTCTGAATCCGGTCACTCGGAACTCGTTGGAGACATTCAAGGCCGCGGCAAGACCTGCGAGGCGCCGAAATGTGGATGAAGAAAGCGTTAGTCTCGTAAGCTCAGACAAAAATAATACCCGTTCTCGAGGCTCTATGGCGAGCGTTTTGGAGATGATGTCAATTACGTTGGCTGTAATCCCTTCGCCCTCCCAGATGAGGGGACCCGTGCCACTACGTGAGTACCACACAGGCTCCACCTTTTGTTGGATAGTCGATTGAACTCGGATGGTTGGGTTTCAGGAACCGAAACGTTGGACGACTTGACTGCGACTGATCGAGCTGCGCGAACGCACCCGGACGCACCACCTCATATACCACCTTTACCATTCACGGACCATGCGGAAGACATGGCGGGGATCCTTTATGCTCCGGAGTTGATCGCACCTCCACCAATCATTTGGCTACCAAACGACAGGGCGGGAATCGCGATGCAGGAAGCGTACGACCTGCAACAATACCATTCGTTGG
>Ga0307514_10004327_pt1 | contig 13087 bp, 9 predicted proteins | sample 16_EM_MG_FD_203088 | JGI IMG/M metagenome (GOLD analysis project Ga0307514, IMG submission 203088) | Populus trichocarpa ectomycorrhiza microbial communities from riparian zone in the Pacific Northwest, United States - 16_EM | ecosystem: Host-associated > Plants > Roots > Unclassified | place... | reverse complement strand
GACCCACGTGTCAGTTGAGAAAGGAATGGACCCCACATTACAGATATGCTAAGACACGTGTCGTCATTCCAGTCTAATCATTTGCTCCCCCCTCTCGATCAGACCACCAAACCAACATTAGCAGGGACCACCAAGTGGCTGCCTTGAAAACAGTGCAAAAAAAGAAACGGTCCCATTTGGAGCCCACGAACCTGTTGGGGCCCGATCATGCAGGCCCCACTTAACAAAAACAAATGGGCTTCTCTTTTCGCCTTGCACGGTCCAGGGTGCTCGTCCCTTTTTACTTTTTTTAAAATAAAAATAAAAATGAACTGAATGAAGCAAGCAAAGAATTTTCCTTCTTTCTCACAATGGCTGATCATAAAGAACAATTAATTAGGTTAACCTCTGAGGGCAGAGTCACCTCCTCTTTTCTAGCTGTGAGTGTTGACCCACCATAAATGTGGACCCCGTTCTCCGCCTACTTCGACCCCACTCTACACGCGAGCACGTGCTCTCTCCTGCATCCACAAATCAAAACGACTTTTTTGTTTTTTTAATCTTAAGAGATACGTGTTACCCCAAGCTCGAATAAACTTGTTAATGGCGGACGCACCAAAATCAATGAGAACCCAACAGAAGTGACCAATGAAAACCATCAATTTTTGTCATTGCTTTCAAGATCGAGACATGAACTGTAACTCTTGTTTGTCATAAATCTCTAAAGAGAAGTCTCTAAGCATTTGAGGAGTTCTATTAGTAGTTGTACTTGTAGTACTGACAGTACAGGCAGAACTTGAACTTGGTGCCATCATTGAAATACCTTTCGCGGTCATAGAACCTGAAACTGGCACAGCCACTGCCATATTTGACTGCATGGAAGACACAAAGGATGAAATTGGCCTTGCCGAAATATTTATCAGAGGGGTAGCCGCAGCCGGGAACGAAAATATCTGGGGCTGGTTAGACGGTCCTGCAATGGATGGTACCATAAAGAACGCCCCTGGAACGACAGCATTGGATGGTATGGCCCACATGGGCACTAAACCCTGTGGCACTGCCGCAACTGTTTGTTGTGGATGATGTGGTAACTGCGGTTGTGACTGCGGCTGTTGCGTTGTCACGGGAGCGAGAGAAGCCGAGACAGAAACGGTGTCGTTGACATCAACGTACTCGCTATTAGCGGGTCGTTTGCGATTCTTTGTAGCGTTCGATTGGCCAAGTCCGGAGCTGGAGTTAGTTGTTATTGGGATTTTGAGGGTTCCGTTAACAGACATGGCAATGGCAGGGACTGTGCCGGTTCCTGTTGCTGCAATTATGGCAGGTTCAGCATGTTCAAGCAACCACCTGATTGTTTCACCGTCTGATTTATGGCCTAATTCTCGGGTTAGTTGAAAGATCCGGGCAGCACATGCTGCGGGCATTCGGATCCTCCGGCCTCGACCCTCCACCTTGGTGTGTCGGTCTTTTGTTGATGGCCGTTTTAGTGGGGTTACTGTGGTTAATGGCACGGAAACTGCTGCTAACGGCATGACACCTAATGGTGGTGTAGGTGATCTCTCCTCTGTGCTTGGCTCTTCCTTGAGTGCTACCGACATGTCGTTGCAGTCTTTCCTGTTAGTGGGGCGTGCTCGAATGTTTGGTAATTCTCTGCTGTTGATTCTAAGATCAACGGTTCTCATGTCTTCATCTTCCCCAAGCTCTTGCTTTTGCATCGATGCCATGCTGAGAGACGTATCACCGTGGATAAAAAGAAAAAACGAGCAAAGGAGGAGAGGGTGGGGGCATGGAAATGGAGGGGTTTGGGTTTGTAAAAGCACATTCGAACAGCTGGGATGAGAAACGGGTTATATATAGAGGCATGGAAAGGAGATTTTATTGCCTAGTGAAGGGCGTGAAATTTGATAGTGGAAATCTACGGTTACCTGCCAATCATAAAAAGACATTGGACTCACCGGATGATGACACGTGGTGGGTCCCATACCGTGATGCTTTCTGTTCGGTAGGGTCAAATTGTGGTGCCTCCGATGAGGTCAAATTACACGTCCTTGAAACCCCGTATGTGCTTTGCAGTACTTCGGGTGTTGAATTTCATTTTGTGGTGTCGTCTTTCCTCTGTTTTTGTGCTGCCGGTCTATGATCACTTGAACAACTCGTAATTTTTTTCATTAACCCCTTTATAGGTGTTTTGAAGCATTGGGTGAATTAGGCAAAGAACAATATGCTATGGAAATCAAGCACAGATCTACATTTCTTACCATAAAAAAAAATGGAGGTGTGTGCTTTTTTATGCTATCATAATTAGTTTTTTATAATTTAGCATGGGACTAGCTAATTGGCTTGGCTTTCACTGCATCCAAAGTTCTTTTTTAGAATAAAAATGAATGTTTTTTATAACTTTTGGATAGGGATATTAAATCAGGTTTAAGTGACCAATCTAGAAATTTTTCAATCTAACTTTTTATTTATCTCAAATTTTATATTAAATAGTATAGGAGTTGGATCACTTCGGATTTTACAGTTTAACCAGTCAAATCCATGACCTAGGTCACAGACTCTACCGGGTTTAATAACTTTTTTAACTATTTTTTTATTTAATTATGTGATAACAAAAATAATCGCTTGTAAATTGAGCACTAACTCAAAACTAGGATGTTTGTTTGAGATTACGATAACCTCATAGAAAATAAATTAAAACAAATAACAAAGTCTAATTCTCATTTAACTCGAGTTAACATGTCAAAACTAGTAACCCGAGTCACATACTCATTTAACAAAATAGAAGCTCGTAAAATAAGCATCAACTCAATATCAAAATGTTTGTTTGAGATTGTGATAACATCATAGAAAAAAAATAAATAAATTATAAAGCTTAATTCCTAACTAACCTAGGTTAACCAACCACACAAGCGATGTAGGTCATGGACTCCATTAGGTTTAAATTTTTTTTTGGAACTATTTTTTATTTAATTATACAATAAAAAAAATAGATACTTGCAAAATTAATCATGAATCAAATGTCATAATGTTTATTTGTGTGCATGATAAACTTACAAAAATAAAATCAAAATAAATTATAAAACCCAATCCAAAATCAAAGATGTAGTTAGAAAAAAAATTAATAAAAATTTATTATAGAAGTATAAAATTAACAAAATTAACAAAAAAAAAAAAAAGCAAACATGCTGGCCTTAAAAAACCGGGTAGCCCAGCACATCTAGCTAGACCTTAAAAAAAATCCTAGGTTCCTGGCCTTTCTTAATTTTCCCCCCCTTTTAAAAGAACGACAACTGCCCCCCTTTAAAAAAAAAAAAAAGAAAAAGAATTACAGCTGCTGACGTGTCAATTGTTGTTCCAAATTCCACCCATCATAGGTCTCAAAGTCGAGCTGCCGACTTAAAGGCCTAAAACAAACTCATTTTCACCAATTTTTTCAATCAAAAACACCCAAAAAAAAAACCTATAGAGATCTCATCAAACAAAACGGAAAATCATGGTCCTCTAAAATGGATTTAAAGTTGATGATGTTCACTATTCCTCCTCGTATAGCCACAAAATGGAAACGGTGGACCTAACTGTAAGAGTAGCAGTAGAACACACCAGAAAGAACTGAATTTGAGCTGGTGTTATCAATGATCCTCCAGCAAATATATCAATTAGCAGCACACCGAGAGGTCAAACCTACCTGTGGGCCTAAAGGGCACATCTACTGGTGATAAAGATCTCGGGTCGTGTGGTTAACGTCGATGGTTTAGGGCTTCAAGCAGGAACACAGTGACATAGGCACCAGTTATGGAGTTAGTAAGGTCCCTACAACATTAAGGAAGACGTCCACCTCATTCACTTGCCCATTATTCCTCTTTTAATTTCTCTTGCTTTGCGTCAATGGAGGATTGGTTTGTATTTGTTCACGCCTAGTGTCTCTCCTGCCTAAATAATGGGCTGTGAATCCGGCGGCTCCTTCATTGATATTTTTATATGCGATTGCGTCATTCGTTCAGGATAGTTTTTGTGTTTTAAAATTATTTTTATAAAAATTAATTTTTATTTTTTTAATTTAAATTATTTTAATATGTTAATATTAAAAATATTTTAATACAATTTTAAATAAAAAAAACTATTTTAAAAAACAATCACTCCCAACAAACTTGTAATTCTATTCCTCCAGGTGGACAATTTCATCAAAATAAAGTCTAGGATTGTAAAATCTTATACTCCAATGTAGCAGTGATGCTAAAAAGGCTCTGTAGTCCTGACGTTCTGACGTTGCATCAAATTGTGAAAGCTTGACGCACGGAAAATCCATCACCGTTAGTCCGAACCTGAATTTCATCTTTATACGCCGAATGATTTTTTGGATGCATAAATTATGCTTTTAAAACTTTGTAAGAACTAAAGGTATGTACGTGTTTTCTTGTTAAAAGATATATTAAAATAATATACATTTTATTTTTAAAATTTTATTTTTGATATCAATAATATAAAAATTTTAAAAAATTAAAATTTCAATACAGCCCGACAGGCACAAATCACACGGCAGCGGTGTTTTTCGGCTGTGCCAATTTTCTACCAGATAAAAGCCCTGGGTTTGGATTCTTCAACAAGTGGGCCCGGTTAAATTTTAACGAAGGAGGACTCTCAGTGGGGGAGGGGACCCTCATGACCTCGTGGCCTCATCTATTTGAGGTGAGGGACCCCGCCACCTTGAGTAGGCCACAATGGGGGATGGTCACAGACCCACTTGCCCTATCTGGTCCCTCATTTCACTGTTCAGTTTAGGGATCCCTATTCCCTGCCACGCCAACAAAGGGTGGGTCCCTTTGTGTGGGGTACATCATACATGGACCCCATTATACAGTACAACATTTGCATAGTACCATGCCACTGCCAACCAATGCCATTGTAACACGCCATTGTATTGTAGTAAAATATCGCACGGTTCTTTCCCGATGGGCAAATGCGGTTTGGCCCACTTTAAAAACTCTGACCATCCTTCTGTCTTGTATTGTTAGCTCACCTCGAGCCGAAATGGGATGCCTGATATCTCATGAGATATATTCACATTAGATATTTTTTTTTAAAGTATTCTATATTATAAAGTTGAGATTATTTAATAGAAAAAAATTAATGAAGAATAAAAATAAATTTCAAAAAAATTAAAAAACAAATATAAATTAAAATATTTAATATCACAAAATAAATTATTTGTCGGTTATGTTTAATAATTTTTTTTTATTAAAATCAATTTATAATAGAAATCGAAACATAAATAAAATTTGTTGAATAAAATAAAAAAAAAACATATTATAGAAGGTTGCACATATTAAAAATATTATAAAAATAAATATTTTTAAAATTTTTAAAATTATTTAATATATATAAAATACAAAAATAATTATAGATGACTCATATTAGTCTCCTCAAAAATTAAACACACACCCAATATAATTAAAAATTTATAACCATTTAAAAAACGTTAAATAAACAAAAAACATCACAGAGAAAAAGGCATTAATAAAAACATAAACTTAAAAATTATGTAAGAAAAGGCATCTAAAGAAAGGTATTAATTAAAAAAATCAAAAGAAAAATAAAATCATGCATTGCTGGGCCTGTAAGCCAAGCTAGACACCTGACCCATCAAAAAAATGGCTCGCGCGTGGCCGTTTTCTTTTAAGTTAAAGGTCGTCCGCCCCAACTTGAAAAAAAAGAGACTGGAAAATTTGAACTTCCATTACGGGACACTAGATAAGACAGATTTCACGCGATGACCCTTTTTAAGGATTGCAGCAGCAGGAGTTTTCTTCCAGTTATGGAAAAACCAACATTACTTGGAAAAGGATTCTGTTCAATTTGGTTAAATAAACAACGAAAAGCGAGATTTTTCTCGATTTATAAAGCATCTGGAAGCATAAATACTCGAAACCGTAGTACTGCAGTGCATGGCCGTGCTAAAGCACATCACAGACCTCCCAAAATCATAGCTACATAATAAGATCAGCAAAGCTTTCACTTATTTAGAATAGAACGAAACACATATCTACAAAAACTGTTGCTGATTTTTATGGAAAGCTTTTTGTTGAATTTCTTGTGATACAGATGAAAGCAATGCCAATTCGAGTCTGGCAACTGACGCTTATAACTGCATCCGGAGTGAAAACTATAGACAAGACATAATAGGACATTACGATCCAGACATGTATGTGTACCGAGTCTGAGCACCAACAACAAGCTCAACAATTTTCGCTGCATGTTCAAGAGACATTGTATGAAAAATATGAATATTCCAGAGACAAACGCGATCATCAAGGTAGAAATATGATGCAGCCAGAAAGAAATAAACACCACGCACCTGTTAGAAGCCCAATAATAGGAACAGGTTCCACTAGCTTTTCAGTGCTTTGAAGTCTTTGCCTGAATGGATCAACAAATACAGTGTTGAATCTTAGATTACTTTATCTTGTGGAGATTGCAACTATGAGACACCATAGCTCAGCAAGAAATTTAGGATAGTGCGCCTTACCTGGTGTACTTGGTAAAGAAAGGATCTCTCATTAGGTAAAGCGCCCATAACAATTTTCTTCTTTTCAACTGATTCAAACATGATATCAACATCTCTTTAGCATCAAATCCATCAGTTAATGAGTATTGCATTCACAAAAAGGACAAAGAGGGGGTGGGGGGGATTGTCAGAACCATCCTGAAAGTAGATGAGCTGGAAGCATATGCAATTTGAACAGTAAAAGTCTAAAACTCCAACCTCATCCTGTTCAGAAGCAGAAAGGTGATAGTGTTGCTCTTTTCCACCATCCCTTGATTTAGTAACCTGTGTTAAAAAGCCTACGCCACCAGCGTCTACAGCCAGAGAAACAAACCAAGGAATCCATGACCGAATTCCATACTTTCTGATGAACAGCACATAAATAAGGGGTCTTATAATAAAAAGGACCTCTCCCATGAGAAATAATGCCCCCTGAACACCTTTCTCAGATAAAATCATGGAAAGTGTCGGCCTCTCAATCGCTGAAGCTGTCAAGGCATAATCGCAAATATTAGTCGAGTTGAATTATAGTTGTATATTAGTGATCTGACCCTGAAATGAAATTATTAAGAATAATTATACATGGAGGCTCCATAATAGCTTGCTGATGCTCGGCCCTGCGCAGCCATACAGGGTCAGAACTCATCCTGGCATTTTCTCCAAACCTGCTCAGTGCAGACAATGCCCTTCCTTCTAGATTCCACGAGTTAAGCCCATTAGGACCATGGCGAGATCCAGGTTTTGGGAAACCCCCAACATTATGCTGCGAGCTTGAGAAATCTGAATGCTTTTCAATATTTGGTGTCTCTCCTCCATGAAGAAGCATCTTATATCCACTATTCCGGAACAAAATGAGCCTAACTAGCACCCTGAGTTATAGGAATGCAGAGTAATCAGGCAAATATCAACAAAACAATTCAATTCTAAAAAGCCCAACTGAATGAAATAGTGGCAAACAAGACAAATGCTGTTTACTTGGTAGCTTCTGTAACAGCAATGAAATTCCATTTCTTATTGTCACCAAAATAATGTTGAGCTGCAACTTCAACCAATGTTTCCAAATCCTTTATAGCAGATATGCACAACGAATACGGGAAAGAATTAGGCTCCATAGGACCAACATGCATCTGGGTTGGAGTAGTATCGATGATATGCTCGTTGATAGCAGTGATAATGCCCAAGATTGCAGTTACTGCAGATAATTAATAACTTTCTCAATATAGCAGCATTTTTAACTTTTCAATGTGTATGAATACAAAAGAAAAGGAAAAGGAATCTGAGCAGCTAGATAAAAACGCCCATCGTGTTTGGTTCGTGAGATAAAAACCAAGGCTAAAAAAACTCAAATTTTGACAGTTCAATATATTATTATGGAGCCTGAGAAAACAATAAAACTCCAAACTGAACCTAAAACAACTGTGTGAGTGTGACTTGTTCTCATTAGTTCAGGATGGAAGCATCGGAAAACATAAATTTTGATGTCTAAAATTAGTTTCTTCCCACTCCCACCATTTTCCATGATTACTTAATAAGGAAAAAGAAATCCCAAGCAAACAAGAAGTAGCCAAAAGTTACCAAAGTTTCACAAAACCTGCTTCTGGTCCTATCTCTGAAGCGGAAAACCGTTCGGGAAGAAGCCACGTCAATCCCTGTGCAAATTTTGAAAACTGGATCAGACAACATTTTTGAAATACAGTCACATCCGAACCCAATTCATCAGAAATTTCAACATTCGGATGCCACTGCCCAGTGCCACCAGAATAAACTATCCATACGATGAAAACAATCAACATGGCTAAACATATTCATCTAACAGTCAAAGACTCTTAACTGGAACAGCTAAGACAAAAACCATAATCATTACATACGTAAAACAAAAACCAACTCTGTTATCTTAACATACTTCCTGTCCATGATCAATATTTTTCTCATATTTTCATTTATTCGCATCCACAAAGGATGATATAAGCAAGTCTAGACAGCAAAATATGCAAGCATTTTCATAAAGAGAGCTCCTTTAATCAATTTTCTCCAAGAAAATAACAGTTTACTACCCAGAAGTCATAAGAAAATGCAATAAACTTAAATTCATATCCAAGCACAGCTCAACGTCACCTTTTTCCAAAGATATACTCCATTTGTAAGCTACAATGGATGATAAAAGGAACCAAAAAGAGAACCCGGAAAGCCAAAACAATCAAATATAAAGATTAGACTTACATTGGCAAGAGACTCCAATGAGTGAACATAATCTTTATTCCTTCTAACCCATTTCTTATAAGTCTCCATGGGTTCAGAATCTCAAAGAAAAACAAGAAAATAACAAACAGGGAGAGTCAGCTCCCCAAATAACCGAATGTAAACGTTGACCTTGCCTCACTTGAATCTAACTCTCTCTCTCTCTCTCTCTGGTGTTTCAGGACCAGACCCAGATGACGAAATACCGAGAAAAGGAAACCCTTTTAAGTAACTCGATCTCAAGAGTCAAGGTGTGGAAATGACCAAGAATGCTTGGAAAAGAGAGAGAGTGTCAGAGACTAGTTGTTGTCAAGGAAGAGGCAAAACTCAGAGGTAGTGATGGACTTATTGATATGTGGTCATTTGTTTGGTGTAAATAAGGAATTTAATCCTAACCATTGATCCGGATAAGAATTTGATGTGGCTGACCATCCGATGCAAGCATTATATTTTTTAAAAAAAGTATTTTTTAATTAAAAATATTTTAAAATATATTTTTAGATTTTTTTAATTTTTAATATTAATATATTATAATTATATAAAAACATTAATTTGATTTTCTAACTTAAAATAATTTAAAAAACAAAAACTACTATAATAAAAACCAATATAAAAGTTAAATACCGGTACATGTATAATTAACTATTGAATTTTGATGTTGTTAATTGTTTATGTTCTGGAAATGGTGTATTAAGTTCCCGTTTATAATTTAGTTTTTAGGTTGGAAAGTGTTTTTTTTTTTGTAAAAAAAGTATTTTTTTATTTTAAATTAATTTTTTATATATTTTTAGATCATTTGCAGGTTTTAAATTATTTTTGATATCAGTATATCAAAATGATCTAAAAATATAAAAACATTAACTTAAAATAAAAAACTAAAAATAATTATTTTTTAAAAAATATTTTTAAAATACAAAACAACGTTATATAGATTTGATGTATTTCATGTCATTATCCTTGATGTTTATTAATAGATTTGAATTTCAAGGTTTCAGAAAAGCTCTAATTTTTTTTTTATAATTATACAGTTTTATATTATATTAAGTTAATATAGAAAAAAATTAAAGGAACATATATAGTTTTTTTTTATAAGAAGTTATAAATTAAGTATAAAATATCCTTCAATGCACATTATTATATATAATATTGAAGTTTAAAATAAAAAATAAACTCAGTGTAAGCTTAAGATTCTTCCTTGTTCAAGATCTTAAAACAAAAAATAAATATTAACTTGTTGCTATTAATGATCAATCATCTTTTCTTAAAATGGTTTATGCAACCTTCCCAATTCAAGGATGGTGCTGTTAAAACTCTATTTACCAACACCTTTACAATTCCAACATATATAAAATATTGGACCTCAGACAATGTTTGCATATCATTTGCATTCTACGATGAACCCTCATTAGCCATGGCTTAATTCGAATGTACCACCGCCATCCTCCTCCATCATTTACATGCTCTTTAACTACTTTATCAGCATTACATTTTAGCAAATGTGGGTGTCGCAGAGCATAGCTCTTGCTACTGTCTTCAATACAAGTTGTGGGACCTTTTTCTATTCTTCCATCTCCTTTTGGTTCTCTTCCATCTAGGCTTGTAGCTGGCTTGGTCATTTTGTTGAAGGACATGCTCGTTGTGGTTTCTAGGTTCCTGCTCTTTTATTAATCGTTTGGTTGCATGCAATTTATATTTGATTCAGTGAAGATTCATAACGTGAATGTTAGCCCTAAGAATGGAGCAGACAAGGTGATTTGTTTGTTTATTTATTTTAGTGAGGAATGAAAATGCAGATAATAAGAAAACAAGGGTAGTTGTGCTCATTTTACGTATCTTTTTATGCCTTTTACAGTTTACTATGAAAGATTTGCTTGTTTGGTTCGTACGAATTTGATCAAGGAGAGGCCTGAAATGTTCATGAAAGGCGATTCTGTGTAAGCTTTAAGCTTCCCTATAATTGGCATTGCTCTTACTTAGCTAGTTTATTTTAAAGTTGAGAGCTTTTGCTAATCCACTGCTAAATGAGGCAAAATTGTCCATAAAAAAATATAGGTGATGATGAACTCGGCTCTATTTGCTGAAGACTTATTTATATTGATTGGTCTCATTAGTACTTATGTTGAGATTGTGGTTCGTTATGCAGAAGACCTGGTGTTTTAGTTCTTGTGAATGATTGTGACTGCTGAGAACATAGCGGTCAGCTTGATACGAATTTGGAAGAGAAGGATTTGGTGGTTTTTATTTCTACCTTGCATGGTGGTTAGCATGTGCTTGTCATATCTGTTAACTTCATTATTAAAGAAGTAATGTGAAGGAAATTTCAGCCTTGGAAAGGGGAATGGGGATTTGGACTTTGTCATCATCTTCTTATTTCCTATGCCCCAGTGGCAAAACGTATGTTCTGCTGATGTTACTGTACTATTTTCATGATAAGTTACTGATAAGGTGATTTTTCAATGCGAGGATGGGAGATTATGCTGTCTTTGATGTGGATATTTACGAGCTTCACTACACTTGAAGCACCTCTGGAGAGTGGAGATAAATGAACCCCTTTTTCGGTGCCGGTTGCCGGAATATATCGCAGAGAAATAACTTGTATACAGGTTCTTTAAGGTAACTTAACTAGACGGGTTCTCGTTGCTAGTCTAATTGCAACCGACCCCTTGCTACGTCCCAATCTCTCGGTTGTCAGAACCGTTTCCTATCATTAGGCTACAACTCTCACACCCCAGTTACGAGTCTACTGGCAAGGACTTTCGTCCCAGGATTCAACGCAAAGATGAGAAAGAAATGGCTTTGGTTGTTTGCCAACCATAACCAATTATCTGTGAAGCTTGAACTAATGTTGCTGCTGATGGCATGAGGAATTGTTTTTTATTTGACCTCAACTTCTTGTTTTCTATGTTCTGATGATGCTGCTGTACCGTCGTACGAAAAGAATGAAGAAACTATCATGAAAACTGCGAGGCTCTAGTAACTTGGAAGAGGAACACTTGAAGGTACACAGAAAAAGGCCAAAACTGCATTTTGATTGGCTAAGGCATATGATATTTCTCATTCACCATGGCAACCTTTTCTGCTCTGAATTGTAAAAGAAGAAAAAGAAATGTTGAGAGTGGGATTTGAACCCACGCCCTTTCGGACCAGAACCTTAATCTGGCGCCTTAGACCAACTCGGCCATCTCAACATTTGTTGACTGGGAAGCCTCCGAATAATATATAATATTTATGTTGTAGCTGCATATCAGAACACGTTTTTGCTTAGCGGCGGCAGTGAACCTTAATGATCTCTCTTTTTTTTCTTTTTTTAAATTTAAACCTTCTAAAATAAACGATTACTTACAATATTATTACCAAAATATTACTTCATTTAAATCTAAAATTTAGTTATTTTAGATTAATATTACATTTCACATACATTTTATGGTGGGAAATTAGAAAAAAAAAAAATATAACAAATCCACAAGCGCACTCAAATATGCTTAAGATTCTTCGTACAAAAAGTTGCTTAAAAATTTCTCATAATTTAAAACTTTCATTAGTTTGAAAAGATTATCAAACTACTCCTCGTCTTCTTCTTCTTCCAAGACAAGAAATGCATTAACATAAAAAAGTTGCATTGGCCTTGTGCCAAGACGTCTTCGAACAAAATAGTAAAAAGCTTTCGAACTCTTTACAAAGTGATCTACTCTTATTGTTTTGTTTCATATATGTTTGAACACAGAGTTCAAATTCTCCGAAAGTTCTTTCGTGTATTAATCATCATCAAGCTCTCAGAAAAGAAAAAAGTTAACTAGCAACGAGAATCTTCACAAGAAACTCTGAGAAAACAACTAGATTACAAGTGACGAGCGGAGGAAAACAACACCCGCTGGCGCTGTCTCCTGTAAAGATAAAAACGAAACACCATCTCGTGGAATATCGAAAAGAGGAGTTAGTCCCTGAACACACTTGAAACCCAGAACATTTCTGTGGAGAAGATAGCAAATTTCTCATATCTAAGGCTCATGAGACTGTTGTTACTTTCAATATCGCTGCCAAAAGCTTTAATTATTTCATTTACATTCCCAGAAAATCGATGGTCGCCCAACGTCAACCACCCTATCGTTTCTGCATCACCACAATTTCCTGACGGAGAACGCAAACAAAAGCTTCCAACGCTCCAGGCCAACCCCACCACGTCATATTACTTATCCAAATCTTTTTAGCAGAGGATTTTGTTCAACATGTGCACAAAACTGGCAGCAAGAAGCAGCTGATAAAATTTCTGTGGAACCCAAATCCATTTGTCATAACGCGTTGGTGTAGAACCTGCTACATGATTTTATC
>Ga0307514_10004326_pt1 | contig 13091 bp, 11 predicted proteins | sample 16_EM_MG_FD_203088 | JGI IMG/M metagenome (GOLD analysis project Ga0307514, IMG submission 203088) | Populus trichocarpa ectomycorrhiza microbial communities from riparian zone in the Pacific Northwest, United States - 16_EM | ecosystem: Host-associated > Plants > Roots > Unclassified | place... | reverse complement strand
TAAATTACCAAACCCAATATTTTTAAGTTCAGCTACGCGCTGAGTCCAAATACATAAGGGTTTAACAAGCTACCGGACCCATTAACTATGAGCTTAGCTTCGTGCCAAGTTCAAGTAGGTATGAGCTTGATGATCATTTTAGGCTCCATGTTGGGCCTGACTATTATTATAGACCCTATATTGGGCCACGAGACTTCATTTTTTTTTTATTCATGTGACTTTTAATATAAAATGTTAATGTAAAAATTACTTTTATCTCAACGCTCCTAGGTGTATATAAGTCTTCTAAGGGCCTATCATGTTTCCATCAACATTAATATTGTGTAAGAGATATTTATCCCTCATTAATATTGTATAAGAGATATTGATCCATCACTAATGCTATCATGAGAAAATTACATTTCTAACTCCTTCATTTAAGCAACATGACAAGTTTCAAATGCTATAAATACCCCTTGAACCAATCAAGTAAAGGATTCACAATTTTTCTCTTCGAAATATTCATATTTTAATTCTCAGAGCATTATTATACAAAAACAAGAACAAACATTGTTGTTCTTGGAATTTAAAACTCATTCTCTCATTTATTACAATCTTTTACTAAAAAGTCATTAACTTTATCATTTGGGGTCCTTAAACCCCCACCAAAAGAGATTGTTTTGTAGATTTTGGATTTTCTACTACCAATCATCTACTTCATAAGTTTTAAATAAAAGAAAGTTGACATGAATTAATGATTATATTGGATTTTGAAACATTATTACTTTCCTCTAAAAAGCTAATGATGATAATTTTAGAAAAAAAAATAATTCTGTTGGCGAAGAACACACATATGGTGGTGAATGAAGAGGGACTATGTAACCAAGAATTATTTAATCAGTATGTTTATTGATTGAGAAGCTGTCAGTTACATCATCTTCCAAGATACACATATACACTTAACTAGGGAGTGATTAAACATCCCATGAAGAATATGAAGACTGATTTAGTTTAAGTTAAAATAGCATTCTCTTGCAAGTAAACTCATAAACAGCCTGAAAGAAGCTTTTTGGTGCTTCCTCTTCCGGCAACCTAAGAAGGTGAGCTACTTTGGAAAATCCTGCATGTTGCTTAAGATAGGACTCGTCCTCGATCCCTTCATGGTGCATCTCTTCTTTACAGTCCTTAGGTTTTGATAAGGCCCACTGCATTGCCCATATGGCTAAAGGTCGCATGTAGCAAAGAGACCGATATTGATCATTCATGTCCCAACTTTCTGGAATCTGGAATGAATAACTGTAACCAAAAACAACTACTGTGACCAAAGTATTTGGAAAATGAATGTTAGTGTAAGGAGTATAACACCAAAAACACTATGTTTGGAAGAGAAGTAACTAAAAGAAAATATAGATAGAGCGAGTCAACTCAATTAAAGATGCGATCATATATAGTTATGTGAAGTGTGCCGGTGAGCTATGACTCAACCGCCTTCAGTGTCCTCTCACCATTCAAGAGGTCTGGATCAGGTCTCGAGCTCAAACTTCTTCCTTGTGACCAGAAAATAGTTAGGTGCGGTGCGTATGCTATAGATATTACCTGACGAATCTATAGGTTACATCAGATTGTAAGCAAATAGAAAAGATCACTTCATTTCCGTAAAAATCTTTTGTTTTAATTGGTTCCTAAAATGTGGAAGGACTTGTCTAGTTCCGGACCGGCTAAGCAACGTGCATTCTATGAATATACAATAAACTCGATTTATGGCTTGGACTCAATAGCAGACACACCTGCACAGTTGTTTCTGGAGATGAATATTCCAAGAAGGCAAGAGCTCTTTGATAAGGAAAAATGCTGTCTCATCTACGTCGAAAAGTTAAGGAAAATGGTATATAGAGGAAAACTTACCCAAGACCTTCTTCGGACCATGCTGCATTGTAGATACCAACTGCAGTCTGAAAAGCCATTTCCTCCAGTCCCTCTTGAATCATAGAAGCAGAAAGAGCGTAGGTAACACCAGGCCATATTTCTTTCGTTTGCATTGCCGTCAGATCAACTCTTCCATCTGGTAGCATCCCGTTCACAGCCCCACGCGTTCCTCCTTTCACCTTCAAGACATTGAACTCGTAAATCTTCTCCAATGCCTTCCTGGCTTTGTCCCCATCGACGACCGGTGAAAGGCCACACGCTCTAGCATACCTGTGACATAACCAAGCATTAGTTACGTAAAGGGTCCAGTGAAACAAGATCGTGTGCCACTTCAAAGTTATGCACCATTAACCTCGTATCATTTCTGATTGTAGCTCAGATCACATATATAACTTCATTGAAAAAATCCAGACTTTGACGTTCTTGCGATGCTTAGAAAGCGATACTAGTTTGATTGCAAGTCACTTCACATTCTTGTCAATTATTTTCAATTTGCATGTTTTGCGTAGGTGTTCAAGATTAAAATGCAAGATCAGAAGGAGAACCAGAATAGTATTTCCACAACATACTTTTGCTAAGTACCAAACAAGAGAAATCATAAAACAAGCAAGGAAGTTTTGGTAAAAGTAAATTATAAGAACCCTTATGCGAGATAACGATCAACTCAATAATAGCATAAAGTGTTAGCACGCAGGATAGCTTATAGACCAAATGTGAACGTTATTAATTGAATAACAGCAAAGCTAAGGAAATAAAAGACAGAATAGCTAGCAAAGAAGACTGAGATGGAGCCCTGGTAATGCTGACGCAGAAGAAAGTGAACTAGCTTGGGTAATATGCTGCCAAAAGATACCCCACTGCTTGTAAAATATCACAAGAATAAAAAACAAAAGAGAGATTGTATAATTTGCTGACAAGGGAAAGTGAAGAAAGCAATTAGCCATAAAGCATGTAGAGGACATGAAGATAGTATAGAAAGAAGACATTAAAATCTTAGTTATATATGAACAGTTGGCCTTTCCAGTTAATATAAGTCAGTTTCCCTAATATGCTATCAACTACTTTGAATTTTTGATGCACAAAATAGAAACTCGATGATTTGTGCTCACCATTGCCCAGCCAATTGATCAGCTTGTATAGACTTATTACCACTGCTGTCGTAGTTGAAGTAGGAACCATTCCATAACTTGCCATAAACAGTTTTTGCCTTTTGATACTTAATCCAGAAATAATTAGCAGATCCATCATCACCAACTTCATGTGCCATGGCTGAGGTAGCCTGGAGTGCTGCCACCCAAAGGCCACCACAGTATGCACTTACACCAGTAACAGACCATGTATCATAGGTTTGATCAGGTATCCCCTCATTTTCAATCATTCCATCTCCATCCTTGTCAAATTGATCCATATAAGCCATCGCAACATATACTGAAGGCCAAACAGCTCGAGCAAAATCTTTATCACCAGTAGCAACCACATCCCTGTACACCTGGAGAACAAATTTACAGTTCAAGTCCTTCCACCTAGCTGTACTGAAAAGGTTATAGGCGTTTATTTCAAACCAGGGGTCATTAAGCCCAACATCATGAGGAACAGCACCAAGAACCTTTCGTGGAACCCACTTCCCATCACTCATAATTTGCATCCTACTAGGATCATGCATCAGTACTGCAGCTGCGAAGTCTCTTTGGAGATTGAGTTCAAGTTTTGGAAATAGCATTACAAGTGCAAAAGATGCATAGAAATGAACATCATAGGTATTCCACATTAGGTATTCAGTTCCTTCAAGATAAAGGAGCTGGCCGATATTTTCTTCTCCATTCTGAAGCAAATTTGCTCCAAAAACGGAATTTGATGATACCGGATTATGTAGTTGTTCATACGTGGATGCCATCCTTTCCAGGATTTCAATAGCCGTGTCATTCTTATGAGCAATACCGTTTACATTCTTGTAACCTGAACTTGACCTTTCGAGAGAAAATCTTCTTTCTCTAACAGCTGTTAAATTTTGCATTGGAGGTGATTCATCTGCAGAAAGTAACATAGTCATTTTCATTGATCAACAAATCAGATTTTTGCTTTTGTACATTAAGCTCAAACCCATGAGTACCTGTCCAAATTGTCCCTCCAGCATTGAGATAATAGAGCTCATTGAAGAGAGTGATAGGGTACCTAGGAAAAAATTCTCTGGTTCAATATTTTTTGAACTACATGGAAGATCTAGAATGCCCTACTTTCTAGCAGGAACTTCATCTAACTCACCATTCAGGAACCCTTTTGTCTTCAAGAATAGGTCTTTGCCATGCTTCTATCTGGGATTCCCAGTTAGCATGCTCTGTTTTCAAAAATAGGAAGAAGAAAGTATTTTATTAAATGTGTATTTTGGTTCCATCTACCTGCATTTTCAATAAACTATTGCTATTTTCATTTTTGTGACTGCACGTCAAACTTCCTTGACTACATTTCAAGATGAGATTCACATTCTCTTCACATCTAGACATTGATAAGAAAAATAAGGCAGTATCAAAATTATCAAGAAAGCTGTAAGAATGACGTTCTGGTTCCTAATGTCATGTCAAGAAAGATACACATCTATTTGCGAAGTAGCTCAACTAGCAGAGAAATTTTTTGCATTCCATGAGGTTTTCAAACTATTTCAGAACACAAAAAATATTATTATTATTCTCAGTAGATATTCGAGATGCTATCCGAAGACTTGGCTATTCCATAGGTAGATAGTATAACCATTACCAAGAATAGCATCACGTGCAATGTTGGCAGCTGCATCTCCTAGTGTGCCATAGAATTTTGTATAACGCCTGATATTGAGATGTTTTGTTAGTACAAATTACAAAACCATAGTACTTCATGCTAAAGAGGTGTGTGCATAACACTAGTTATAGACAACTAAGGCAGCCCACCTGTGGTAACTTCTTTCACTAAATCTTATTTCTGGGATGTCCCATGATAACGAAAATGTGACGGTGCGGATAGAGCCAGAAGGAACGGTCACAGAGGCTGCTATGGCTGCTCCAATAGATGATCCTGGTTCTGAAGGTGAAGTTTTATTACAACCAATCTGATCAAATGTCCCGTTCTGCAAGAAATAACGTTAAGGGTAAGTATCTTCAGAAAATTTCCAAGTAATGGACTAGTAAAAATGAATATCAGTCCATACAAAATTTGATTTCCCGAAACAGAAGGCAGTTTATATTTTACAGTTAAGAAGTCAAGGAAGAATGAAATGCATATAAACAGTACTGTTGTTGGTTTCATATTAACCTGATAAGAAAACCTTGCATTGAAATGAAAAAATTAGAGAAATATTTCAACAACAAGAAGGCAACAAATTACTTTCTTTTTTCATTGAGAAGCAACGAATGGGAGAAAAACCGAACCTTTTTAATTCCATCCCACATATCTTTTGCTGTGACACTGACATCCTGGGAATCTCCAGATATCAGGAAACAAGGACATTCAGAAACATGAACATCCGCCGTCTCCTGTGCTGCAATGGCAAAGGTTACCGGAGGCTGTCTATTTGTCATTCTGAAGGAATTACACTTCCCATTAGATATACAACAAGGCACAGCTATCAAATCAAATGCATATAAATAAGTGAAAGGGACTCACTTGTGGTGTAACGTGACTGCATGAACTCCATCTTTTGTCCTGGTAGGTCATGATTGAACTAAATTATTAAAATTTTAAAATAAATTAGCATGCATTTAAGGTTACAAAATAAAAGAATAGCATCCACATTTCCGGTAAATAAATGTATTCTTACATCATCTTTGAGTTGAAATGATGACCAGAAAGTCCAGAGACCCCACCCACAGAATTCTGAAACAGTCAAAAACAGGAAACTTTTGATTAGGATATTTTAGAAGCAGCTTAATTTGTCGAGTTAACCATGTTTTGACAATAAAAACACGGTGCACAATGCAACATTCTGAACTTACTGCCCATGTAAACATTAAGGTGACATCAGCTGAAGTTTTTCCATGATTAGATAGCTGAAACAAGCGAAGGAATCACGTTAGGTTAAAACAATTTGAAGGCAGCTGACTATGACAAAATGGAGTTTCTTACGAGCCCTTTCCTACCGTGAAAGTAAAAACTGATACAGGGAAACTGCTCTCCTTATATTTGTGGGGAATGAAAGGTGAAATTTGTCGAGAAACAATTGTAAGTTCTGGGTCAGGTGCACCTGTTTTTATGCAAGTGAGTACACATACAATGAATGAACAATGGTATTGCAAATCCCAGTCTCAGTATTTGATTGTCCAAAATGTTACTGAAGCTATTACCGTCATAGATTGTCCAAGCCCTGGGAAAAAGAGCATGATATGTACACTCCTGGCCATTCAGATTCCAATCCCAAGATTCAATGCCTGAACCTGTGCTTTCTCTGCACAACACAGTTCTTGAGTCAATATAATTTTGTTGCGTGAGTACTCACGAGAGGTGATTTAAAAAATATTAAAAACAGCAAATGAAATCATAATGGTGGCTTACTTGGGTATGTCTGGAGTCCTAGAGCATAATACAGAGGAAAACGTTTCACCACTCGGACGGGAAACAAAAGCCTGCATGAAGAGAGAGCATTTAGCTATTTTAATAGTTTTCAAGGAGATTGGGCAGCACAAACTTCACTTCAGAAACAGGAATCAAAGCAGCTATGCCTATGAATTCGAAAGCAACTGCATTGTTAGATTTAAAAGGCAAACACTACTTAGTAATGGTTTTAAGTTTGCCAAGTTTTTATTTAAAGTTTGCCACCATTTGAGAAAGATAACAGCAACTATTTTAGCAAACTATGATTGACAGGAAACTCATCCTTACAGAAAATTGACAAGGCAAAAGGTATCAAAAGATGAGAAGTAAACTTACGGAAAATTGATTTGCCAAAACTGGGCCTTCTTCACATATTCCAGGGAACAGTCTAAAGTGTTGAAACTCGCCTCTATAGCTTCTTCCAATGCTTCCTGCACTGAAATACTTTTCCTTAATTAGATAGCCTGATGCTTTCGAATGCCATGGTCGCACTCACATCAGTGCAGATTCTTTGATATTTCTACATCAGAGACTGTCTATACTCTTTCTCTGAAATAATGTTAATCAAAACAAAAGACATTGAATATCAGAAATATGCAAAGAAAGCGATGTTGCGAGCCTACCCGATACCACCTAAAGGGATCCCATGATCACTTGTAAGAATGTGCTTCTTGGAAAAATCAAATATTGTTGCCTGAAATATATAAAGGAAAGGTCGTCTTTATCTGTAAAAGATATCGGAAATAGAGACGTCTTTAGATATATATTGAGAGAGGAGCATTACTCTTTCTTTTGCTGCTTCTTGCTTGATGTGACGCCACAGTCTCAGGCCCATCGGTAACTTTCAAAAAGCAAGAATTATATGAGATTTCATAATTATTATTTAGAATAATGAAGTTATGCACTTGTCTCCAGTAATTTCACATATTCCACTGTCTTTTTTAGCTGGGGATGACTCCAATTTCTACTCAATCAATCCAAGCTCCAATAACCATGATAAGTTTTACTTGTAAACTTGAAAACTTTATAGAAGCCAACAAAGCTTATCTTGGTTCTTCACTGATCATGTCAAAAGACAATCTATAGATAATTTTTCAAGTAGAAAGACAAGGAGCCCCAGAAAAAAAGTTGCAAGCATACCATATGTGATATTTCTCGGAAACTTAGACCGAACTGCACAGGGATTTTTCCATTGCTATTCAATTGCCTTTTCCATGTCAGTGAAGCAGGTTTTCCCGGATCGACCTAATGATAAACAGTAGGGAAAAAAACTAACATCATATATGAGGAAAAACATGTATAATACCAGCATATAGGGTAAGCTATCACCACTCGAAACCTTTTGCAAAGCAAAAGGCATACCTTCTGTGCATGGGTATCGGGAAAAAGCTTCTCTTCACCTTCAGCTGATGCGAGACCATTCTCCATCGTGCCTCAGGATTAATGGAATATGGATATCTAAATAAACAAGAATTTAAGAATACAATGTTGAGTTCAAAGATCCCTTGTTAAGTTGTCCTTTTACAGGATGCATTTGCATTTACTAATGGAAGAATAAATAAGATTTATGAGTAAAAGTTGTAAATTAATAGCAGAATTATCCTTCACTGGGTCAATGCACATGCTTGATCTCTATCTGAAAGTAGAGAACCATCACAAGAACACACACAAACACTATTATCTTGAAATATATTTCCAGCAAAATTTGTATCTTCCAGTTTGATGTTTTTTCCTCTAATGCTATGGATTACTGGCCACGCAACTGAAACCCCAAGCAAACCTAATCTTTGAAACAAACTAAACGCCATGCCTGTTCCTTGGCACCTAATCCATCATATGTCCTCACTACTAGGGATGATAATGGAGCAAGTTTGAAAAATACACATTCACCATGTCCGCCTCATGTTCGTTCGGTAATGTTAATGTTTTGATTATTGTTTTAGATTTGAAAAGACGTAGACACTCGAGATAAAAGGGATATGGCATCTCTGCATGCTTTCTATTTTTAAAAATAAAAAATCATTTTAAAATTACAAGACATATTTATTTTTATTTTTATATTTTTAATTAAACATGTTTTTGTATATTCTTTTAATTAAAAACTCTGCATATAGAAAAATCTAATCAGTTTTTTTTAGAAATATATTAAAATAATATCTTTTATTTTTTATATTAATATATAAAAACTTTTCAAAAAAAAAAATCAAAACTTTTTAAAAGCAAAATGTCTTCCCATCCTAATATCCGTCTCTTAGCAAAATGACCCCCAGTGGTAGGGGTGAGTAGATGTCACTTGGGAGGTCAAGGAATAAGGATTTAAATAATAATAAAAAAAAGTGTAAATTTTTCGAACCAAAATTTTTATATCATGTTTATTACAGTTATTTTCATTTAAACTAATCAAGACAACTAATGTATTTTTTTATATCTAAACAACACCACTGTTAATTTTAAGATTTAAGAAATAAATCAAAATAATATTATTTTAAAAAAAAAATTAAGATTAACTCGTTAAATCATGAGGCAACTCACTAGATTCATAATCAAAGTCTTGGATCCAGTTGACTCGCATGTTTTATTACTATGCTTTCAAGTAGATAAACGTGTTTGAGGCAGCGATGCAACTATTATTTCATAAAATTTTAAATTTTATTATTATTTTGATGTGCTAATATTAAAATTAAATTTTAAAAAAATAAAAATACATTATTTTTATACATTTCCAAACAAAAAACATTTAAAAAAATAATCTTTATCATTGTCCCAAACACCTCATAAAAAAAATTGTTTTTGTGGTTGAGGTCAAGGTTTGTCTATGGAGCCCACCTAAAAAACTATAAAAAGCAAAACAAACTAGTTTTTATAGTTGAATTTTATACATAATTGAGTTATAGCTAACCTCAACTACAACCACTAAAATCAACCACATTTTAGTCATTAGCGGGATTGTTTGAGATTATGATAGCAATTCAAAGTGTTTTTCACTTAGAAATATATCAAGATGTTATTTTTTTATTTTTTAAAAATTATTTTTGATATTAACACATTAAAACAATTCTAAAATATAAAAAAAATTAATTTTAAAAAAACAAAATCAAAATTTAACACAGTTCCAGCAACTACGGTCGGAGGGACGGGAAGAGTAAAAACTAACAGCATTAAACGGATGCTATGTATCAAATTTCCGAGCATCATTAAGAGAGAATCACAAACCCAAGACTTTTATGCATAAGGAAGAGCTGTGCAGAATATATTTCTACACTGCATATTGTAAGAGAGCATAAACAGGGCTCCCTGAACGGCAAACGGCCGGATATGGTAACCACCGGAGCCATAATAATAAGTATTGAAACGTTGTAATATATATTATGATAACAGGACGTGCATCAAAGCCAGAGGCGTTTACATGTTGAGAAGACTGACCTGGGAATGTAAACTTGCAGGGCTGCTATGGCACGTAGAGATGCAGAGTGTCTGTATTGTTATTAGAGAGTCTCTCTTGATCAGTCCTCTGGGAGGGAGAGATAAAAGGTAGGAGAAAGATGATGGAGAAGGTGGTTGAGATGTGAGCTTTCGTTGATCTAAAATACAAGAAAAAAAATATCTACAGGAACACGTACATGTCTTTTGTTTGATCTGGTGGGCCGGGCCGGTTTAGAAAAGATTCACGCGAACAATTTATGTATAGAAAGAGAAGGAGAAAGTTCACAGAAAATAATATTAAAATTACCTAATTCAATTAAAAAATCATGTGCTTTCACTATTCATATTCATTATGAAGCTCTTTTTCCTTTTTTATTTATTTTGTCTTTGTTTTTTTCTTCTTGGTCTTATCTCCGACTTTTTTTCACAATACAATGGGTTATCCGTGGACCTTCCATGTCCCCTAAATCATTGCAAAACAATTTTTTCACAATTTAATATAAATTTAGATAGGAAAAGAAGTTTTATTAATCGAGTTTCATTTGAACAAATCAAATTGACTGGATCGTGTTAGAGGAACTTGCACATGATTTAATTTTAAACATGAGTTATATAAGAAATTGGGTTGGGAGGTTTTTTATCAATTTAATTTTTTTTAATTTTATCATCAAATTTAATCTTATTTTTACTAGAAAAAATATTAGCAATGCTTATATATATTTTTTTATGTTAAATTTTTTTATGGATTTTTGTAGTATTGAATTTTTATATCATTTTTTTTTCTAAACTCACTATTTGTATTTTGTATATCCATTAATTCGTTAAGAAAATTCAAATTCCTTCGTTATTAAGTGTACGTATTGTTTATTTTAGTCAAGTAAATATAATTAAATTAAATTTTAAAAAATATGTTTAGTAAGGAGGGTGGGATGGGTGATAATATTAGTAATAATGAAAGAAAAGTAAACAATAATGACTCGTCCATCTGAGTGAAAAAATCCATCAGCCACTTGTCCTGTTTTAAGTGGCCATAAAAGAAATGATAAGGTTATTTGAATATGTAGTTTTCTAGTCCTTGTCATGCATGATGCTTCTATCCAGTTTTTTATTCTATTTTTTAAAGGTTTTTCAAGAAAAAACAAAAAATAATACATAAGAAAGAGATAAAAGGTTGAAATTCTCCCATTAAAGATGTGGATGATCTATGGAATTGACCTTGCCCTTTAGTTGAATTTGATTTTTCCACGTAGGTATTACATGTTATAACGTATTAAAAATATATATATATATTTTGCTTGAAAATATATTAAAAATAATTTTTTTAAAATTTTTAATTTTTAAAATCAGTATTTCAACCTTTTATCTCTTTCACTAAAATCAGTATTTTAAAATTTTTAATTTTTAAAATCAGTATTTTTAAAATATTTTATGTTTTAATTTTTAAAACATAAAAAATCAATTTAATATTTTTATAAAAAAATTACAGTTTTAAAAAGTATATAAAAACAAAAATTACTGGATCTCTAAACAAACCCGCTAAACAACAACAATAATAAAAATAAAGTCTGCATCATGAGAATTTACCTCATAAAGTTCAATGAATTTTTTTTTTTTTTGTGTGGAAAAAAAATATAATTTATTGATTAATTCAGATTTGGAGACTTTAAGACAAGAACATATGTATCTGTATGCACCTACCACCTTACGTTGGCAGATATAGAAATATTTCGTAATCAAAGAGAAGGTTGTTGAAAATTGAAGTAATATCCCGAAGATTTTTTTTTTTTCTTATCTTAGGAAAGTCGTTGTATATCTAGAGTTAATGATGGCTTAGTAAATAGAATAACTAATATATATATATATATTAGTTATTCTATTTACAAAGCCATCATTATATATATAACACTTGAATAATCTATATATATATATACATTATATATATATATATATATATATATACACATTATATATATATATATATAATGTTGTCCACGGTCGATTTAGTTATTTTTAAAATTTAAAATATCTTTGTTTTTTGTCAAGTATTTTTTTATCTTTTTATATCTTAAAAAAACATTTATAAACACGAAAAACATTTATGGTAATTAAGGAGTGATTAATAATATTTTAGTAGTTGCTTCTTGAGATCTATTTTAAAAAAAGATACTGACACAAAGAAGATAAAATATAATATAAAATATATGACTTACAAAAAAAATAATAATAATATCTTCACTTGTGATTTTTTTTCTTCTAATTGTATTTTTTATTTTTTTAAAACGAGTTCTAAAAGTAACTAATAAGATGTCACTTGTTACTTCATGAGCATCATAAAATTAGTTATATAAACACGCAAATTAAACATATGATTTTCTTAAACCATTAATAATAATTGTTGTTGAAATATAGAGACTAAGTTTTAAAAAAAAACTAAAAGGCATCATCCAATAGCCCAAGATATAGATCATCACGGATTAGAATAGTAAAATGATTATTTTATCATTCTCAAACAAAATCACAAGCCTTGCTAATATGGGTAAAATCATCTTTTCCATTTGATGAGAAACCGCTTTCCACATCAACATTTGAAAACTCTCGATGATCTTTTTATAGTGCAAGGGCACGTGTAGTCAACGGGTCTCCAATTTTCCATTGATAACATTTTCTAAATTTTTTCATTATTTTTTTTCTTCTCCTTGATTCTCACGTTGACCCTTCAATAATTCAAGGCAATCCTTCAAGTGTTTTCTCATTTAAATTTGATCCATATTATTTTTATTGTTATTTTTTATATAAAATAATTTATCAAATTGATATTTGTTTTCAATTTCATCCTCATTTAGTTTTTTCATATGTCAAATTTAATTTCTATTATTTTTATTGCTATTTATCTATTTGACATAATTTTAAAAATTATTATTATTATTGCAATCCTCAAGTAGTCATAAACTAGGCCAGCAAATAATGTGTCAATTGCTAAAACAAATAGTTGTCACATGCATCAATTTCATCAATTTTTAATATAAAACATAAAAGGCGGAGGATGTTAGTTAGGCCTCTTCTGAAATTATTTAATCTACGCTTTTTATACAATACATCATGATTATATTTTTTTAAACTTCATTCATTTACTATATATTTTTTTAATTAAATAATGTTAGATTTTTTGTTTTTTCGTGAAACTTTATGGTATTGCTTTCTAGCTG
>Ga0307514_10004325_pt1 | contig 13093 bp, 11 predicted proteins | sample 16_EM_MG_FD_203088 | JGI IMG/M metagenome (GOLD analysis project Ga0307514, IMG submission 203088) | Populus trichocarpa ectomycorrhiza microbial communities from riparian zone in the Pacific Northwest, United States - 16_EM | ecosystem: Host-associated > Plants > Roots > Unclassified | place... | reverse complement strand
AGTTAATTTTGTAGACCTGAATCAAATGATACCTAAGCTATGCAATTAAACTACAACAGTACCACTTAGCTGTTCATACAAGCAATTATAAGTTTGTAAAATAACTAGTAGATTGCCGACTATAAATAGGCTAGGTGGCCAACCAATAATATAAATATCTCATACAACCCAGGCCCCACCAGAACTATACGCATAGAATTAGTAGGTGTCACTAGTCTAGTACCCTATTTGGTAGTCACTTCCCAATAGGGAATGCTGCAGAAGTCGATTCTGCAGATCTAGATCAAATGATACCTAAGCTATCCAATTAAACTACAACAGTGCAGCTTAGCTGCTAGCACAAGCAATTATAAGTTTGCAAAACAGCCAGTAGATTGCCAACTATAAATAGGCTAGATGGCCAACCAACAGTCTGAATGTCTCATATAGCCCCATTAGAAATATATACATACTCTAGATTACCAAGTGGAGTGGACAAACTAGCAATGCTGAATAACATGAGGCGGAATTGTTTGCACTCCAGTATAATTACCCTTTTACCAATAATTGACTTAGGAGAAATTTTATTGACCTAGTATATACAGATTGTATGGGCTAATAGGGCACCTGCTAATATGATGGAAGTATGTGATGGTAAATGAGGCTGGCAATATGAATATAGTTGACAATGGGAATTAGGCTGGCAATGTAAAGTAGGCTAGCGATATGAGATGAATTCGGCTGGCAGTACAAGAGTAAGGTCATATCATGGTGAAAATGCTAGTGATATGTAGTGAATTAGGCTGGCGCTATGAGGTGGATTAGGCTGGTAATATAAGGTGGATTAGGCTGGTGATATGAGGAGAATTAGGTTGTATAATGAGGGTCCTATGCAATGGCCATGAATATGATAAAATAATGCATTCAATTAAATGATTGAGATAAAACAGAATATATAGATATATTCAATATATGGGATATATGAGAATAACTTTAGCTGTGTCTTCTACTATCCTGCTATGATGTCTGTGAGGTTGGCTATTGACCTTCTCGTGCCTCTATATATACGCTGCCATATATATATGCACTTGTCAATACTGCCCCCTCCTACGAATGGCTTTCTACAGGTATGGGGTGAGCTGCTCTCTGGCTAACTCTCTTGCAATACTTCGGCTGCTGTCTCCGCTTGCACCCACTCACCCTGGTCACTTATATCCTAGCTATCTCCCCTCATGGGAGATAACGGAACTGCCTCCAATCCGAGGTGACTTTCTTACCACTCTATTATTATCTATTCAGCCGACGGCGTCCCATCCTGGCTGAAGATAGATAACTCAGATTATGCCTGCTTCCATCAGCATAGTTAGTTATAAGTGCTTACAGCACAACCATACTAGCCTGTAATTACCTATGCTGAGGGGTGTCCATACTAGGTCCGGTGTCGCGGGGCCCTGATAATAATAATTATCTAACACCCATGACACTACTCCCCACTTAGAGTTCTTGTCCTCGAGAACTATCTATATACATGTATATTGGAACAATCAACTTGTGTTCTACTTACTTCTTAATCCCATCCTGGTATGCCCTATCGCTGGCTTCTTCCAACGTTTGATTCTCGTATTTATAGTTTTGTTAAATCTGCATATCTGGAGCTCTCATCCTTTGACACTTTCTCTGCTGCAGCTCTATTCGTTGGAGCTTGTCTGCTGGAGCTCGATTTGCTGGAGCTTTATCCACTGGGTCTCTGTTCTCTGGAGCTTTGTTTGCTGGATCTTTGTTTGCTGGACCTCTTGTCCATTGGACTTCTGTCTGTTGGACCTTTGTTGATTAGATCTCTGCCCACTGGACCTCTTGTCCGTTGGACCTCTCTCTGTTGGGCCTTTTGTCCGTTAGACCTTTGTCTGTTGAACCTTTTGTCCGTCGGACTTCTATTTAGACCTCTATCCACTAGATCTTTGTCTGCTGGACCTCTTGTCCGTTGGACCTCTGTTTGACCTCTACATCAGCAAAAATCCGGGTTTGCATTATGACCTCACTAAGCTCACAATAGCAGATGACCTAACACTGCGTTGCAATACATGCCCTGTGCTATATGGCATTTTCCAACACTCTAGCATTCACAATGCCATCTCTCGGTCGACCCCCTCCCTATGCTATCGGACGCAGTGCACTCCTCTGCCAACGCTCCTTCTCTTATATCTCCATTGTCACATCCTCTCGCTTCACATGTTCTTTCTCAATGCCTGCACTTACACATTACCTTTCCCAACGTCTTTACTACTTACCTGTCTCTGGCAATGTCCTACTTCTCGCACCACTGTCTACAATTCCGTTGCTCTTGTCATGGCTCTGCCAATACTTTGCCTACCTCTCTCCCACTCACAACGCCTCACTATATGTCATGACTTTGCCAACGCTTAACGTTCCTCTTTCTCTCTTACAATGTCCTGCTTCCTAGCATGGCTTTGCCAATGCTTACTCTTCCTCTCTGTCTCTTACAACGTCCTGCTCCCTGTCATGGCTTTGCCAACGCCTTGCCTTCCTCTCTGTGATTTACAACACTCTGCTCACGTCCGTTTTCATTCATAACGCGTCTCTTGCCAGTTTCACTCACTCAACATTCTTGCAGCCCATGATTGTGGTAAATTCTTCTTTTCATTATAACTACATCCAAGACTAAAACCCTACCAGTTCCCATCGGACATCCTATATTTCCTCTGCTATCATGATCCCTCCCATCTCGAAGTGTAATAAAACAATGAAATTACCAAAAAAAAAAAAGAAATCCTCCACTGTGCCACAGAAAAAAAAAATTTACATATTCCCACTTATTCCTGTGCAACTGCAACCAAAACAAACAAAAAAAATCTCCACCTATTACTCAGCGTCACTCAAGTCCCCAACAAATCAATTGCTACTCAAAAAACAAAAAAATTTCCCACATACTTGTGACTACTCCCCTGCACCACCCCAATCGGACCTACTGTGGTATTTCCTGTGCTCAATCTTCCACTTTCTCCTGTCTTCCCTATTGATCCCAGAGCTGACTCATCCATATGTTAGTCCTCTCCATTGAGATCACTTCTTGGGAATCCAGGATCTCGATCTGCCTATCTGTGTCTGGTACTGGTAGTTGCTGCATGGACAAAGTCTTCTCTAATTTCTTTTTCAGTTCCTCCTCATACCAATCATCCTCAACAATTACTGATGAGATGCTGGACTCTACCTCACTTCTCCTATCATATCTCCCAACCTTTGTCCTCAAATCTGCCTTGATATTGCCCAGCAGGACTTTCCATACCTTTTCACTATACTGACCCTATGTGTTCCGAAGTCTATGGTAGGTGCCCATTACTTGTCCGTATCCAGTCCTCGTGCGTTCGATTTTTGACTTACCACCGGCAGTTTCGAACTTGAAGTCCGCGATGACGATTTCTCCCTCCTTCTATTCTTTCAAACAGTATTGCATTGGCACAGCCAGGAAGCATATAAAGCAGGAATTGATCTTCTCAAAAAAGGAGCTATCTCGCCTCCCCCTCATCCTCACTTGCTTAAAAAAGATCTCATAAGTGAGTTCTATAATCTCGCGCGCGTGGAATCGATGGCCCAACGTGTGTTATCCATTTCTCAGTATCAGATGAATCATTTTTTATCGGTCTTGAGCTACTTACCTCTCTTTGCTCTTGCTGGCACACAAACCGGTCCTTTTCCACTAGCCAGGAGATCTTTCTTCCTACCTCGTCCTTCCTCTGATACTCCTGTTTGTATAACTTCAAAATCAGGCGTCGGTACTCATGCACGACATATAACCTGACCTGGGTGTGAATGCTTTTCAGCTACTTTTTGTTAGGTATCGTACATTTTCACCAATGTGGATGACTTACCAAGGTTGCATATGGTTTACTTTTCATCAGGTATGATTTCTCACGATCTTGTGAGAACTCTCATGTATCATTGATCAAGTGCATTATGTCTAATGAATTCAATAAGGGGTTACAGAAATAGGTATAGTCAGTAACCCAAGCTTGTGCAACGAAACATAGTGGTTGAAGCTCTGGCGCAATAGCAACAAAGGACCGACTCTCTTGCCCTGCCTGCTCCAGTTATATCATGTCTTCTGAATCTGGCATCCCGTCCCTGTACTCGCCATCGCATTCCTCCTTGTCCAAGTCTGATACCTTTGTAATTTCTTCCTCTTCATCTGTCTTTCTTGTTCATTAGCTTCTAACTTTGCAAACTAGTATCCCACCTACCTGCACTTGATCTTGTACTCGGATTTGTTTATTTTGTGGAAAGTCGTAGAGCTCTTCCCCCTCTCACTTCTGACTATCGGACGTGGATGGAACCCGTGTTAGCTTAGCTCGCTTTCTTGTGGACTGTCCAGGCATATTGGTTCATCCTATAATTCTTTTCATGAAGAAGAGGGTTGGCTTCGCAGAGAAGAGGAAATGGGCCTGAATAGAGATGGTAATGGACGCTGGTCAGGGGGATAGAAGCAAGTCGATACTGTTCAACTCTTCTGATCCCAGAGGGACCAGGTCTAAGTACCTCTCTCTGGTCAGCTTGGATCCTCTCTTCTCCTTTCTTTAGTCTTACTATCTACCACGTACCACATGCATAGCTAATCACATCTCAGCCTCTTGGAATTGATACTAATGTATGTTTGTTAGCTTGCTCTATCTAGTGAACCATGTGACTGCAATCTCGGCCAATTATAATCCATTCAAGTATTTATTTACCTACTGGCCTCTATCCACAATCGTTCCCTATTTGCTCTCGAGCCACTATTCTATACCCCTAATCGGACGCTCTACACCCAATGTTCTTTCTCCAGCTATCTATTCTGATTCATAATTGAAATCCCCAACCCCTCAGGGACCGAATGCAGCAATTGCAACCCCCTCTGCCGCCTGTTCATCATTAGTTTGCTGGTAGTGTTGCTCACCAGTGACGGCTGCTACTCGCCCCCTCACATATTCCTTGCCATCTTGGGGGTTTAACCACTTCAGTCAGCTGAAATCTTTCTCATTATCCGAATTGATAATTTCCCCCGCCGCCAGGCCCATGAACACCTAGCGGCATCTCTTTAACTTCTTCATATGCTCCTGCATGCGTCTGATATGCTTGCGTGCCTTTGCCTTCTCGTGCTCAAAGCCATGATTACTTCTTGGGGATGCTTTGACCTTTCGCTTCCCGAATTTCATCACGTACAAGTCATTTTCAGAATCAGACACTGGAGGGTCATAGGAGTCTTCCCTGGCAGCCCAATCGGCCGCCGTGAAGTATGGTCGTTTATCAGGAGATAGAGTTTGTGCCCTCCCGGCCCTGACCAATTCGACCTGGAGCATAATTGGTCTGTATACTCCATTTGCAGCTGCGAGGAACTTGGTTAAGTCCTTGTCTAATATAATTCGTGTTAGGTCATCCAGCTCACTGCCATTACTATTGGGTTTAGTGATGGTACTGTAGATTGTCCGAACATGTTTCCCAGCCAGAATCCGGTCCTTAATCACCTTAATGACTTACACAATTGTGAAATTTTTCAATGCCACAAACTGCTTCCTCCTTGCGGTGGCCTATACGTATTCGCTAGTGGCATTAGTATCCTCTGCTATGTTAGGATTGACAATTGCTACCTGGACCAGAACGGATGGTAGGATAAGCAGACGTTCCTCGTTTCCATCTAAGTCATTGGCAGCATTCTCCCGCTATCTTGCCACTGATGCCAGACCTTCCTTCACCCCAGTCTTACAATCTTTTTTCAGGCTGTCCAATAAGAGATGGTAAAATCAGTCCCTTGCCTTGTCACCTTTTTTATCTCCTACTGGAGTATTGAACAATATGCATCCAGATGCCGGGAGTCCGTGATTGGCCTGCATCGCGAATGTTTCATCAGGAACAAAAATCCTGCGTCCCAAGGTCACCTGCAGGCACCCAGATGCCATGCCTTTGCAAAGGACGCCCGTGGCATCCAGGGCACCAGTGGCGTCCTGACGGCGTCCCCAGACTGACCCAGAGCGTCCGAGAATGGCGCCCGACTCGGCTGTGGGCGTCCGGACGCCCCAAAATGACAGCATGGCGTCCTCAACTGTCAGTTTGCATTTCGGGCACCCAGGGCGTCTGACGCCCCTAAGGCAAACTCCCATGGTTCCTGATACTTGAATGCATTCCAGGTAGCATTCGATGTCCCCCGCCTACCCATAATATTGTTTATAAGTGCATATGCCTTCAGATGCCTACTCCACTTCTTGTAATCCTCTATATTATCCTCATCCTATCCGAGCTGAGTCTTGGCACGAGAGGTGGCTTGTTTCTCCTTGTGGGCTGCTACTGCACTTGGCATATTTCTTGCGGACTACCTAATGGGGCAGTGCCAAAAGTGGCAATTAGTTAGTCTGGTTGGCATGTGACATCTTATGTGCGATATTGCATGGAAGACATACCTTTAGGATCTAATTGAGGATGAGTAATAGGCGCACCAAAGTAATCGAGGCAGAATAATAATAGAAGCAAGATTTATATTACTGATCAACATTTATAATATGGCTAATTCTTCTGTTGCAGTCTATAGCTAGATGTTGTTAAGGTTGTTCAGTATATATACCTAGTAGGGAGTAAAGCGCTTTATATATATTTACTTCTCCTAGCTGTACATGCAGTCAGACTGCGAAGCCCTTTAGTCCACTCTATCTTGACTTGTATTTGATGACTCTTCATCTTCTTGAATATACTATAAAACACCTACAATACAAGGGGCTTGTCTAACAGCATGTAAGTAATGAGTTGGGAAACAGTATAGCCTAATGAATAAACGAAGGGACACTGTACAAACACCTCAGTTTCTTGTGTGCGCCTGGTGATTCTATAATAGCATGGTTCTACAGATTGAATTCAGAAACAAAGCCTATTGAAACACTAAGGTTCGTGAGCAGTCTAGTCTCAACCAACCTCATTTGGGAATAACTCGGATGCCAAGGGCCATCGTGCGTCTACAGAACAAATTCCGAAACAAAGCCCATTGAAACACCACAGTTCATGGGTAGTCTAGTCTCAACCAACCTCATTATGGACTAAATCAGATACCAAGTGCAATCATGCAATCAGTTGGGTTCTTTCTATCCTAGTTACAATCCAATGGCTAATTTTGGAAACAAGAAGGGAAGTGTCAAGGGACTGGTAGATTGGACATGAGAAGACTTCTTGGTAAGAGTTTTTTGTTCTTGGAAGGTTCCGTTGGTTCTGACGAACCAGCTCAAACAGCATTTTCCATATCATCTGATCCTCTATCTTGTTCGATGCATTCTTACCCAGCACTGGGCGCCTGCCCATTTTGCAATCAGCCTTTCAAGTCAGCTGGTAGACTCACGAATCATATGGAAAAAGTATATCCAAACCTGCAGGGCCTACCCAGGAAATGAAAATATGTCAATAGGGCCTCAAGCCAGGAAGAACCGGATAGCAGACAGGAGTTAGTGAGAACAACAGAGTGCATAACTCACCAAGACTTGGAACAATGGTTGATGGAGCTACTCTCAGATTCTGGTATCTTTTCCTCACAACGGAATAACTGCGATGAACTACTGTGAGGACTATGCGAAGAAATCATTTTTGATCGTGGCGAAGACAATAGAGACTCAAATCCCCAGGATTCACTATCGGACGCAAACGAATGCAGAGAAGACGGTACGATAAGCTTTTCGCCAGAATGTGAGGCAGGTAAGATAATTGCAGCGTATGACTTTGTAAGACAGCGGGACCCAATATACAACTTCTTTCGACCCTTCCAAAATGCCCTGGACTTCAAACTGGCTAGGTTTTTCTACTCAGCACATGTACCAAAGGTTCGAATCGATGAGTTCTTCAAAGATAGCATCCTGGCAGCGAAAACGGACGCCGAAGAGTCACCTCTTGCCCCGATTTTGCCCACAAGATTCTCATTTCATTCTGCATATGGTTTGTATTAGAAACTAGATGATATGATGATAGATCTGGCATGGAAAAATGTTGTTGTAGACTCCCGACTGGCCAAGAGTACTGAGTTCTGGTACCGGGACATTTTGCAAGTGTTAAAGTACCTTCTGCGCTGGAAATCCTTTTCTTCGTATATGTTTTGGCCCCCAGTTAAGAACGTTGATGAATGCCATGAGAGGGTGTATGCTGAAATGAATACAGCTTCCTGGTGGTGGGATAGACAGGCACGCATTTCCACTCCAAGAGTATGAGCCGGCTTGGTATTGATAGGAAATCTCAGATGACTCTCCCCGTTGGTTCCATGTTGGTTCTGGTACTCTTCACATCCGATGCTATACACTTGATGAACTTTTCTGGTGATGGCAACGTGTGGCCTTTGTATATAAGCATTGGGAATATCAGGTCTAGTATCTGCAATAAACTGACATCTCATGCCTAGGTACTAGTAGCAATTTTGCCTAATTCTCCAAAGCATGTCAAAAAGGTCCCTGTATGGTCAAAGGAGAAGCAGGAGCATGAGGCAATACAGGTACTCTATGATTTGTTAAAGTTCGTCCTGCGTTCATTATTGAACTCTGCACGGGACGGACATAATATCAAGCGTGGGGACGAGGTTGTCAGGAGGTGCTATTTTCGGGTTGCAGGCTGGCTTGCTGACCATATAGAAAATTCAGCGATACATGGGATGTATACAACCAGATACATAATCTGCAAATCACCTCAGAACCAGCTGGGCGATCTGCAGAAATATCCCTTGCATGATGCACAACAATATCGAGAATGGGTTGATAAATCGGATGCAGAAAGTCTCTACATAAGAGGAGTAAAGTGCATTACAAATGCTCTGTGGACACTTAGGGACGTAACACCACAGGAACTCATCCGATCGGACAGTCTTCACACGATCCTTTTGGGGAACCTTCAACATTTATTAGATTGGATTAAGGGGTTTCTTGAAAGCCATGACAGACTAAACGCGTTCGACAGCATCTGGAGTTCAGTGATACCTTACCTTGGAAATTATATACCACGGAAGTCATATCTGCTTTTAAGTCAAGTCTCTGGCAAGAAAACGCGATCAATTCTGATGGTCATTTTAGTGATGTTCACGGCTTCTCTGTGCAGAAAAACGAATGTAGTACATCTGACTGTGGGACAAGAACAAGATTTCAGGAAAGTAATCACTTGTGTGTAGTATTTGACAGATTTTGCACTGCACTCCCCATATCGAAGTCATATGGACAGCACCATAGGGTATATGGAGGAGTACTTGCAATAATTTCACAAATCCAAAGACGTGTTTTTAAGATATTGGGCTGGTAAAGTGGCAAAAGCAAAGACTGACATGGTCTCAAAGAGGCTGAATGCACAAACTACGGCTCGCAGACTCGAAGAAAAGGCTAATGGATGCACACTAGCTCAGAAGGCTCACGCACTGGCCGAAGATAGAGAAGAATGCGCATACCTGGTAAATCAGGCCTTGGTAGAGGATTCACACTTCAATTTTGCAAAGATTCATTTGCTAATGCACTGGAGTGATCAAATCTCACAATATAGTAGCTTGCCACAGTTTTTAAGGGAGATTTGTGAAGCTTCACACAAGTTATTAAAGAAAGCATATCGCCAGAGTAACCACATTGACAGCATCCCGCAAATAATGAAAGGGTATGGCCACACGCATAGTATTGTAGTGAAAGAGCTTGAGATTGAAGCCTGGGCAGTGGAAATCCTAGATATAAAGGAGAGAATGAAGGGTTTATTGCGTACGAAATGGACTAATAATGTACTAATCATCAAGGAAGGAACCAGGATGTTCATAACATTGTGTGGCAAGCAGTCGATTAAGAAAATATATAATATCGTACACATAGCGGAGGCATTCATAATTCCAGACCTGGTGAGGCATGTGAAACATTTTTTGGAATGGAATGTCTGTCAGGCCAGAGCTGATCTACAATCGCACGTAGAACGAATCCTCTTGCTGTTACGAACCATGCTCTCACGCCTAGCCATAAGACCCGACAGCCTCTATAGATATTGGCGAACAATGCCCCTGCCAATATTCATATATACGTGCAGCTAAAAAGCCTGTTACCTCGGCAGTCACTTCTCGCACTGTATCCGACCTCGGCCAAACTCTCACGACATCGCCGACCGCATCCCGGCTTTGCCCAGATTTGGTATTCGTACTTGAACGTTATAGGAAACTCCTAACGTCCCGTCTGCATCTTCACACATTCCTACAGTGTTCGGAATCATGTTGTATTATCCGTGATATTCTCGTACTCCCGTTTGTTCTTCGTAATTGTGATATTGGATTGTTGCGTGTAGCATTTGGAGGTGTAGTTAAAATATGCATCAGCAAAAATTATCTGACGTCCCGACGCCACTATAGTATCTCCTGACACCATCTCTTTTTGCCTGTCTCCCATGGTCTCCCGGTGTCTCCTCTGCCTCCTGTACTATCTCCTCTCGGTCCTACCTCTCACTGGCATCCTCTCAGGCCCTTCCTAGTTAACTCCTCCTACAAGCCTTCTTTCACACCTCGCCTCCCATACATCTGCTGTTTTTCACGTACCTCTTTGCCTATAGCATCAACTGCTCCAGCCTAGTTGACACTCAATGTGTGTTAGGGATCTAAAGAGTCGCGTCACAGAGGATTACGCGACCCTTGCTCAGCTTCTCATCAGCCTTCTTTATCCAGCTCTGATCCCTTGCACGCTTCCGACATTCTATCTTAATTACGTATTGCTATCCATTCACTTCTTCACAGAAATCCTTATTCCATTTGCTATGCATACAGCTCATTCTACGTACTAAAATCTATTCTATTATTCACCAACCATATCTTCCCAGTTTCCAATGGGATCAAATGCGCCATCCCCTCTATATCTCCTATCCTAATCACATGCATACTATTCCCATCCTCTCTTTGTTCCACTCGTATCATTCTCTCCTCTCCCCATGGCCTCGCTGACCCACGCACTCTCAGCAGTGTTACCAATGCCACCTCGTGTATCCTACCCGTATCCTCCTAGACACTGAAAAGTCCCTCCAGCCTTCCCACTATCCGCCCATCGAGTTGACCCATGCCCCTGTTCTCCGGCGCACGCTCCCGCCGTCATACCTATACTCAATCTGCCCTTAGTTTCTTCTTTTGTCTAAACCCCTCGTTTTCTGTCCATTGGACCTTATGCATAACATCGCCGTCCTCTTGAAACTCCTCAAGTGGAACTGAAAGTGTATTGTAGTAATGTGCCATGTACCGCGATATACTCTCAAGGTCTAGTGCCGCTCTCACATCAGCCACATTCAGCGCCAAATAAGCACTGAATCTCTGTAACAAGAGTGGGATATCTAACTCTGCTGCCAATGTTGATAGGTCTGTTCCCGCAGGCCTGTTCTCTCATTGCCGTCCTACCAATGTAGGCCTCCGAATTTTTGCCCGCTTGTGCTCATGTTCCCTATCCCCGACAGCCTTCTCCGCAATCTTCAGGATCTCTTCTGGAACCTTTACATCTTGGCTCCACGCTATCAGATTCAATTCCCTCATTCGAATTGCATAGTCTCTCGAGATCATATCCAGAATCTATTCCCTAGCGTCCATTCAGTTTGAGCGCCTATAGGCCTCCTTTAGTGGCTTGTGAAGGGCCTCTGTGATCTTCGTGGAGTACTGCGGAAGCGTCCCAAAATCCTTGATTTGCGAGTCGTAATGAGTTAGCAGGTGTAGCTTGGGAAAGTTGAACGTGCCCTGCTGTAGGATGTCATGCACTAGCTGTTTTCTCTGGTCCTTGTCGGCTGCTGCCTGTTTTGCTCGCTGGCTAGGTGTCAGCATGAAATACTGCTCTAGCGTTGCTTGCCGTGCCTGGCCCTCTGCTAGCTCTTTAGAAGCCCTTGCTGCCTCCTCCCGGTCTGCTTTCGTTGCCCGAAATTCCTGGAAAACGTACATACATTCATGAAACTCTTCCAGATATTTTTTCATGTATACAATAGTTTCAGGTATATGGCTTCGGTATTGTACAAGGAGGCAGAAATTCGTGATTGCACGTATACAGCGAATTGCAATTTTGCAATCACCTTGAGCAGCTACTGACAGGCTCGGAGCCTCCTTCATTTGCCGCACAGCGGCCGCAAAGCATGCCAACAAGACCCGGTTGACACCCCGCATTCCCACACCGCTTCACATCGTAATTTGCCGATACCGCTTCCTGGGCTGTCGATACTCTGAGTATGGTGGAATGTTATCCCATATCTTATCAAAGACATCAAGTCGCTTATGTTTCTTCAAAAAGCCCTCTGTCCACTCCATTAGATGTTTTATTACTCCAAGGAGAATATTATGTAGAATGTCCCCCTGGACGATGAGGTGCGGCGTGATGCCCTTGAGGGTCCATAGTACATTAGCGAATGGTTTAATACCCTCTTTTCCTTGCCTTCTTTAGATCAGCTCAAATTTACCCTAGCGGGGGTCCTCAGTGTACTTACTCATCCAAATCACCCGCCTGAAATAGCCTCTCATACTGCCCATGATCACGCATCCCATATGGTGTTTTTGGGACCCTGCCAAGCTCGCTGGGAGTCATCACGCAAATAGGGCAGCGATTGGCTTTGATCCCATGGATGGTAACATTTTCCATATGATCAGCTAGCCATGTTGAAACGATAGGGATACATTTCTTCACTTTCTCATCACCGCAGCTCACAGTGTATCCTCCGTCCTGCTCTACCAGTAGTTAGCAAGTGATATTCAGTATCCTTGGGTAGTTATATATCCATAGCAGTGATTCTTATACCTCATATATCCGACCCAATGGGCTCAGAATTCGTTCCAAAATCATATGCTGCACTGTCTGGGCATCATACTCCTGCTGTTGGATTGTAAAGCCCTTGATTCTCCTATTTCGCTTTGGCCCCACCGGCAGCAGGCCTATGAGAATCCATGCCTGTGCGGTAGGTTTATTGCGAATCTTTGAGTAGATATTACCAATTGACATATATAATAGCCACAATTTCTTATCTCCCGAGAAATTTGTGAGGAACGTCTGATCTGATGTGAGGATGACCAGAATGAGTGTTGAACTGCTGGGCAGTGTGATCTAACAGATTGTCAGCATACGTGGTCTACTACAATTCCTAGCAA
>Ga0307514_10004324_pt1 | contig 13099 bp, 8 predicted proteins | sample 16_EM_MG_FD_203088 | JGI IMG/M metagenome (GOLD analysis project Ga0307514, IMG submission 203088) | Populus trichocarpa ectomycorrhiza microbial communities from riparian zone in the Pacific Northwest, United States - 16_EM | ecosystem: Host-associated > Plants > Roots > Unclassified | place... | reverse complement strand
TATTCTCACCCGGATGACCTTTGATGACCTCAAGATCCTTCTCGGTAATCTAGCAGCTGGTGATCCGTCAGCGCGTCAGCTTTAGCCCCACAGTGATATCCGCTCTTTCATCGAAACTTGGCTTCCACGCCCAAAGCAGAATCCGAATATCCGGCGCAGTAGCAGGAAGAGAAAGCAAAAAAATTATCCACTAGATGAAGGAGAAGGCGCCCTTCAGGGAAGAAGTGTAGATATGTTCGTTGCGCACACCATGTAAATTGTCGCAGATCTCTTCTACTCGAATGTGTCCATCTGAGTAGAAATGTCACGACATGAGGGCGGTCTCGATGTTGCCCTATCCCAGAATGTTCAATTGAAGGAGAAGTGCGCAGGTTGCCACCTTCGCTTGGACCATCACTGGTCTGCTTGTTAGATTAATGTTGCTCGAGGTTCCAACGACACTCTTCGGGAGACTTTCACCCCATTGAAACGCATTCTGGCTGCGAATACCCAGATCAGAGTTGTTCTTCTCTGTAAACGTTGATTTAAGATCGTCGAGAAAGATGCAGTCCGTCATAAAGATTCATTAGGGAGATGACGCGGAATTGAATGAGGAATTGACAACAAACAGCCGCAAGGCCACCACCGACCGGCCGAAGAACTTAGAAGGTGGAAGATTCGACCGTGGAAGATTGTTGAGATATGGTCCTATCATATGGAGTGAACTTGAATTAACGAAAGTTTAGGAATGGAAATGCTGGTAATTGGTAGCGTAATACTTCGATGCGCTTCTCGCACTATTCTCCCAGTCAGTGTCGTTCCAACGGTGGTTGGGACATCCCTAGAAAACGAAACATATCTGTTCGTTTTTGCGCTGTGAGTAGAAACGTGCTGACGAATTTCGCAGCTTGTAAATCAGATATATTCTCCGAGAATGAGTGGTCAGTCGATGTCCGGAGCAAGGGGTTTGGACAAGGACCAAGGTGCGCTCTCTCATGCCAGTCCAAACATCCGAGTTGATGTGGTTTTTTGACGCAGCAGTTCATTGGCTCAAGTACGGCGTCCGGGAACCTCTGGATCTTTGGCATGACATTGTCAATGATATCGAAAGACTCCGCTTGAGGCCCAAAGGTAATAGCTTGTCAGTGAGGGTCTTCAATGTTCGACTCGAGAGTCTCGACAACAAGCGGACCGATCGATATCACATCATGAACGTCTATGATACCGTCGTCTGTTTTTGAGATAGTTTACTCATCCGATAAGGACCCTCCAGACAACTGAATTTGGGAGTTCTTGGTGGAATATCTCAATGGTTCTTGTAAGAAACAAGGACGCTGCATCCCAAGGGAGATGACCTCCGAGTCAATCCCAACACCTTGGTCAGGAATTATACACGGATGCGAATTGAATCGGGAATTGTACAATTCGTGCAGAGGTTTGATATTGATCATACAGATAAGTAAAGCTCCCGGCAATAGGATCCAAGCGCAGGTACAGAAAAGAACAGATTCAAATTCTGTCTTCCTTATGTCCGCTTGACTTCATAAGCCTCCCACCCCATTCCTTTAATTTTGTCAACTTTCGCTATTACCTCCCTCTCCATTTCCTTCATATACGTGTCCATAGTGTCGATTAGCCGAGGAACGCATGTAGACAGTATCCGTATCGCCAGCAAACCCGCATTTGTACCATTATTGATGGCGACAGTAGCTACAGGTATACCCCGCTGAAACGGATCACGAATAAGCATAAAAAGCCGAAACTAAACAAGGAGGTAGTACTTACCGGCATCTGCACGATACTGTGAAGAGAATCTACTCCATCGAGTGAGCTTCCCTTCACTGGAACTCCTATGACGGGAAGCGGAGTCATCGCAGCGACCATCCCAGGCAAATGGGCGGCACCACCCGCGCCAGCTATGACAATTTTTAAACCTCTCGAGAATGCCGAACGGGCATACTCAACGAGACGGTCGGGTGTACGATGCGCAGAAACGATAGTCAACTCATACGGAATCGCAAAGCGATCTAAGATGTGAGCAGCAGGGAGCATCACTGGTAGATCAGAATCAGAACCCATGATAACTCCCACTAATGGATTGCGATTTGAAAACCCTGGTTCAGGGGACAACGGAGCGTGTAGATCAATTTCGTCTTCAGAAATCGAGGGCAAAGCTTGGAGAAGAGGCCGCAATCTTGATCGTAACTGTGCATCGGACTCCGCAACCAATGTGATGTGTCCCATCTTACGACCTTTTCTGCATTCCGATTTTCCATAAAGATGGACAGATGCGCCCGGGACGCGCAGAGCAGCGTTTACCACTTCGAGAATTTCTGCCATTGATGAGGAATGTCCAATCAGGTTGAGCATCGCGACAGAAGGAACTTTGAGAGCGGTTGACCCTAAAGGAAGTGAGAGGATCGCACGAAGGTGATTTTCATACTGTGATGTTTCACAGGCTTCGATAGTATAATGCCCAGAGTTATGCGGGCGAGGCGCAATCTCGTTCACGTAAATGCTGCCTAAATGGATATGTTTGTGAACACTTAACCCCCGACAGTCGAACGACGTGAATTGGAAATTTTCTTACCATCATTTAACAAAAACATTTCCACACCAAAAACGCCTGCTCCAGAGAAAGATTTGATTGCAGATTCTGCAACAGTTCTTGCTTTACGAGCAAGCGATGGATCTGTACTTCGCAGGGGTGCAAATACAAGATGACAAATATTGTCCTTGTGAACAGTTTCCACCACAGGATATGACTGAACATCACCGTCTATATCCCGTACAACCATGACTGCTATCTCCTTTACGAACGGAACCCATCTCTCGGCATAAAGGGGCCGGTCGTTGAGAAAATCAATTGCAGCTTGAGCTTGCTGAACATCTCGAAGAACGAAATTTCCCCTTCCGTCGTAAGCCAGAGTACGACTCTTGAGCATGAGAGGCAATCCCAATTTCTTCACTGCATCTCCGATTGATTCGACTGTTGAGTTCAACGACAAGAATTCCGCGACAGGCAAACCGTGAGAAGCCAGGTGCGTTTTCTGGAGAAGTTTATCTTGAATGGTCCGAATGGTCGATGGACTGGGATGTACGACAAGATTTTTTCCATCACTCGCACACTGGACTTGTTCTAGAGTGTCGGCATTCACGTGTTCGATCTCGACCGTAAGTATATCAACTTTCTCTGCTACTTCTCGAATCTTTTGTGGATCAGCAAAAGATCCATCGATATGGGCCAGGCGGGCTGTGGTTGGCGAAATGATCTGCTTCGCAGGAGAGTGTTCCCCAACATCAAGAATCACAACCTTGACGTTCAAAAGGGAGGCGGATGCACCCAACATACGGCCCAACTGGCCGCCTCCTGAACAAATTTGTTGGATGATTTATCATGAAAAATGCAAGTGACAATCTGCAGAAAAAACAACAAGCGCCAAAATCAACCTTTCTAAAGTCAACCTGTAAAAAGAATTCGACACGAACGCCCACCAAGGATCCCAACAATTTTCTCTGACATGTGTAGGAAAGAAGAGAAGGAATAGTTTCCTCATTGATCTGAGATCAGCCATGAATAAATGGCACGTGACGTGAGTGTTTCATTAATGAGCGCGTTTGTCATTTGAACGTCAATCTCGTCTGGATGAGCAACTAGACGCAACCGATATATTTCAAAGTCTTATCAACTTCGATGGCACTCCGAGTTCTTTATTTGCTAAGATTGTGAGCCCTTAAGAAGAATTTTCGAAACTTGCCGTAAAAAATGGGCCCCGAGAAAAAACTTTGAACCGTTCAGGAATAATATCATTCCGAAAGCAAACTGGGGTCATTCGACCGTCCCTGTGACGGTGGACAGTCCTAAGGCTATGTTTCTTCTTACTCCTACCAACATTCTCAGTGCGCCTATGTGATTTTGGACTATCGGAACGGTACTTTGTCAATTGATATTGCGCAACGATTAGGCTGATCTGCAATATGAAATGGCTAACCCATTCTCCAGTTTACAATCACAAGATAACGTTACGACATCTAGAGTCTAGAATCAGGCCCTGTAAAGTAAATCAGGCTCTGTAAAGTATCGTTCCAATCACAATGAACTCCTTATTGAAGGGATGTGACAAATGCACTCTTCGAAGATGGTCGGTTCTAGACCCGTATTCGTCTATGTAAGAGAGGGGATATTTGTCCATGCCTTTGGCTCGGAACTCGGGCCACATTGAATCACACTTTCTGACGGTCCAGCGTTACGACGGCACATCCAATCGGGGCATGTCGGATTATGTCCTAACGTCGACGACCGTCAACCCTGAAGAAAAGCAAGTTATACCCTTGTATACTTTTCCTGGTAAACGTTTGGACTTGTATATGGCATCCTGTATTTCTATCTGCTGAGGGATTGAAAGGAGCTCGCTAAACTTCTGCACTAAACTAAATAACAGAGAATTAGTTAACAAAATTAATTGCTCAGGTATACGCGCCTTTTTACAATCAATCTTACAGGTTTAAGCTTACTTTTTTGAACGCCACAGCGCACCTGTCGGGGATGTTAGTGCATAAAAGGAAATAAACCTTTTGATGATCACATCAAGAGTAAATTTCCCCATTTATTTGTCATGTGACTCTAGTCTTATCTTTTGACAATGTTGACAGTTTTGTAATACTAATACGCTGCAGTCAGTCTGCTAATTTCTCTGCTGAGTGGATTAGTTAGCAAATACCCCACTTGTATGTATGTGGGTAAAGCGAAAGAATCTGAATCCTTGTGGGGCCGAAAGGGACTTCCTCGCCTCGGGGCCGTATATGAATCCATATAACTTCCACGCAACGACTGTAGCTAAAGGTATGTCCTACGTTTTTGTAATCCTATCTGCCGTAATACCCGTGAAGGGTAATTGGAGCCAATACAATGGCTAAGCCTCACATTTAATCGCCTCCCCATTCAGCCACCTCAGTCTCTCAACGCACACTTCTGGCAAACTATTCCATCTGCAAGTAATTGAGTTTAGACACCGCAAAGTTTTCCTGACAGTGTCTTGTCATAATTACCTACCAAAAAAGTGTGGCTGACGGCGAAATCGGGGTCCTGAAGCTATAGTGGACACCTGCAATATGATGTTGATCATAACCCCGGTGGTAAGAAACTTTACACATGAGATCCATGTTCAATGTATTGAACGGGTGCCCAGAAAGATGATAAGGAGATACTCCCAGGTACTATCAACAGATAGAGATTAGAAATAAACAGCATCGTAAACGAACAACGAACTCCACGGATCCAAGAAATAAAGGTTTTGACAAGTACAAGTTGTAGGCTTTGTGGGCGTTTGTTTTAGTTTTGTCCTGGGGCCCCCTCAGGCTCCGTGACCACATGAATATGACTTTGGCGTTAGTTAAAATGTAAACTCAAAAGGTACCAAGATGTGAAAACTTCAGTAGCGTTGTATCTTGGTGTTTTGGCTTCAGAGTCTAGACAATAATGTGAAGCAGTTGTAGATGAAGCTTGAGCTCGGTAACTTTTCGGATGGATTGCTTCGAAAAGTTGGCTGTCTGCACTTGTGGCTTGCTTGGTCGAACAGCCGTTGAAAGGGACGAGAGCGGGTAGAGAGGCGGTAGTTCGGCTAGTTATTGATCGCCTGGAAGTCAAAAGTTTGACCATATAGAACAGTCTCCACCATTAACACTGTCATGATTCTGTGGGTATGTGGACATGGCTCGTTCACTGGATAGAGGCGATGTTCTTGAACTTTCTATTCTGGCGGTGGACGGAGGACATTCTACGTAAGTCTATAGACGTGACGTGAGATCGCGGACCGAAGACAAATGTTTGTCCGAGAAACCCAAAGCAGACGTTGGATGCCAAAGAGTGGTGAAACACTGGATGTTTTCTGCCATGGAAATAAGCAATCAGCTTCTCAGCACGAAATCAGTGGTGATTGAAACCAACCGTCCCGCGCCCCGTCCAAATCACCAATCAGCAAAGCCCGACAACCTCCCATCCCAACTCCACCAGATCATGTCGTCCTCTTCTTTGAGTGGCGGCAACAGCGGTCTAGTTTGGGAAGGTTTTTGAATACCAGTACAAGTCGTTATCCAAACACCTTCTACTTTTGTCTGTTTCAGGGTCTTTCCACAAGTCTGGTCCGGGTTATTTTGTTCCGAATTCCGTAGAAAGTCATCCAAAATGACATCAAAGGCGGCGGTGATATTTTGGCGGGGAATCCATGCAGGGTGACTGAAACGCCTCGGTGCGCGAATGATAACATGGGTCTGCGTGGGGGCTGATATCAGAAGGCTCTTCAGAATGCAAAATCTCTATGAGGATCAGAACGTACTCAATTCAGCACTGAGTCCGTTCCCAGTCGCATCTGTCATCGCTAGTGAACGGGATAACAATCGTTCTGCATTTTGTAAAAATTTCTGTTCCTCGGCATGCGGATTGCCTGGCGATGGAAATTCGGGTGCTGGAAGGTCATTTTCGGATGATTCGTCATCTTCGTCCGTTTTGTCGTCATCATCTTCACTTTCATCTGGTTCTTCTGCCCCTTCCTCAATTTCTTCGGTACTGCTTCTTTCATCATCTTCGTCTTTATTTTCCGGTTCACTATCCGAATCTGATCTTTCACTATAAATGCGGTGATACAGACGGAGATCATCCCGACTTCCCCAAATACGTGTCTCAAGGCCATCAATTCCAAGAATGACTTTCGATTTCGCCATGCCAATACTAGGACCAAGGAGGAAGACGAGATGAACCTGAGATAGCCGCTGTGGCGATGGAGAACGTGCCAGAGCAGTGGAAAGAGCAGAAAATGTGGTTTCGAAATGAGACGATATTGTATCGAAAGAGTTCAGTAATTCAATTCGTTGCTTAGATACTCGTGAATTCATCTATACGATATATCGTTAAAAAGAGTTGTGTGTATTTGGAGGGGTCAAACCTTTGTATTCGACATCCTTCCAAGTTGTATAACTGGTCTGAAATAACAGTTGAGCAGTGGGCTCTACATCGTGAATCGGTTGCTTCTTACAACGGGATTTGATTCTTGAGGAAGAGCACATGGCCTAAGAAGCTTGTGGCAAGCCTACCTGCGGTTGCATCGGTGATTCTCTCCGCGTCGAGCCTCACCGTTGGATATGTACTCGCGGTACTTGCGTCCACCGAAGAAATCTTCGACACGACGTTTTCTTTCGCGTATCGTTTTGACGTTGCCTCTGCAACTAGCTGGGGTTCCTGTGCTTCTTCTCTAGATTCCGATCCTGGATCCCTAGCAATCAGGTTGGTACCGGAAAGATAAGGAGACGAATTCAACATAAGACAGAGCATAGACCCTTCTTATTAAGATTCTTAGAGACGCGTTGTCCGACTAACAAGTTAGCAGGCACTGAAGACTGAAGTCGGAGTCGGGAAACTGAGGCGTCACATGACCGTGTCGCCTTGTCATTAATATAATTGAAAAAAATCTGTTCAAACTTGCCGCGTTGCTTGTCTCTCTGATAATTAAAACAACGGGGCAAAATGGCAGCTATCATGCATATGACTCAGGAAACTTATTTTAGTACCTATGCTGACTGAAAAAGCCACACCCCAAAATGGTAATTCTTTGATCATCCGGATGACCAGCCTGAACAGCGTCAGCACCTCCGCAGATTGATAAGTCGGAAACTGAGACTGAATACATTCAAATGTATATACAAGATTCCGAATTGGAGCTGCGCAACACTTATGCGTCTTGCGACGTAAGAGGTACTAATAAGTATAATCTGTACCAACACGTCAATTTTGTCCCAAGTATTTCTCTTTAAATTGTATACCAAACTTTGTCCAGACACATCCAAATTTCCAGTTTACCGGACATTTTTTGATATAGATCTTCTTGAACGGAGCGCACACGCAAAGACTATGGCAAATATTACTCTTGTTCAGAAATGACGCTGATGATCATTCCCAGTGCTTTTAGTACTTGACAGTCTTATCTGATTGAATGGGGGGTCCGACCAAGATGGCTGTCACTTTGTGATTTGTGATGAACCGGTACAACTTTTCTTGCTATGTCACGAATACAAATAATGTACGTGCTAAGGAATGTAACTTACTAAACAAAAAAAAATCGATGGCATGCTCTGCTACGGCGAGCACATCACGAACGTCGTTCACAGCTGTTTGACATCTTGGGTGTTTTGAAGGGGTATGCGTTGAATATGATTTTGTGGCTTTCCGGTGGATGCACAATCACGGCAGTAAAACGCAGATGTGGAATTGATCAAGCCAAAATTTCAATCACTTGGATATTTCTAATGTCATGGTGTAACCGCCCCCCACGGTCCCGCTTTATGAATTGCACGAGGCAGTGTCACTAATGGTCTTGATTATAATTAGGAGGTTTGCAGGTACGAATATTTCTCACCCTAGGTGCAGTTAACCCCAGAACACGCTAGGCACAGATAGGATTTGACGTCGGGCTCAGGAGTCCGATTTGTGGGCTGGGAGTCGACTGAAGCTTCTTGTAAAGCATCCCGATAACTGGCATTTCAAAGATGCCCCAAGACTGGGCTGATTAGCCATCCGACAAAGCTACTTTTACCGAGTTTTTGAAATTTCTTTCCAGCTTTCTCGTTCCTAAATCGTGACGATAGACGCTGACAAACTCATCTAGACTGAAAGGCAAGTAAGCACAACGGAACAACTTTCAGCCAAAGGATTCCATCAAACTTTTTCCTCCATAGATTAGCTGAACTAAAACAGAACCTTGGCATTCCCAGTGCAAAGAAAATAGTCTGCAGATAATGGGGAAGAGCCCGAAAGCGACGTTGAGTACTCCAGCTGACTTTGTCAATTGGGGTTTGTGTACCATATAAATTCTCCTCGAGGCGTCGGCAATTTAGAGTCAATGAATGCCAGGTGATGTAGTTTGTTCTACCGCTCGCCGTACAAGAAGCTCTAGATGGCCGAACAAGCCTTTTTAATGACCAGCAATGCTAAATGAACAAGTCGGGCCCGAATTTTGAGAAAGGTAGCAGTAGCGTTTGGGTCTTGAAGTAACTTAGAGTGTGTAGTTACAACGAGAACGTGTTTGCCCAGATTTTCCATTTTGTTCTTCTCTTTGTTCTGCCCGGCCCGCAGTCCAGTGGAATTATACTAATCATTAAATTCATTACACATTTACACTTGCTAGTACGCTTCACCTGTGGACTTGATATCGGTGACAAGTTCTGATTTTGGAAACTGTGGGTAGGACAAGCAGAGAGGAGGAGATACAAGACAGCGCTGTTAAGGGGTAATCTTAGGTATTACGAAACTTCAATGGTGCAACACGCCCACATGTTCTGGTCTTGCTTTCTGAACAAGTATAATTCCCTTCCTCGTGTCTGTGAAAAGTCTGCCTGATCTGCCTCATGGCTCGGCCCTATCCCCGCCTTTCTGTTCTAAGCAAGGGTCATAGAAATCCCGGAATGTTGTTCTTTTCTTTCCCATGTCGTTTTTACCTAATCTATCACTGCAGGAATAAAAACTCGGGAAATGTCAAGGAAATGCTGAGCGGATGGACGCCGCATCCTCTGTGATCTGGACCAGCGCCCCGGGGCTTCACAGTCTGTAACAGGATTGCTTTGGCAACAGTTTCGTTCACTCGTCCGGGTTTGATCTCCGTGCTCTAGCACATCTACAGGTATCAAGGGAACTTGGTTACTTGACGGCAAGGGGGGTCTGACATTTACCTCTTTCTTCCACAAATAGTGCAGATGAAAGATCTCCAACCGTCATCACCAAACTGCTATATGTGTCCTTAGTTCCCCCCTGAATTTGCCGACGTCCAAACGGCCTTACGCAAATCTAAGATTGGTTCTCTCAGGTCCTCCCAATTGGGAATAATCTGAGGTCTGATGGTTTGGTACCCCGAATCATGGTATGTCTTAGGTGATCTTGTGGGCCGGAGGTGTGCCTTTATAACAAGAGCTCAAGAAGGACTCGATTTATTCCCAAGTTCTCAGTAGTCATGCCTCAGACTGCTGCTTCACTTCGCAATTCCTTAAGAACTTCGTTACGAACAACTGCCTCAGCAATGTCATATCATGCCCGGACGATCTATCTCTTCACCAAGTCAGACCTTATCACGACATTGATTCCTGTAGTAAGTCGTATTGTCATCCGCTCGATACTTCTCAACTGATTTCCTCACCAGACGTGTTTTGCTTTTGGTGCCGCTCCTCTTTCCCGTTCCAAACCTCTATCGCATGCTCTAGAAGCTGTCTTCTGGATGTGGATACACCTTCTTGGATTCAACTTGTGCAATCAGGCACGAGGATCAATAACAGAAGACCAATGCAATAAGCCATGGCGGCCATTGCCTTCTGGCCGTATCACGATGGACAATGCAATCACCCTCAAATATTTTGTGCTTGCTTTATGCATGATCATCTCTTATGGCTATGGGTTGCCAGTATTCTACTCGAGCGTCTTTCTCTGGTTCTGCTCGGCCGTATATCATGAAGGATATGGGGATCAACACTACATTTCAAAAGGCATTCTTAACGGCTTGGGATACAGCTGTTTTGCGATGGGCGAAATGCTAATCGCAGGTGAAATTTTTTTCACATCCATGATTGTTGTTCCCCCGTTGATAAACGTATCTTCCTCTTAAAGCCTCCAACAGATCCAAAGTGGACTATATCCAATTTCTGTCCGTCGTCCTCATGTGTTGCGTTATCGCCAGTACCATTCAAGCTCAAGACTTCCAGGACTACGTTGGCGACAAGAAAATGGGCCGTCAAACCATAAACGTCGCTTATCCCAAGTTCTCGCGCTATACGACATTCATGACATTCATACCATGGTCGTTTTTCTTGTCCTCTGTTTGGGATATCAGCCTTTTCGCAACCATCTCATACGCCACATTTGCTACCATCATCAGCCTGCGATTTTATCTTTTTCGAACCGCATCTGCAGATAAGACATCCTATTTCATGTACAATGTAGGTTTTTCCGCTTGATCTTGTTTTCTTTCAATTCACACATTGACGGATTCCCCCTTCCTTAGATTTGGCTAGCCATTGCATTTGCATTGCCTGGCTACTGGCGATGGCAGAATCAATCCTCAAATTGGGTATCTATGCCCGCTTACTCCTCTTTTCCTTTCTCCTGTTGTACTTATATCATGTAATGCTTGATCCTCGTTTTCACACTTTCACGCTTTCCGTACGACTTCTACCTACGATCCCCTCAAGTTTCACGACTAGCGTCACCTGCTTAGTTAAATTATCCACACCTAATGTCATAATGACACCCTTATGTTTGTATTTCATGTATTTTTTTCTTACTTTTCTTACTTTTTCCAAGCAACTTTTTTGCTGTACGTCATCCTTCTCGCATTAAGCGAACGAAAGAATGCAGGTTTATTGGCAGTAATTATCTCGTGAAATAAGTTGTGTGAGGGAATGGTAGACCGATTGAAACCGCCAACAAGAAGTCAAATGAGCCGATCACTTCGCAAGAGGTTTTCCTTTTTTCTTCGGAACTTTGATAAGAGTATCCTTGATGGCGTCATCAGAGCTTTTGCTCTTGGATTCGTCTTCTGAAACCTCTTCAATTTCGTCATCAACCTGGCCGACAAGTGCTCTCAGGAACGAGATCATGCATGACATACACCAGAGTGAAAACTCACATAGGCTTCTTCAATATCGGGAACTGGTCCTCCAGCCAGTTTCTTGGGTACCTTACCCAAATCAGTCGCTTTATGGAAGGGTATGGGGTGCTCCGTTGAATTGTATCTTCAGGAGCACAAAGTCAGCAAAAATGGTGTACCTGTCTCCCGCATAATACTTACTTCTTCGTCAAGGAGGTTTTCGTGGCCGCAGATATCTTCTTCAGAATGACATCGTCCTTGTTTTGATCTACACCAAGTTCGACAATAGTGTCCCAATCTTCTTTCGATAGATAATACTTGTCCATCATTTCAATTACTTCGCCGACGGCGCTCTATTACGTTCTTTTAGTAAGCAAAAACAGTTGCGGCTTTTACGACACGCACAGCTCCGACATCCAAAAGTGGTTTTACAATGTGAGGAAATAGCGCTGGAATGTACAGTTGTCTTATCTCAGCTTTGTCGCCAGATACCTTGAGGCGCATTCTGATCTGCACTTCTCCCAGCTGCCGGCTGAGTTTGTTTTGCTTGGAATTTTGGCCAAGCCACCTATGGAACAGAATTAGTAATTTGGAGGATTGCCGATGTCAATCACTAGCTTACTGCGGAAAAGACATTCCATTCGGTCCGCCATAGTGAAGACCAGATCCATAGAAATATGATGCCGGTTTTACCGTTGAGCAGATAGCATGGAAAGGCATCAAACTCCAATGCTGTTCGGGACTGTATGTGTAGTCATCAGCGCCGACCTTGTCAACCGACATCGGAGATAGATTCAAACCTGTGTATGGTCGCATCAACGAGATCTCCATCCGAAATAGAGGATGCTGCCCTGTCCATGAGTTCCAATTCCTTTAATTGCTTTTCCGGTCCATCCAGGTTTTTGAGCTTTGCGGGCTGTGTCTTCAGATAGTTTTCCTGTAATCAAGGCAATTGGCTAACCTGTCAACAAAGAGAAGATTGAAGGCGATGACTCGTACCTGAATGAAGAGAGGGATAAATGAATGATCCTGAAAGTAGTGCTCCATCTTGTCTGCCAATGATTGGCTTGAGGTCGCCGAAAACATATACGGACCCAGCAACCGTGAAGTGATATCGAACGGACTCATAATTGAGTGCTTCTCATTCAATTTAGCGCTGAAACAGAAAGGACTATGTAATTGTCGGCGGCGCCAGAGCTGGAAGAGGAACGCACAGATTCTTTCCCTCATCAAAGTCCATACTATCATGAGACAACTTCCATGTGGAGAGCATGTTCAGAACTTGGCGGATGTCTGACTGTGCTCCGTTGATCAACTGGTCGATGACATTTGAGGGGATTTCTAATTTCTCCCTATAGACTGATGAGTATATGTGACATAAGATTTGTTCATTACTTACCTGAATGCAACAGTAAGAATTCTAGATCGAATGGCTTGAGCTGGGGGTCTGTAGGACATGAAAATCGACGTGATGCTAACAAACGAGAAGACGAACTTCT
>Ga0307514_10004323_pt1 | contig 13102 bp, 8 predicted proteins | sample 16_EM_MG_FD_203088 | JGI IMG/M metagenome (GOLD analysis project Ga0307514, IMG submission 203088) | Populus trichocarpa ectomycorrhiza microbial communities from riparian zone in the Pacific Northwest, United States - 16_EM | ecosystem: Host-associated > Plants > Roots > Unclassified | place... | reverse complement strand
CAAAGGAATAAGCTTTTTTAATATTTAATACAAAATTAAAACTTAAGAAATCATGGAAAGTGACAAATTTTCTTAAACTCCGGAACAACATATCTTGCTGTTTTTGTTAATCACATCGACACAACAATATTTCTTATAGAAAATAAAGGAAAAGGAAATTACAAATATTTTTTTTACCTTCTTGGTTTATTTACCTTCTTCTCAAAAGGATATATATATATAAACAATTATTAGACTTCTCACATGAATTAAAAAATATTAAATATTATGTCAACTCATTTATTTTTATTATATTATTTTTTAAAATTAAATGTAATTGGATAAAAAAATATGAATACAATTTAAAAATAGATAAAGTAATACAATTTAAAAATAGATAAAGTAATAAAATTTGGTATAACTCTCAGATGAAGAAACAACTACAAAGGAAAAGATGTTCATGCGGATAAAATCAATTAATATTTAAAAAATTTTAAAACTGAAATGCTATCCATCTCACAATAATATTTATCTAGAATTGTTTTTTCGAATGAATAATGCTAATTCATCGCAAGATTTCCACAGATTGGATTTATGAGGTTTATTATATATTTAATGCACCGGATTTTTGGATAGTCAAATTAGGAAATAATATTTAGTATGATCATTATATTAAAAAAACAAAATTATTTTAACAACTAATTATTAGTAATATTCTTATTCAAAGTCTCAAATACAGATTATCCAAAGGCAAGATTAAGGATGGGATTTCATTCAAATTTCATAAAGATATTCTCCTTCGTAAATTCAGGGAGCAAGCCTATATATATATATAATGATTACACTCAAACTAAAAAGAATATATTACATAGGTGTGTTTGGGAGTGTGGTTGTGGGTGTATTTCAAAGTATATTTTACTCGAAAATATATCAAAATAATATATCTTTTTATTTTTAAAAAATTATTTTTAATATTAGCACATTAAAATAATCTTAAAATATAAAAAATATTAATTTGAAACAAAAAAATAAAAAAAAAATTAATGTTTTTTAAAAATACTTTTAACAATATAAAAACAAGCAAATGCACTTGCTGTTTAATTTTTGAAATGACAACAAAAATGTGTTGCTGTGATGCTGTCTAAAATATAGATGGCAACAATATTATGTTGCCGCTGATAGTGGTACAAATAATATTATTGAAATAGTCATCGGTGACTCGCTTTAAACTAGTTACATGAACGTGTGTGATGTGGCGAGTTATTTTTTTTAATATAAAAAATATTAAAAAAATTAAAATTTAAAGGTGTTAGAATTTTATGCAAATTCATATTCAAGAATCTTGGGTTTGGCTGCAACGCTTGACCCAAAAATAATATTTATAATATCAATAATAATATTAAACTTACATGACTTAAGTTTAAGTGAGTCTGACTATAATACCGGATCCAAGAGCATTGGATGTGGGTCTAACTATAAGGTCGTGCCATAAAAGTGTGATAATTAAATAGATTAATTAAAAAAAAACCAAAGAAAAAAAACCAATAGGAAGAAAAAAACTAATGAAAAAAAAGAAAAAAAATATGAATTAACTGGGTTAACCCTTCAAACCAGGTTAACCCGTCAAACCTGGGATCCGCGTCATGAAAGTTTGATAACTAAATAGAAAAAAAAATTGACGGGTTTACCTAGAATTAACTTGGTTAACTCGTCAAGCCCGGGATACGTGTCATGAAAATCTAATAATTAAATAGAAAGAAATTTAATATTAACAAACTAAACTAAAAGAAAAAAATTAATTAAAAAAACAATTTCGGGTTAACTCATCAAACCAGGTTAACTCATCAAACCCGAGATCCGTATCATGAAAGTCTGATAACTAAATAAAAAAATTTAATATTAATAAATTAAATTAAAAAAAATTCTTTAGAAGAAAAAAAAAAGACAGCTACATACTTTTTAGGATATAATATAATATAATATAATAATATAATTGTAATAATGGGGAAAGTTAAAAGGCGCGGGGAAAGCTACCGAACTTTCCCCACGCCTTTTAGAGTATTGATTAATTAATTAATATAAATCAGGGTGGGCTGGTGCATTCAACCTAGCCATTTGCTCCCTCGGATTGAAAATGAGGTCCCAACGGTCAACAATGGAGGACCAGATTCTTATAACTAAGGTAGCCAAGATCTCAAGTTTGAGCTCAAATTTCCAAGCCAGGAAAATTAATGTACACAAAAAACAGTCATGTTATGAAATAATATATGAAGATTATTCACTAAATACTTATCCAAATCTTGTAAATTTAACGTGAAAGTCTTGAGTTTAGACTGCAACGGAAAGAAAGAAAGTTTTTTGTCATTTCAAAGTTGTATGAAAGGTTTTCTTTTATGGAATTTTGTGTTCAAACTTGAGATCCTGGCTACCTTATAGGAATCTGGTCCTCCATTGTTGACTGTTGGAACCTCAATTTCAATCCCAGGGAGGAGCAAATGGCTAGGTTCATGCACAAGCCCACCCTGCTTATATTTCAAACAAATGACCAATGACTAACTCGATGTGGCTATGATGGGATATATTTAGATCTACAGTTGGCTATCTTGGGCTATTAACATAGAAAATAAAATGAATTGGTGAATTGACACGGTAACAAAAAATGTCGGCGAAGTATCACAATTTATAAATATTATAATTCTAAAATGTAAAATTTAATTGATTCTATATTTTAAAACACCACATTTAATTAATATCACATTTCAAAAGTGACGACAAATAAAAGTTATGATTTAAAAACCCGACATCAATTAAATACTGAGTTTCATAACCATGACATAATTAAATATTACGTTTCACAACCATGACTTCAATTAAATTTCAGAAGCTATCTCCAACCATCCATAAAAATCTAGCAACAAAAGTCACATGCATTTAACAAAAAGGGTTTTTATGAGATTTATCATTGAATTGCATAACAACTATAATTTGAATGATTATTTAGTTTTTTAATCTTACATTTAATTTAGTTAATGATTTTAGAGAGTAAGAAATTCTTTAATTTTAACAAATTTTGATAGAGTTTCTCCAATTTAAGAACTCTACCCAAAGTTTTATCCTACGTAGAAATACCTCTAAATAATCATAATAATCAAACGCAATAAGATTCTCACATTTCATAATCACAAATAGCTTCAAGCTTACCACTCAAAACACAAATCTCAATTATTTTCATCCACCACATTTATGCACTATTATAAATGAGAATGTTTTCATGAGACAAATGCAAATAAATAAAAATACATGAGAAATATGAAATGCTTAAACAATGCAACATTTTACCAATTGAAATCCAAAAAATATGTCAACATACCCCATCTATTTATCTATGCTTACATCCTCTACTAAATGATCCAGGCTTATTAATAGCACAAATACATCATGTTCCTGCTCATGCCCAAGTGACCTTGTCCTCTAGCACGACATCATCAAGAGTTAACATATCTCCAAGGTTCTCAAGAACATTGCAACAAACATTAAACCATCGATATGCATAAGTGTATACTTCGTGTTCTTTATCAATATTATGATGCACAGATGCGACCTCTTGACCCTTCCATAGCAACAAACGAACCTAATATTAATAAAATATTAATGTTAAATTAAACGATCCATAAATAAAATGAATTGTTTAACATATATTAATTCTAAAAAGACTTGATTACTTATGGTATTTTGAATATGTTAGGCATGCTGCTCGTATTGCATTTCTATAGGTGGAGGAACTTGCTCGGGATTTAATGTAATGACCCAACATGTGATACCCATGTACCAAATCATATACTTCTTCGTAGTTAATTATAGGATGCATCTCCGTAAATATATCATTTCTCTGTGCATCTCATTAATGATTTATGGAGTGCAACACATGACTCGTATCGATATCAACTGGAATGTGTTGTCTATAGTTGAATTGTCGCATTACCCGATTTGAAAAATATAGCTCAACCATCTAAAAAATATCAACGGGATCACTAATGTCCACATGTTCATCCGCTAGTGCAAACAGCTAGAGCAATTACCAATTCATAGCAAATTCAAACAATTCAAAGAAAATATTAAATTCAACAACTTATCCACAATTCAACACAACATGTAATTCATCAAAATCCTACATCATTCATGCTCTATTGCATGAACTCGTCAAGCATCGAGTCCACCATTATTAGCTTATTCCAACCAATTCACACAAAATCTCTAATTCAATAAGTTATCCAAAATTTAATGCAATGCATAATTCATTGAAACTCTTAATTCCTTATTGATGTTATTTTCATGTTCAACTACATCAAATCAACCCTAATTAATGACATTCATTGTTAATTTATTATTAATTTAACAAACCCTATATTCGACCTAAACCTTAAACATTAATTTCATTTCAACTAAACCAAACACTAATTAAATTTAAAACCCATATAATTAATAGTAATATAGTATATTTACCTTGCTTGTATGATGAGGAAGGCTTTTGAAGAGGAAAAAATCCTATGATCCTTGGAAACTACGATGCATTAGAGTTTTTGGTGTTTTAAGGGTAAAACAATAAGTGATTGGTGGGTTATTTTTTTATAAAGAGGAGAGTTATTATTGTTGTTTGATCTAGTAATGAATTTAAATTTTACGACATATCGCATTTATAGATGTTAACTTTCTATGCTTCAAAAGCATGATTTGTTAAGTTGTTGCTATTCTTAAACACAACAACTATATTATATCACATTTAAATATAATGATATTTATTAAATATTATGCTCTATGGTAATTTGGCTGTAATAAAACAAAAGATAATAATAAAAGACGTGATATACAACATGAGATGACAAGTCAATAAAATGTTCAATGTTTATTGTCATGTCAACATCCAAGCTATCAAGTTAAAACACCACATGAAGTACTATGAATGGTGATATTGTTAAATTGTAAGGCTTGTAACAATCAGCACTGTTGGGGATGTCATTGGAGGCTTGTGTGTTTTGTAATATAGTTAAAAATGTTTTTTAAAATATATTTTTAAGATTTTTATATTAAATGCTAAAAATCATTAAAAATAACTAAAAATTAATTTAATATTTTTTAAATAAAAAATAATTTAAAAAGTGTTTTGAAAAACATATTAGCCCTCGAAAACAAGCACTCCCAGCAAGGGATTCCATGCCTTGAACATCGGTTAAAATTAGAGGTGAATAAAAAAATTAAAAAACCGAGAAAATCAGAAAAAAATAACTGAAAAAATTAAACCGTGAAAAAAACCGATTAAAATTTTGAAAAAACCGACCGGTTCAGTTCGGTTTCGGTTTTATAAGCCTGAAACCGAAAAAACCGAACTGAACCAAACCCAAACCGAAAAAAACCGGAAACAAACCGAGCCAAAACCGATCCAAACTGAAAAAACCAAGCCAAACCGGGTTTTGTCTAAAAAAACTGAACCGAAACCAGTCGGTTTGAACCGATTTCATTTTAAAAAAAAAAAACAATTCAATTTGGTTATTTGTTTTTGATAAAAACCAAGCCGAACAAAAAATAATCATCCCTAGTTAAAATTACTGGTGGCCCTTTGAGAAATCAATAAAAAAATATCAGATGGTTACAAACATTTTAGCTCTGTTGTGATGTAATTTACCAAGAGGGTTCTTCGGGAAAGAAACGTTTGATGGAGCTATATTTGGGTCCCCTTCGATCGACAGAGGAAAGCAGCTCAACTATTGATTGAACAAGTTTTTCTTTTTTTCTTATGAAATTTTGATGGAACTTTCCCTGTAATTCTAGTACATAAGGAATTGAGTTTTTCTTTTGAACAGTAACGGGGAGTTTCATTGGATTACTTTTAGCATAAGTTTATATGTTGATGCTGTGAGAGTATCAATTTTTTTAAAAAAACATAATAAAAAACATTTAGGATATAATTTATCATTTGTTATTGTTATTAGAACTTGCCTATTTTAGATTTTAAGATTTTCAAATCTAATTTTTTATTTAACTCGGGTTTAAAACTAAACAGTATAAAAATTATTTCAATGTGATCCAGTTAACTTTGTTGGTTTAAAGACAAACAAGCTAACTAGTAAAAAAATCCCAAGAAAAATTAGGATAAAAAATATAAAATTAATAAAACAAAAAACTTATTAATCAAACTCCTTACTCAATTTAAGTTTAAAATTAAACCATGCACTAAAATATTTATGAGAATTTTTTTTAATAATCTTTCCTTGGATGATAATACTCTATTAATATTTGTTTTCTTATCTATCAGTAAAGCGATAACAATTTATAAGGAATGCTATGGTAATTTTTTTTATTTTGACACAGACATGTCATATGTGCAAGGGACCCTAATATTATGACACGTGTAAAAATTATAAGTCTTTTATGTCACATGTTATTGTAAAAATAAAAGATAAATAAAATGTTAATAATCTTTAAGGAGAGAGAAATAAAGAATTGAACCGCAGATATTCTTACAATATATGTGTTTATTTATTTATTTAAATAAATTAAAAAGATTTAATATATGAGGTATATTGAGTATTTTTTTGTTGAGAAGTGAAACTAAAAAAATAAATATTATCCATATTACATCAATCCTTATCAAAGCTCCTTGAATTATTAAAAAGTTCATGATAATACAATTGTTGAATTATGTGTTGTTTATACCTCTATTGTTTTTCAAATAAACACTTTACTAACAAAATGCAATTTTATAATATTTCTTTAAATTGAATATACATTGAGAATATAGTATATAATATACACATATCCATTATTGTTTTTCTATCATAATATTTTTTTTTAATTCATTTTGACCAATATCAATTGATGAACGAGCATGTTTTAGTTGATAAAATATGTTTAGAGCTAGCAAGGAAATAATTTAGGTTTTTAATATTATAGTATACACTCTTTAAAATTTGGATCAATTCATTCATGGATATTTGATTTTTTAATATTTTTATTTATACACAACAAAAATAATAAGAATAAAAGTAATTGTAGCAATTAGCATAATGTTTCGATAAAATCATTATATTCGCAATACTAATACAGTAAAAGATCTATTTGCTATCAAAATTGGACTAATCTAGGTATTATAGGAATATTATTGCTAAATAATATAGTTGAAAGAAGTTCAAAAAATTGTGGAAAAAAACATGGGTATACAAATCCATATATTTGCAATGACTTTGACTTTGATAATAAATAAATAAAATTTATTATGAAATAAACAACAGATGATTGGTGGAGATTATTGGTGGCCCAATAATATCCCCGACAGAAATTTAGTTGTCGGGGATATTATTGAAGGCTTAGAGATTCCATGTCTTGAACATGGGTTAAGATTAGTGGTGGCCCTTTGAAAGATCAATCAGAAATTTCAGATGATTACTGGGTACTATTTCAATATAACAAACATTAGAGGGTCCCTTCGAAAAAGAAAAATGGATGCCCAAAAACTACATTTGGGTCCCCATTGATTATATTGATGGAACTTTCCTAGAATTTAGTAAATAAAGAATCGAGTTTCTCTTGTTATCTTTTGAACGGTAATGTAAAGCATAATTGGATTAGTTTTATTATATTGATGAAGTCTTGAAAAATTTAAACTTTTTATGATTGTGCCCTAGATTTATGGAGTGATGCGCTTGGAGCGATGGACTTAAATTTAGATCTTTTGTCTCTTACGTGGGTTGTTCTTGAAAAAATAATTCTTTATTGGAATGGAGAACTTTTCAATATTAAGGTTAGTAAGTGTTGAAGGAGATAATAATCTATAAGAAGAGAAAAATAAAATAAAGTTACAGAGAGAACTGTAGTCTATATATGAAACTTGTATGATCAAGATTTTTAATGGTTGTGTATGAAGTTTAAGATTTCATTTGTTTCATGTAAAGTAGTTTTTTTAAAATTATTTTTCAAATTTTCTAGTATTTATTTGTCATTAGAAGAACTAGTCAACGAAAAATATTTTCTAGTCAAAGAAATATATGACTTGATTTTTAAAAAAATATATTTTTTTATTTTGGATAGGAAATATTTTTTAAAAATTATAAAAAAATTAAAAATATTATATTATTATTGATTATATTAAATTTGGTTGTGGAATTTTTTATTCTATTCCTTAAATTTTCTCGCGACTTGACTTTGAGCATTTCCCAATACCGCCATTAAATTGAACCTCGATGATTATCTCTATGGAAAACAACTGTGGTTAGAGTTTCAGATTTTATTGTCATTTATGGCGATGCCTGGAATTGATTTGATGCATGCACTCTTTGCCACGAGTAATGATGATCTGTGGATTGCTGAAGATGACTCAGGATAACGTACAGCAAACGGCAAATTAAATTGAAGATTCATAGAGTTTTTTTTTTTTTTTTTGTTAAATTAGCAAATTAAAAAAACAGCCTATAAAATATTTAGAAAAATTAATCAGTCTAGCTAGTAACAGATGATCATATCTCATTAGCGTCTCTTTTTAATTGTTAAATAGCCTACTTGTACAAATTATAACGAAGAGAGCTCATAAATGAATTAATCATCGACTTTTTAATTTTTAAGTTTATAGAATAATTACAAAAAACTTAAATCTTCTCTTGAAGTTACTATACCCCATTCTTTTATATTAACTTTGTACTTATTTTTATATTAACTTAAACTTAAACTTTCAACATAATCAATGACGGTTTTGGTCATCAAATTTTTATATTAATTTTAATTTTAATTTTTATGATTTTAATTTTTATTATTATTTTAATTGAAGTTTTTTAACTATCAAATTTAGTCCTTATTCTTTTGATTGTTACTTTTTTTATTTGAAATAATTTATGAAATTATAATTATTATTATTTTAATTTCATCATCTTTCAATTTTTTTTTCTGTTAGATTTGATCTCTATTATTTTGATTGTTATTTATTTTATTTGAGATAATTTATAAAATTAGATTATTTTTTTCAATTTCATTCTCATTTAACTTTTTAATTTGTAAGATTTGTTCTTTATTATTTTAATAAATTAAAAAATTAAAAAACATTAATAAGTTATTTTCCAGGTCATTATCCATAATATAACCAAACACTGGAAAGTGTTTTCCAATTTATTTTTCATAAAACTACCAAACATCGAAAAATAATTCACTTTTTAAGAATCCATTTTCCAAAAGAAAATTACTTTCCAGCAAACAAACAGGTCTAAGACTTAAGACTTGTTCTTAATAGCTAAGAATAGGTCTAGCTTTGCTTTCTAGTGATGGCGTGTATTTATACACCTAGTCCTTGAGCTTATCTCATAGAAAAGAAAAATACAAAGTTAGATCATATGATGTTATGATATGCTCGTATTGGTGATGTCATTGTTGTTCAATTGATGGAGATATTGTTTAGCCATGAAGAATTGATGTAGAAGACAAGAGACAAGTTAGCACATCAGAGATGGTCAGGAGAGTAAAGTTGCAATTGACATAGAAAATGAATATTGTTTTGCATAGAAAAAGTACTAGACAAAAATTGTGTTCATGGCTTTTAAAAACCCAAAAAAATACATAAAGGTGTGTGCCAAGACAAGATTGGACGAGGTTGTGACTCGGGTCAAGGTGGTGGTTAAGCATAGGCTTGTGACCGGTTTGGTTGAGTGAAAGCCTAACCAAATGACAGATCAACCAAGTTGATTGATTTCTTTTTATTATATTATGATTTTTCCCCAAGTATTTTAAACAGACATGTTTAAAAGACTTTGACCAGCAAAAACAGGAAAAAAAAATACTTAATGTTTGCATGAGAATGTAGCCTTTTGTGACCATACCTGTATAAGAAAATGAGTGTTTTTTGCAAGAGAGATAAGTGTTTGGTCAATTTGTTTATTCCTCTTACAATAAAGTGTATTATTTCTTAAAAATAGAGAATGCTTTGTGATTAATAAAAAAACATTGTGAAAGCATTGTGTAAGGAGCTATTATATAAAGATGTGGAGATTTCAATGTCCATATTGCATGGAGATTTTTGTTAGAGATATTAAAGATATGTTTGGAGACATAGAGAACTCATTTGAAGACATAAAGATTTCATAGAGACATGAAAATCTCATTTATAAATATTTTTTTGTTAGGGACATGAGATCTTATCGTGAAGATTTTTCATTAAATATATGAATATATATTTAGAGAAACATTACTTCTTTTATTCAAAACTTCATAATATAATGGAGATATAATTTTTGAAAAGCTTCTGATTTCAGTTAGTGCATCACAAGAATTTTATTTTATTTGTTCATGTTGCATCTTTTTCTTCATAAATTATTAGAGATATCCCCTGGAGATCAATTATTATATTTCTTTTTTTTTCAAGGCATGACATTTCTCAGTGTGTGGTTGTGGTCGCTATAGAAGTGATAAAACTTGTTAGGGTTTCTTATGTTTTTGTCACTCTTCATAAGAGATGAGTATCACATGAAATCCTTGTCCTGAATGGTAGTTAACACCTCAACATGTATAATGGTAAGAGGTATTGTTAAAAGCTTAGAAAATATCATGTGATCACGATAAATGAATTGATATTTTATGATATCCCTCATGCAATATCACTTACATTATGATGCTTGACCTCATTGTAATTGAACAAATGTTGAGTTCAACCATTAAACTCAGTACTCAATCGAGTGTGCAATGTGCCACCATTTAACAGCATTAACCAATTCATTTTTACTATTAAATATTTGACCAACCTCTAAATTAGACCCTTCTGCCATACTTATATGACAAAGTGCCCAATCATGTAAACAACAAGATTAGACCTAGAAGCATCTTTAAATTCAGAAGCAGGAGGAATAATTTCATCATCAACATCATCTTCATTGTCACTCGGCTCATAATAGTCAAATCTATATTAATTAGCAAAAGGATTGTCAAACATATTATCATCTATAATTTGTAGCAAATCATCCGACAATAAACTATTTTTACCTCTACCAACTGAATTTGTAAGACCAACAGAAGTTTGGACACACACAGATTTCGATTGACTACTTACATAATCATCATGATCAAACCATTTTGAATGAAAGAATCAATTATTGTCTTAAACTACCATCATACAAAATCGATACAAGATAATATTGTTGTTCACCAATTTGACACCTCCAAGTTATTTTAACATCAATATCATTATAATTCCACCCTAAGTCCATGAAAAATAGTTTCTTTCATTTCTACATACAACATGCCTAAATTACCAGTTAATAACAAACTGCTCCCGTCATTGTATGTGATACTACTGTTCACTTCAGAAACAATATTACTACCGTAATGACATAACATATATATGTTATTAAACATTCTATAAAAAAAATTGGATTCTAGTCAATTTAACATAATTTTAACTAAATTGCATTACATTAATCATAATTGACAAAATTCATAGCAAATTCAATCAAATTCTCAAAATTTAAAGTTAAAGCAAACTTAACATTCATAATACATTATCAATTGATATTTTTCATGCTCAATTGCATTAAATCAAACACAAATTTATAGCAAATTAATTTAATTCAAAGAAAATACTAAATTCTTTAACTCATCAACAATTAAATGAAAACATGTAATTCATCATAATTCAACTGCATTTATGCTCTATTGCATGAACGTATATGCGTATTTAACTATATTATTAGCCTATTCCAACAATATACACCAATTTAATCTAAATTAAACGCAACACATAATTAATTGAACTTATTTTCATGTTCAACTATATCAAATAAATTCTAATTGAATATATTTTTAACTAATTTATCATTGATTCAACAAACCTTAAATTCATCACAAACCTTAAATTCAACTTCAACAATTATTTGATTTCAACCAAACCAAATACAAATTAATAACTATGTAGTATGTTTACCTTGCTTATAGGACAACAAGAATGGTTGGGGTAGTAGCGACAGTGGTGATGGCAGCAAAGGAGACAATGAGTTTTCAACACAAAAACACCAAATGATGCTAAAAGACTATGATGGATTCTATTTAGTTGTTTTAAGAGCAAAATCTAAGTGATTAATGAGTTTTTTAAGAGACACATGAGGGAGACCGTGGGTTTTATTAGAGAGAGGGGGGAGCGTCTATGTGTTGTTGGTGTTTGATCTGTTTAAAGTTTAATTGGTATTGTGCTTGTAAAGCATGACATTTTAAGTTGTTGCGCTTCTAAATGTTGTGCTTCAAAAACACAACTAGATCAAATTATATTATTTCACTAAATTTTTTAAAATAGTATCATTCTCTTAAATCTTTAAATTTACAGTGCTAATTTGATAAAAAAAAATAAAATCCAAGAAGTTCTCCCTTGACAATATTGACCACCTAGGCTATCCTTGTTTGTTCATTCACCTAGGCTTTGCCCGAATATTAAGTTACGTTTGTTTCCGGGAAACTGGTTTCTGGGAAATCACTTTCCAACTTTTCTGTGTTTGTTTGCCATTAGAAAAGTTGGTCAACGGAAAACACTTTCCGGTAAACGGAAAACATTTTCCAGTCAAAGAAAAATTTAGCTTGGTTTTCAGGAAAGTATTTTCCTTTTATTTTGGGCGGAAAACACTTTCCGGAAGTTGTGAAAATTTTAGAAATGTCATATTATTTGTTGATTATATCAAATTTGGTCCTCAAACTTTTGATTGCTATATATATTTTGTTTTGAATATTTGTTTTTCAATTTCATCCCTTAAAATTTAATTTTTATATTAATTTTGGTCCTTATTTTTATAATTATTATTTGCTTTTCTCTTATCATTTTTTAATTGAAATTTTTTATCTATCAAATTTGGTTCTCATTCTTTTGATTGTTACTTATTTTATTTGAAATAATTTATGCAATGTTAATTATTATTATTTTTATTTCTTGATCTTTCAATTTTTTTAGTTTTTAGATTTGATATCTATTATTTTATTTGATCTCTATTATGAAATTATATTTTTTTTCAATTTCATTCTCATTCAACTTTTTAATTTGTAAGATTTGTTCCTCATTATTTTAATAAACTTGAAAAAAATAAAACATTAATAAGTTATTTTCCAGCTTATTTTC
>Ga0307514_10004322_pt1 | contig 13106 bp, 15 predicted proteins | sample 16_EM_MG_FD_203088 | JGI IMG/M metagenome (GOLD analysis project Ga0307514, IMG submission 203088) | Populus trichocarpa ectomycorrhiza microbial communities from riparian zone in the Pacific Northwest, United States - 16_EM | ecosystem: Host-associated > Plants > Roots > Unclassified | place... | reverse complement strand
GGCTTAATATTTATACATGTGGGCCAGTATACTATATATATGGCTAGACCAATTCCTTCCAGCAATCGTACATGTCTACTACATTGCGTTCTTCTGTTTGATCGGGTTCATAAATAATCGTTACGATCTTATCTGGTAGGGTTGGGTTGAGTACTCCATTTTTTTAACTGGTCTTTTTTTATTTAACATCTGATTCTTTTTTGTTTGAGTTCGGTTCATGTCTCTGTATTATAGCATAATGTTGGTGATGATTTGCCGGTTGTTCTTATTTCCTTGGGGCCTGATATACCTGGGTCTTGTAATTGGTGGCGTGAAGAGAAACAATATAAATGCAAATTCGATAGGCATTATATCCGTCCGAATGACAACTAATCTTTTTGCGATCCCAACCATAAGCTTCATTTATGATAGAAGTGAGGGGTAAATGCACCCTCCTTTGGTGAGGAAACCTGGGCAGTGGCTACGCAGTAGGCACACAGAGCATTTCACTCTCGGCATGTTGCAGTTTTTGCCTCTTTGGAAGGATTCTCCCCTTGCCTATTCCGATCACGATCCCAGGAATGGCATACTGTAAACCAAAAAACAAACATACACTTGCTGACCAGAGTGGAGCCGAAAGTGAGACAAAATTGGATACTTACCGAAGAGGGTAATTTCGACGACCAGCCTCTCGTCGTTGCAGATTTTGTAGGCCATAGGATTAGATAAAGCCTAGGCAGTTAAGTACTACTTAGTATATTGAAGGGTGGTAATCACCAACAAATGAAAGTTGTCAATCTTACGGGCCAGTACATAATGTCAAAGATGGCTCAGCGTAACTGCATACTTATGCACTTCCTGACTGCATGCATCGTGTATAAGGCTGTCAGCTATTGTCAACCCAAGGGCGAGTAGTCATGAAGCACCATCTGGACTGCCATAGGTAATAAAGCAAAGCGATACACTCACTACAACAAGACAGGAACAAGACAAGCAGCGGCGAATACAAGTAAACCTACTTGGAGTAAACAATCTTAATCATCAAGTGAGCAAATATTTGAGAAATCCCCCGTAACCACCAAGTTAATTGTACTCCAGATAATCCCACAAATCTTGATTCTTTGGGCCTGTGGTGGCCCCGCCAATGCTCGAGTTGCGCACAAATTGAGTCCACTCAAGCCCCCGGATTTCAGTTAACATCACTCCAACCCGACGCTTCAATCCCGGCATAGGTGAACAAGTGTATGCGTGGGCAGTGGGCCTCGGGTATCCACAGCGGTCACAGCGGCCACTCGTGCCATCTTGGAGGACAATATTGGGAATTGTGAGACCATCAAGTACATTTTTGAGTCCCTGTATTGATAGCGAGGCCTGATAATTATCACGCTCAGATATATTCGGCGAGTAAATCTTGAACCGTGTAAAGGTCTTCATCAGGAAGCCAAGAAAAAATGAATCACATAAATCGCCTTTGGTTTTGTAGGCACAGAGGACTGCTGCGGAGTCGCGATATGTCTCGATTTTCTGATAAATACATTCAAGCATGCCCTTCAAGGCCTGCTGTCGGCGTGCAGAAATTTCCTCTGAAGCCTGTCAGTGTACACCACAAGAAAGCCGAGACGAGCTCCACACGTACCTAAAATGGAGGATGGTATATAATGGTTGAAACTACTAGTAGACTGGGCAGAATCTGACGTAGAAGACGGGGCGAGTAAGGTCCCATTAGCATCAACGGTGGATGTAAGGATTAAGTCCTTTGACAGCTGCGTAAACAGGGCTTTTCTACCGAATGTATATGCAATATATAGCCACTGATCACCAACAATCTTTCCTCCACAATTCGTGTCCAGGGGAATCCATTGATCCAACCACAACCCTAAAACACCCCGCATGTCGTATTTATCACATACGATAGCTACTTGATATAATTGATTGCCATTTAGTGTTCTCGGAATCCAGTCATATTGGTGATGAACAATCCTTAGGAGAACTGCCAATGCCCTCGGCTCATCGTCTTCCAGGGTGATATCGATGGGGGGAGAACTTGCATTCCTGTTACGGAGAGCATTCCCTTCCTTGAACGATGCATTAATGCCCAGCATGGCCCGAAAAACAGGAGAGGCGAGACAAAGGCTGTGAGAATTGATCTGGAACCGCGCCGTACGTTTTTGCGCTTCCGACGGGATAACTAGGATGACGTCACCATCGGGGTCGAACTGAATGATTGACACCCCACATGAGGCAGAATTGTCCGGAGGCATGATTCGGAGAGGAGGTGAGCGGGGAATATTAGTCGAACGTGGTGCACAAGTCGGATAAAAACAGGGGAATCGTTGAGGCTTTTTTATGCTTGTACCATGCTTACCTACCCCATAAAAACCAGTCTGGGTGCAATTTAAAAACGGCCCGCCATGGAGACCTACTCCGTACTCATCTGGAAATATTGGGCAGATTTAAATCCAAGCTGACTTATAGCAGCTGCTTTGGTAAGTAATCTTTCGAAAGTGAACAGTTGCCCATGCAATTGGGCATTTTTAGAAATGACTTCACTGTAGCTACCTAAAAAAAGAAAAAAAGAAAAAAAAAAACCCTTACGCTTTTTTTAATAGTATTTCCCCCGCGAGGATCCGGCCATGTACCTAAGTGTTGATGAAATATGCAACCTTTCATGTCCGTAGAATTTGTGACAAGTCACGATTTCCAATAAATACAGTTTTATGCCTTTGAACATGGCTAGTTGTTCAGGACATCCTAGCTCACAAATTACCAAGTATTAGTGACATGCCAAATAGAAAGCGACCTGGATTTTCCATCTTAATCCTACAAATTTTTTTTATGCCACTACTGTATCCACTTTTAAGACATTTTTCTCCGTTTCGGCAGATGCTACTGAGTCGAGGGGATTCTGATTGATCACCATTTTACAATGAGATCACGCTCTATTGGTACAAAGTGTATAGGCGTGTGTAGATGTCGGCTTGGCTGAGTACGTTTGATTGGTTATTAAGGAATTTATTTCCCTCTGTATAGTTTTTGTGCGGGTCCTAATCAAGACCTAAGTAGATCTCAACCATGGCCAGTGAGCTTCACGCACATATAATAATCAATTTATTAGCCAAACCCAAAAACATCCAAGGCTTTCATTTTCCTTCTCCGAGACCCATGTACTCGATACCTTCAATCGTCTGGTTAGCACGCCCCTGTAGGCTAGGTTCGTGAGATGTAAGAAGCATGTATCTAGATATGCAACCTAATATACTTGACGCATCTAGTAGCTATACAAGCAGGCCATGTGGTACAGCCTACCACAGCCACCTCACTCTACCTATTGCTGGTACCATCCTAGCAATTCCTGACCCCCAAGAGCCCAGCAAACCTTTTTGTCAAGCTTATTGGATTTGACTAGCCGTTGAGGGTCTACTGAAACGCAAGGGATTCCCATAAATCCTTCACACCACGATGAGCATTCTCCGGGCTGCTGCGGACAAAGTTAGAATAATTAGGCCCTTTATCTTGTTGACAATTCCGTCCACCTCCGCTTTAATCATCGCAAGTGGTATGCATGGGAAATTATTAGGGCCTTCAACTGCTCTATAGCACTCCACAAATATAATCAAATGCCATGGCTTCCTTTCCGCTGCGAAGACCTTTTAGACAGACCGTGAGTACACCACCTAAAAGTCCTTTGATGCGTCTCAAAGACATATTCATCAGACTGGATGCTTCTGGGCAGACGCCGACCCTCTTGAACGCCCTAATAAGAGGTCCAAGTATTGTTGAATCACAGAGGTCTTCACTGTGTTTGCAAATGGTCTTGGAAGGGTCACTGTATGCGTCCACTAGTCCCTCGATAGCCTGTTGACGTACAGCCAAAATTTCTGAATACCTTCGCAAAGTCAGTCCGCATTACCCTTTTGAAAGACCGGAGTTTACATGCACATACCAACTGTAGACGGAATATATTCACTGAGAGGGGCCTTTGCGGTGCCTCTGTGGGTAATAGATATAAGGCGCAAATCGGTCACCAGACTCTCCAATGCACTTTGTTGGAACATGACATCCACCACACCCTCTTCCCTAACGTTGTGTTTTAACTGGCGTATTGATCTATCTTATCGTATGTTTTATTTTTTCCATGCACTCTGTTAGATCAATGCCTTTCCTAGCTCACCAAGTCATCTGTCGGTTGTTACTTCCATCCATCTGTTGTTTGTTCCACCTATCGGTTGTTTCTTCCACCAGTCATGGACTAATCCGACTGTATTCTTGTTGATCTTATGGGGCTGACGTACGTCTATACGGTTTTTCCTATCTATCCTGTTTTTCACAGTATTGTACGTCATCCGTATTTCCGTCCGTCCTCCTAGTATATAATCTCCTATATTTCCCTTCAGTAAATAGGAATAATAAGGAAGTCTTTACATACAAGTCCGCCGCTACCATCTAATGTACTTGACCTCGCCCACTGCACTCCAGTGTGCGACATACCACTCCTTGCTTTCAAGTCTTTATAAGCTGTTGCTAGCACTCATTCCCTGTGCCTATCTCGTACACAATACGTTGATACACTTGTCCATGATAAGCAGCTTGGAGCATAACGTGAAAAGTGCGCGCAGATCAAATGCATAAGTCATGAAGAGCCATTTGCCTGCCTGTACTAGAGCTTCCTGCCCATCTGGGTAGGGTATCAACCATATATCCAGCCAGGTTTCCAACGCCCGTCTGATGTCATACTTATCACATAGAATTGCAACCTGATACAATCTGTCTTCATCCAGGCTCGTGGGTGCCCAATCGTGTTGATGGTGCACGATCCGTAAAATAACAGCCAATGCTTCTGGGTCATTATCGCCAAGTGGAACCTCCACATAGTGACGCTAGACAGCCAGGGGGTGATACAGCGCATTGCGAACCTGAAGTACGGAACTCCGAGATCGTGGATAGAGGAATTGTTAGTAGGACAAATGCAGGAATAGGCCTGGGCACATAGGGACAGTGCTCTCGAGACATCTCGGGACTCTATGCTTGTGGGCTCGAGACGTCTCGAGACTTTTGGGCTAATCATACTCCGTATACTAACGGAAATCATTTATGAAGGTTGTCCCTGTCTTAACGGTTATCGCCTTGTCTCAACGGCTATCACGCTGTCTCAACACTGTCTCACACAGATATATGCACGACACAGCCAATGAAAAATTTTCATAAAAAGTCTCGAGAAAGTTTTTGCCGAACCATCTCGAGATGTCTCGAGCTTTTTGCCGACGTGTCTCGTAAGTCTCGAGACTTAGTCTCGAGATGTCTCGTCTCGTGCCCAGGCCTATGCAGGAACAACTGAAGACACTGATGTGGGTGAAAAGGCATCAAGGGGTGGAGGGGAATGAGGAGGCGGATGAGAGAGCACGGCAGGGGGTGAAGGCAGGCAGACGGAGAAAGCAGGCGGGGATAGCAACGCCCGGGGGTATTAAACAAGAATTCCCAATATACCCCAGGGCGCCAGCACATCTAAGCTGGTCACCCGCAGCATTGAAGGGGCTGGTATATATGGTGACGGACAAGGGCCCTCAGCAACAATTGCTATGGGAGATTGGTAAAGCGGACACAGCATGGTGTGTATGCGATGGATGGACGCCGCAGAATGCAGCGCATTTGCTAGGATGCACATGGGTGGGAGATGGAAAATGACGAACATACGACATGATTTGGGAGGATGCGAAGTGGTGCGAGGCGGTGTATGGGTTCATGATGTAGATAAGTTTGTAGATAGCTCGGGGAGGGCAGGGACTGGCCCGTGTGGGAGAGAGAGGTTATCTGGTCAGCCAGGAGCTGCAGTCCATCGCCATACCCTATATAGGATAAATGCGATTAATGATTCTTTAAATAAATAAAAAATAAACAGTGGAACCTCCAAGGGAGAGCCAATAGAATCCCTGGTGGCAAGACCTCTGGCCTCTTTGAAGTAAGAGTTTCTCCCCAAAATCACCGTGAACATTAGTGACATGAAACACATGATACTAGAGTTGACCTGAAACCGCGCAGTTCCTTCAGTGCAGTAGAGAATCAAGGCGACGTCTCCCTCGGGATCAAACTGAACACTCGCAACCTTTTCGCTACTCTTCTCATGCACAGAGGAGCCGTACGCATGGTTTTTTTTTAAGGAATCATTAATCGCATTCAGCCTATCTAGACTATGGCGATGGACCGCAGCACCCTAGTCGCCTAAGGGCCTCTCTCCGCTTCCGGGCCGGTCCCTACCATCCCCGTCCTAGGTATCTACATGTAAACTAGCTACCTCAAAAATCTCTCTACCTCCGCGCACCACCCGTCGTCTTCTCACATCTGTTCCCATGATCCCCCCATCCCGTCTCCTATCCACGAACACTTCTGCAAATACGGCGCATTTTGCGGAGTCCATCCGCCACAGGCACAGCTTGGATCTTCCGTTTTTCCAATTTCCCTCATCCACTGCCGCTGAGGGTGCAGGCCCTTGCCTGTCAGTGCCAGTGCTCTCAACAGGCCAGGCCGGCCTGGGCCAGCCCCAGGCTATTTGGGCCGCTCTAGGCTAGCAGACTATACAGGCCTCGCCCAGGCTATTCAGGCTATTCAGGCCACGGCCAAGTCTGTTCAGGCCAAGACCCAGGCTGTTCAGGCCGTTTTTCAGGCTGTTCAGGCCGCCTGGGCCCCGGCTTGAATAAGAAGGCCGGGCAAACCACGCTCTGTAGCCCAGGCCTGTTGAGAACACTGCCTGTTACCAGTATATGAGGCCTCTCACGGCCTCCCTTGACCATTGTAAATGTGGCGGGGCTTTCGGGTGGATTGGGTGTGCCCGTCGGATGCCTGCCGGTGTTACTATGTCAGGCTTATGCATCCGTCCTCCCATCCAAGCCTCGTTCTTCGCCATCATGTCTGCTTCCTTGTTTCCCGCCACTCCTAGGCCTTCGTACGCATGGCCGGCGGGCAGCGCTGAGCTATCGGTGCACACGCTATCCCTGCTCACTTCATCTACGGCCCTTCAACTACCTATACTGTAATGAGGAGCTGGAGACAGGCTCCCTACTTCTTTATGATCAGGGCCGGAGAGGTACTTAGCGGATGGAGATATGTTGATGGGCGGGTGAAGTTTAGTTTGTGGAGTACGTATCGTTATCGTTTGTTGCGAGGAATAAGACATTCCCTGATGAGGTACAATCCTTACCCAGAAGACTTTGGAAAAAATGGCCAAAAAGTGCCCATCGTAGATGCTTGCAATGACAAAAATCAAAGGTGCAAAGGGTACGATATCGGATGCATGTGCTCCGAAGTATAAGGAGCAGGTAGCCACTCTCAAGGTACGCACTTAGCCACAACTGTTACGCCTGCCTTCGAGTCCTGTTGGGGCCCTTAGGGGTGGAAATGCAACTGGGGCAAGCAAGGGCAGGGACTACAACTCGGGGTCGGGGATGGGCGAACTTATAGCCTATCGGAAGGCCGCCTGTGGCCGGAACTATCGAAAATACAGACAAAGGACCTGCAGAAGTGGCAGGGAGATAGTCATACAGGAGAGCAGAAGAGCCACTCGGCTGGGTGCTCTTATGTAGTATTGGTTCAACTCCTTGGACAGAGGACAGATGAGACGAATATTAAAATACCACGACCAGCTGCGAGAGTGGGTCGATAGATTCCTCGCCCCAGGGGAATTCAGCATATATGTGAGATTGGACAGACAGTGATGAGAGAAGGCACCCCACAGGGCTCGCCGTTGAGCCCCGCCTTGTTCATGATATACATGAGTGAACTGGTACGAAGGGCCGAGCCGAAGGCGAAGGCCCAACAACAGGGTGGCCGACATCTCCGATATACCATAGAATCTAGCGTATAACAAAGTACGCATGATTATGAAAGTACTCGAGTATCAGAATCATCAAGGTACCAGGGCCTTGTACCTTACCCAGTAAATTTGGGGGGCTTCGCTTTTGCTATTGGTTAGGAAAAGTTGCTTATAGGCGAGATTCTACGGTATGCGGAATGAACTACTAGCACCACTATCCTATATCGATGGCGTCAACACTATCCTCACGGGTAGCTCGAAGGTCTGGGACCAAGCACTCAACGAGGCAGCCTGTGAGATGGGTCTCAAGTGGGATAGGGACAAAGACTGGGAGGGGTAGAAAAAAAACATCTAGGTAGGGGTCAGAATTGGGGACGAGAAGAAACACTGGAGAGAGCTGGAGAAAAAGGCCCGTGGGGCGTGGGAACACATACGGCGGCTATCCAGGCTCCCCCCACGAGCGAAGAAGCAATTGATGCAGGCGAACTGATACCAATCTTGCTGTACGGTGCCGAGCTCCACAAACACCCTACGGAGTCGATGAGGAAGCTGTTGCGGGAATGGCAGAGGTGGATTGTGGCGCATGGCGGGGCTCTAGGGCAGACAAGGTGGATGCACAGATAACCTAAGAGTCTGGGAACGAGATCAGGGAGGGCAGGGACTGGCCCGGGTGCGGTGTTCCGGGCCCCCGATGAGAAATTCAGATTCGTGGGAGAGCTGGGCCTCCCGAAAAAAGTATCGGAACAAGAGAATCAGCATGCGATTAGATAAAAAAATACGAGAGAATCAGGTAACAGCTTATTTCGGTATTACATTTGGTTACCTTGGTTAAATAAGTATATAGAACAGTCAAAATAAGTTATACGGAAATAACTTTAAGCTAGTGTCTCTCTGATGAACAACTTCTAACTCAGAACTGCCTTCTCCTACTGGTGGCGTTCTACAAGTGTTCCATATAGCTGCTACACCCCTATCCAGCTGAATCACTGGCGGTTTATCACTTAGCATCTCGGATGTTAATCAAGTCTCGAGAAACATACCACCTACAAAGTTCTAAGTTAACATTAGCATATGGATTTCACCTAGTTAGGAAAATACTCGTTGAGTTCGACTTGTATTGAAATCATACTGAACTTTATATCCTGAAAGACCTAAATTGAGTTGTGAGTTACTTCTGTTGTGGGATTAATATTCGGCCCCTCTATCTATCTGCTGAAGTTCAAGCATAAAGGGATAATAGTGGCCCCATAACAGGGACTATCTCGATGAGCTTGAGTAGGTTCGAGTCTTCATATGCCAGCTCCCTAAATATGAGTCCGTTTGCCAGGTGTGCAGCAGGGTATAGCATGCCGTTGTGTTCCATGTTCATGTGTTGTCGGTTTGCATTTTCGGCTTGACACTATAGGCCTTTCCCGTTGTGTCGTCCTATACCCCTGAGGTAGTGCAGGAACCAGCCATGTCCTAGGTGGATATTGAATATCCAGTAGCAAAGTCTTGAAGGGAAGAGGCTCTTCGTGCCCGTGTTGTTTGGTCTCCGGGATGGGTATGTGTGTGGTGAGTTTGGACTCTTGTCGAAGTCCTATAGTGTATATTGCTGGATCAAAGCTCGCATTGCGGCCTTCGACAGTCATGTTGGTTGGTTGGTGTCCCAAATGAGTGGCAGGATGCGGTTGAGTACTCTGTCAAGCTGGAGGTATTTCGTGTATGGGGGGCCCGTATCTTTGGTCCAGGATAGTACGTAGTTGTAGGTGCCTGCTCTTAGGTTGTTTGGCCCGTGCCCTGTTCCAAGAGAGAAGTGGGTGAAGTAGGTGTATCAGTGTGTGATCTGGCAGTCTGGCGGCCCCTGACAGGGCGCATTTCTTGATTAGTGGGTAGGGAGCAGGTAGGCTAGCTTCTGTGCAGATTGCTCGCAATTCTGCTTTCTGCTATCCTCCTGTTACGATTTTGGCTGCTGCCTTGTGTGTTATATTGATTGGGACCACTTCGAGGTTGTTGATGTTAGACTTAGTATATATTTTCAGTTTGAAGATGAGGGCTGGGATTAGTGTTGCTTTGCTTACGCAGGCTGCCATTTCCGGTTTTAGTTTCTTAAGCAGTGGTGTAAGCTTGTATATAGTCAACCCTGCTTTGGCGGTGCGTTTTTCGATGTGGAGGGTGGCTCAGAAGGTTTTGTCAAAGAAGACTCCTACCTATCTTTATTCCAGGTTGTTTGGTATGTAGTATTCCCCAAAGTGTACCCTAGTGAGGTCTACTGTTGGCATATTTTTGCCATAGGGGAAGTGGAAAAGTTCGGTCTTTGAGAGGGCAAAATTCATTCCCACTTGGTTGGCTTCGAGTTGTAGCTGGTTTCCTGCACCTGGGAGGATGATGACGTTCCATTGCCAGGATACTAAAATTGTCAGGAGGCAGTAATCGTCGACACAGGATACCATAAGTTCTACGCCTAGTCTTTGGTAGTTCTGGTACAGCGGGGAGCTGTAGATGTTGAAAAGGAATAGTGATAGAGGCGAGCCTTAGGGTATGCCTACTTGAATTTGTGTGAAGGCAGGTTCTGACGCCGTACCATCTGTAATCCGGACCGACCTGTCCGATAGGTATGATTGTTCCCAGTCAACTAGGTACGGCGGGAAGTTGTTGTTGGTCATAATTTCGGCCAGCTGTTAGTGGAGTATCTTGTTAAAGGTGCCCTGGATGTCCAGGAAGACAGCCGAGCTGTATAGCTTGTCGTTTGATGTCTTGTGCACTTTCTCCAGTATTAGATGTATGGCATCATCAGCAGAAAAGATAGTTTGCATTATGACCTCACTGGGGCTACAACGGCATATTGCAAAACTCTCTCTCATTGCCCTGTTGCAAGAATTGTACTTTCTTATTTACTATTTCCCAATGCTTTTCCATTGTGAACACCAGCCGCAATTGACCTCCTCCCAGTGCTTTCTGATGCAGCATGTCTCCTTCCCAACGCACTGTCTTATACCCAATCCTTGCTAACGCTTCCTCCCACACAAAGTCCTTCTCAATACTCTCTCTTACATCATGTCCTTAGCAACACTCTCTCCCACATCGCGTCCTTGCCAACACTCTCTCTCCTGCTGCTTCGTTTCCCAATCCTTATACATTATCACTGGCGGTATCTGCGGTACTGCCGCTTGTATAATATGTAACATATATTTTTATTTGAGCTTCTATTTCTATGCTAATCCTATCTAAATCTATCTACATAATAAATGCATAATCCATAAAACTCATGTTCCTGTGTTCCCCTATCCTAAGAGCTTTTCTGATCCCGCTAGTTTTTTTACCTTGCCATAGCCACTGAGTCCCATAAACAATGATTAGATTTTCTCTAGCCAGCGAATGCTGGCAGAGCTGTTGCTACTACAGCCAGCGAGTACTAGGAGAGGTAATACCTATTTCCAGCGAAATTGTTTCCCCAGCTGTCAAGTTCTAGCAGAGCTATTAGCTATCGTGTGCTATATTGCTGCCCCAGATGGTGAGTACCAGCAGAGTTCATACCAATTTCCAGCGAAATTATTTCCCTAGCTGCTGAGTAACAGGAGAGTAAATACCGATTTGCGTACCTCAGCCAGTGAGTCCTAGCCGAGCTGTTAGCTATACTGTATGAAATTTCTGATACTGCATATAATTGCTGCCTCAGCTGCTGAGTAACAGGAGAGTAAATAGCGATCTGATTGCCCCAGTCACCGAGTCCTAGCAGAGCTGTTAGCTATACTGTACGAAATTTCTGATACTGCACGAAATTGCTGCCCCAGCCACTGAGTAATAGGAGAGTAAATACTGATCTGATTGTCCCAGCCGCCGAGTCCTAGAAGAGCTATTAGCTATTTTGTGCGAAATCATTGTCCCACCTAGTAAGTAGTGAGAGAGTTGATACCTTAGTCTGGTGAGTTTATTCCCTCATCCACCAGGTACTGGGAGAGTTGTTGCTTAAAGCGCTACCACAGCAGCTGAGTAGTAGAAGAGTTATTACCTATATCTGGCGAAATCGCAGCCTCAGCCGGCAACTAGTAGGGGAGTAAATAGCTATGTGTAAGCAAGACCTGTATGAGTTATTAGCTATCCTGTGCAAAATCAAGTAAGGAATAGCAGAGTAGATACCTGAGTCTGGCGAGTTTATTCCCCTACCTGCCAAGTACTGGGAGAGTTATTGCTTAAAGCGCTACCCTAGCAGCTGAGTAGTAGGAGAGTTATTACTTATGTATGGCAAAACTGCAGCCTCAGCTAGTGAGTTCTAGCAGAGCTATTAGCTATCCTGTCCGAAATCATTGCCCCACCCAGTGAGTAGTGCGAGAGTTAATACCCAAGTCTGGCGAGTTTATTCCCCTACCAGCCGAGTATTGGGGGAGTTGTTGGCTATGCCTGTCAAAATAGCTGCCACAGCTGGTGAGTACTAGTAGAGATGTGTGCGAGTGCTAGGTTCACCAAGCTCTTCAAATTCTCTAAGTCCCAGCAGAAAAGAGGTATCGTTGACTATCCTGCATCAGATCCACTCTCCTGCCATATTGTCTTACACTCAGCCTCCTCAACCTCCAACCGGTTCAGTCGGATTCATCACATGTGATAGAACTGATCTCGGATCCATTACATCTGATGGAACTGATCCCAAATTAGACCTCTAAATTCCAGACGGCAATATTCCAATATAGTAATTGTGAATTCAGTATCACAGCTAGTGGGTATTGGGTGAGTGAATAGAGTTGCCTGATGAAATTGCAGCCTTAGCTGGCAAGTAGCAGGGGAGTAAATAGCTATGCGTAGTCAAGACCTGTATGAGTTATTAGCTATCTTGTGTGAAATCAAGTGAGGAATGGCAGAGTAGATACCTGAGTCTGGCGAGTTTATTCCCTCACCCGCCAAGTATTGGGAGAGTTATTGCTTAAAGCGCTACGCCAGAAGATGAGTAGTAGGTGAGTTATTACCTATGTTTGGCAAAATCACAGCCTCAGCTAGCGAGTACTAGGAGAGTAAATATGTATGCGTAGTTAAGCCCTGTATGAGTTATTAGCTATCCTGTGCGAAATCAAGTGAGTAATGGCAGAGTAGATACCTATATTTGGTGAGTTCATTTGCATACCCACCAAGTAATATCTAGCTAGTGCATTAAGAGATGAAATTTTACTAAGTCAATCAACATAGGGTGTTGTATGATAGAGTTATTGGGGAAGGTAATTGTGAATAGACATAACGCAGAGTACGTATTGCAAGAGCACATGATCGGATGTAGTAATTAAGAATGGATATAAGGAAGAGGAACGTTGGCAAGGGTTAGAGCACACATAAGGCAGAACTGCCATTGTAAAGC
>Ga0307514_10004321_pt1 | contig 13107 bp, 22 predicted proteins | sample 16_EM_MG_FD_203088 | JGI IMG/M metagenome (GOLD analysis project Ga0307514, IMG submission 203088) | Populus trichocarpa ectomycorrhiza microbial communities from riparian zone in the Pacific Northwest, United States - 16_EM | ecosystem: Host-associated > Plants > Roots > Unclassified | place... | reverse complement strand
ATGGATTGGCCAAGTTGTTTTGTTTTCTGAGTGGGGTCTATTTTTTTTTTTTTTGGAGGGGGAGGAGGGGAAGGTGTCACTCTGCGTTCGATGTACGTCAGAGCTATAATGGTACTGGAGACTGTTTCCCCTTGCAATCATGATCTCCAATAAAACGATGTGATGTGGGGTAAGTAATGTGATTTCCGTTCCAGGTTAATTGGCTATTGGTCAACCAACCCCCCAACACATTATTGGCTGCACACCAATATGTTTTCGACTTGCCCCACTTAAATCTCACACCCAATGCCTTAGCGTTGGATCTGCGGGTGAACTCGAACCCTCATTGGAGGGAGGACCCAATAAAAGCCGCCCCACCCATCCAGATATCACAATTCATATTGTGTGAGTAGATACCGGTAGTCACGTATGATGTAGGTATTGGTGGGCCCAAGATGATCGCCGATGGATGTTGCTGAAAGCAGGCGTCACGGTACATCCCAAGGCCCTTCATGGCGCCTATAACAAGCGCCAACCATGCTAGCGAATTTCTCGAGATATTACGGTATAAACCCCTCCCCCCCCGAGACGCTGGGCCACAATCCCACATTGATTTTCCTCCGTATGATCACAATCTGCATTCCCACCCCTCGGTTCCCTCATAGACCTTCCCTGAGTTATCCTTCCCCGCTTCTGATGGAGCCTTTCACTGGGCCCTCTATCGGTCATCCATGACTTCCTGCAGAGCTCTTCACTGAGCCATCTGTGTGTATCTATCCCCTGGAGCTCTGCTTGCAATGTTGGAAGCTACCTTCTTTACGCAGTTACCAGCCTATGAAGTTTCCAGGATGAGGATTACGAGTCGCCCTGCAGTCATGCAATTACTGCAATCTATGTACATAACACATCAAGCACCTACTGAGTCCATGCTGCGTGGGACTAAATATCTGGAGATGTATGAGCAAAACCTGCCACCAGTTAACCTAGCCGACCAACAAGATGACCTCCAGGGTGGGATCAGAGTACAGCGCCTATTACTCGTATCCAGAAGGGAAGACTGTGAAAGCAGAGACTACGACCTAGTGAAGGAAGAATTCGGAATTCTACTCGCAGAACATGTGGAGAACCGGCCCACAATACGCACACTTGTCGGCGTCCTCATAACTGAACTACTGTCTCAGCCTGTTTTTTATGTCGCGGTCTTTCCCCGCAGCATAATTATTTTAGCGTGCGTAGGTAGATAAGAGACTGGGGCCGAGAACAATGTCGCGGCTGTTTTCTAGGATTTTCTGCTGTCGCTGTTTATAAACATATTGGGCATTGTAAACATTTGCTTGGCAAACCGGTGTTGTACCGGTATTGTAGGTCTCATAGCCTAGGTACGTAAGGCGCATAGGTAGATTTCTAAATAAAAAAAAAAGGGTTGCAGATGTCGACTGGTTGCTACTTATGGGTTTCGATTTGATTGCCCCTACTTAATAATTTCACCAGAAACGCTATTGAAGAGATTTTAGCCTCGCAAGTTCATCTAGAGCATCTGGAACCCCTGTCGCACCCTGGCCAACTCAACAACTGTGGTGCAACAGTTCACCCAGAGCTTTCAGTGCAGAGCAGGAACCATGGTTTTCCTCATCTATATACAACTTTGACGAGGAAATTCTCAACAACCATAGAGCCCCATACTATACCCAACTGCGTAATGATCGCTGATTACCGAAATATCGTTGTTTTATGCATGATCACAGCTCTGCACGAATATCACTACCACTGCAATAATGCCCCCAAGACCTCCAAGATCAAGCAGCTCCAGCTCGAGCTACAGCTCCATGATAAGCAACTTGCACGCGCTGTTGACTGCACGAAAGCACCCTGGGGAAACAAAGGCGAAAAAAGCAAAAGCCTACGGTGTGAATGCAATTACCCTACGTAAGAGATGCCGGGGTATTACCCAGCCGAGATCTATGGCTCGTCAAGAACAACAACTACTTACTGCTGGTGAGGAGAAAGCAGTAGTTCACTGGTGTTGGTGTGGCAGAATGAGTGATCCCTACTTTCCAGTAACTTTGTTGATGCTCATATCGATGACTGTTGCCATTCTACGAGCTCATTGCACTCAGGCTGGTAAAGTTGTTCCTGACACCAACTGAGGACGCCGCTTCCTCTCTCGACATCCTAGTATCAAGCCCAAATATTGTCAATATTTGGAGAAGATACGAGCAAAAGTCTCTGCCACAGTTGAGGAACAGCGGCGATGGTATCAGACACTGAGAAGTCTTATGCGCCAGCATAAGATTATTCCCGAAAATATCTGGAACTGTGATGAGAAGGGCATTATTATGGGTTTAGCAGTTGGTCGGCAAAAAAGCTATTGTTCGAACAAATGCCAAATCGAAGGTTGCTGTAACTGATGGTAGTCGGAAGTTTTGTTCACCATCAGTGCTACAGGTGCAATAATTCCCCCCTTTGCCATATGGGCGAACAAGGTTCATTGCATCGGATTTTACGGTTCTACTGGTACTCATTCAAGGCCTGCAATATTCAGTAGATCACCAAGTGGATATATGGATGATGGTTTTAGGCCTTGATTATATATCTAAGCACTTCGGCCAATACACCACCCCAAGAATTAACACTCCGGACATCCCCCCCCCCAAATGGAGAATGCTTATTGTGGATGGTCATAGCTCTGATGTCCCCTGGCCAGTAGTCGAAGATGCTTTAGATTGCCGAATCGCTCCATATTGTCTTCAACCTCACTCCACGCACCTAATGCAACCTCTTGATGTTGCATGCTTTGGTCCATTAGGGCGAGCATATCGAACTACACTTCAGGACTTCATATATGAGCACCCTGGCCAATCATTTGGGAAGCAGGAGTTTTGGTACTGCCTCTATAATGCACGGGATCAAGCATTAACCAAGTCAAATATTTTAAGTGGGTTTGAGGCATCGGGGATATGACCATTCTGTCCAGAGGAGGTCCTTGGAATGCAGTCCACTACTGGTAAATCTACAATAGAACTGGAACCATCTACTTATTACGGGCGAGCCGTAGACCCCGAATATATCCCGCAAAAGGCGTATACTGGCGGATATATCGCGAAAGAGGTAGCTTGGGTGATATATCGAAGAAGGGGATATATGGTGAGATATTGATGGGAATATACCCGAAGTCACAGTAAGGCGTGCTCCATAAGAGCAAAGCTATATGAGTCTTAGACAGGACACCGCTTGGGGCTTAATTCTTCTAACTATGGAACTAAATAAATCCCCCACTCATTCTACCATGGGAGTGAAAGGCTTTTCCCACGTATACATTAACTATGCCAGCCATCATGCGATCCCCGCATTCAAGCTGACGTACATGAAATAAACCCCAAGCTTTCTCCAATCACGATATATGAATGACATATTGCAATATATAAAACCGAAACTGTGATAACACACATGAGTGATTACCCTGAGCTCACACAACTTCCTTATGCCCATCCTTTATACGCTACTCAACGCACTAGACCCTGTGTTTCCTGTGGGTAATCAGGCCGCAGGTTAGCGAGTCCTGTAGGGAAATGGGCTCTGCCACTCTGGACGTAGGTCCCTGATCTGAGCCGCAACACTACTCCATTTAAGATGGCCAGCCTCCGATCAGAAGCTTTAAGCCTTCCAATGACCCCCCACTCCCGTGCAATCTTGCAGGAAACTCTCATATATTTCGAAAGCAAGGTAATTCAGCACCGGGTAATTGAGCCCAACTCCTTAGAGCTTCGTTCTGGTAAGCGGGCAAAGCCGCGTTCACAAAAACAAATTAAGGGCCTCCGAACACTCGATCGAGCCTATATTGAACAAGATAAAGCTCGTGTTGCTGCTGCTGAGGTCCTTGAGGCTGAAAAGGTTGCCAATCGAGAGGCACGGAGGCTAGCTAAAGAATTGAAGGCTATGAAAGCAAAGGAGGCTGCAAATGCATCAAAGCAGACAAGAGGTGGTTCTCAGGCAGCTCGGGGACGTGGTCGCGGGCATATAGCTCGATCTCGGACTAGCAGGCGGTCAAAATATGATGCCGAGGGAGCTGATTTAAAGACTGCTCATTCGTCTGTGTCAGTCGACGTTTTACTGCCTCTCTGTGAATAGATATTCAAATTGGGGAGTTGTGTTTAATTCCCCTTCATCCTAAGGATAGTACAAGCAATGTCAATGTAAACCGTAACACCGTTGAGTATGCAAAGCCCATGTAACTTATAAAGCCCATTCTCTAAACAAACCGAACTCCATCCCATACTCAGTCAGTTATCCTTTTAAATAAGGTGAAACATTCGCCACTTACCCTATAGCACAGTCGTTTTCAGCAATCCTTTCCTCCAGGCTCCTGGCATTTTTCCACCATCGCAACCATTTCCTTCACGAGTGTCTTATTCCCAACGGCCGCCTGCATCAGCGAGTACACGCCATTTCCGCTAGCCATAACTCTCTGTTCAAGTCCTTCGACCCTGTCTCCTATGCCTTTGACCCCCGACTTGAGCTTCTTGAACTCCGACTTGAGCTTCTTGAACTTCGCCTTGAGGACGTTCTCTGACTTGTCGACCTTGTTGCCGACTTCGTTGGCTGATTCACGATTATCTTTCACTACGTAAATGCCAACAGTGACAGTCACAATAGCATTTAGGGCGCCGGAATTTTGCTGTACTAAAGCCTACGAGAGGACAATGAGTTAGTTAACTCCCCGTAATCATAATTAGGAGAGAGTGAGAACTACTCGAATACTGGCGAAGCTCATTTCTGGATTTCTTGTCCTCGACGCCTTGAAGTTTTATTCGTCAGTTTGCTGTTGCAGAGATGCCACTATGTACTGTACAGTATATGCAGTTGCTAGCGCCTCTTGGCTACAGGGCTATCCCTTTGGGACATTCGCCTAAAACGGGAGCGGTTCAGGCAGAACATGCTAATAACTTCACTACCTAACTAGGTAATAAAGGAAAAGTAGTTACTTAGATATCTAGCTGCTTATAGAAAGGGAGCGAGCTCGTCATGACGAGTTGCTATTACCTAGGTAGGTATACTCGATTGCATCTTGCTGCAAATACCATACTACAACTCCGATAGTGTATGTCTATTTACAATATCCTCAGCACGTACACTTGTGATGTGATCTGTACATGATTAGCCCATTCCTCCATTCGCTGACTTTGTACTGTATCTTCCTAATCCATCAACTCATATGCAGCATAGGGCTGCTGTTATATCTGCTCGAAGCTTTCCCACACATGACTGACAATGTTTGCCTTTTTGATATTCCGTCTACCATTCTTCAACCCACACAGTACCCGCAGTCTCATACACTTCCATAACACACTCTGCAAACATCATCAAGTATACCTCCCATTGCACTGCAGTCAACACTTTGACCTTAGTATCACAATGAAAGATATGTCGCCATGGAAGTAGGTATTGCCTATAGAACTTGCTATAGCATTGCAAATCTCATCCAAACTAGGTACCTCCTTTCCCTTTGCTATGTGCTCTTCAACAGCAAGCTTGCGATTTCGGAAAGACTTTTTGCAATGTCGACCCGACTGTCAACATCATTTGAGGCATCCATAATATTTAACACCATGCCATAAATTCCATGTGATGCCTCTTGCCATTTAGCTAGCCCTGCTCCAGACTTCAGCTTGTGATTCCATGTCTCACAGGCCATTTGTAGTAGTAACTTGAAGCAGAAGAGGGCTATGTTGTCGAGCATATATTGTTCATTTGGAGGCTGTTTGCAGCCAATACCTTTGTACGTACTTAGCTGTATTGCCAGTGTTGTCAATGGCAGTAGCAGCTTGAATAGCCTGTTCGCATAGCTCACGATTTTTGGTCTCAGTGAAGCAGTACATAGCATCCTTAAGCAGTTGATATATGGGTTTGTTGGCGTCGGAACCAAGTCGCCGGAGCAGGGTTCGGTTGGAATGGACAGAGCAAAGAAGATGAGTTATCTCCTGCTCGCCTGTATTGAGACCTGGAAATCCCAGGCGAATTGCACGCGCATGCACGCTGCTCAGTTGCATAATCATCGGTCATGATATACCGTGGCTACCATTTGCTTAAATATATGGACATTTTTTTGGGGGGGGAATCATTAATCGTATTGAGCCTATCTAGACTATGACGATGGACCGCAGCCTCCTGTTTTAACCAGGTGCCTTTCTCTCCTACCGGGCCAGTCCCTGCCCTCCCCCACTATTTACATACTAGAGTTTAACTACCCTCAAGCTACAAACCTCGCCACCGCCGCACACCATTCCGCATCCTCCCTCGCCTGTTCCCTCGATCTTCCTACTCCATCTCCCACCCATGGGCACACGTATAGGTAGGTCGCATTCTGCGGAGTCCAACCATCGCACACGCAGCTCGCATTCTCCGCCTTCCCTAACTCTCTCAGCCATTGTCGTTGGGGGCAAATATATGGACATTGATATTAGCTCTATTTGGGGAGCCCATATAGCGGGTCCATCTAGCGGGTGTGTATGGGGGGATAATGGGGGGTCCATATGAGGGGCCCATATGATGGGTGTGTACTCCGTATGGGGTTCCCATATATAACGAATTCAATTCAAACATACCACTACACCACTGTTTTATATATCTTAATCCTTCAGCAATGATCTCTCCGTTCTCTCGCTCAACAACCAAGTGCGCAGTCAGGGTCCCTCATTGCGAACAAGACATGATATCCTATCCAGATCGACTTCTAAAAAAAAAAGGTCGCAGATGTCAACTAGTTACTACTTTACGGGGGGTCGTGCAACCAGACTATTACTACTTATGGGTTTCGATTTGATTGCCTCTACTTATCTTTTAGCCGAATATGTATGTATGAGATAAGCTAAATAAGTAGAACACCTACTTAATAATTTCACCAGAAACGCTACTGAAGAGATATTTGGCAGGAAGTACCTACGGATAGCCAGCTTGGAGAGCAGAGTTTGTTGCGAGACCTTTAGCAAGTTCAGCCAGAGCTTTCGAGTCATCCAGTGCAGAGCAGCAACCACGGTTTTCTCATCTACAACTTTGACGAGGGAATTCTCAACAACCATAGGGCCCCATACCTGCCAAAGATACCCATTTGATACCTAAGATACCCTTGATTTTTGCCCATACACTAGGAAAAACCCAACATGTCGGAAGAGTCAGAATTTAAAGGTGCTGACAGGATAGATGATGAGACCTCCATTACATTTGGCACAAGAAGAAAGACGTTCTCGTGTTAAAAATGCTGACTGGACTCCAACAAAAACCTCCACTTCTGTACTATAAAGTCTAGCAACGTATTTGTGATCTCTGATCTCTTTCTGTTCACCATCCAAACTTTAAGGCCATATCTGATAACCTGTTTGGATATGCAAGTCGTGCAAGTAGCATACATACACCATCCTGTTTAATCCTATTGCATCCCTTTATATGATCTAGTATTTTTAATACTACTACCAGGCGCTGAACCTCTTCTTGTGTAAGCTGGAAGTAGGTTTTCGATGCATTATTGAATAGCTCATCTAAGTTGAGATGTCCTTCTTCTCGGAGTTGACCCGTCAATTAAATTGACCCCCACTGTATTTTGATTTGTGTCTGCAGTATCTGGTGATGAATTTTCAATTGCTGGACTCAACGCTGGTGTATCTGAATTCGTATGATGACAGCTGGACAGACAGTAGGGGGGAATCATAACCCCCTATCATCCAGAACCAAATGAAACACGATGTTGTACCCGTGATTATACAATCATCCGAGCTATGCAATAATCACTTTCCATTCCCGAATAAACAGATACATAACTAAATAATAAATAAATAAATCTTTTAGAACAAGCTTCGCCCCCCAATTCAGTAATAAAATAACTTGCATCGCTGAATAAGCAGAAACTCCTGTTATTGGAGTCATGGACAAATCGTCCTTCTTTCGTCGGCCCTATCTTAATACTCCAACTGCCGGCGTCGCCATGGTCTTGGATTGCTCATTCGTCTGCGTCACTCGACGTTTTACTGCCTCTTTGTAAATAGATATTCAAATTGTGGAGTTGTGTTAAATTCCCCTTCATAAGGATAGTACAAGCAACATCAACGTAAACCGTAACACCGTTGAGTATGCAAAGCCAATGTAACTTATAAAGCCCATTCTCTAAACAACCAGCCATTGTCAAACAAATATCCGAACTCCATCCCATACTCAGTCAGTTATCCTTTTAAATAAGGTGAAACATTCGTCATTTACCCCATAGCACAATCGTTTTCAGTAATCCTTTCCTCCAGACTCCTTGCATTTTTCCACCATTGCAATCATTTCCTTCACGAGTGTCTTATACCCGATGGCCGGGGTGTGCCCCCTTGGCTGAGCGGTTTGTACTCGGTCTTGTGTTGCCTTCGCAGGAGAAAAGTCCAGAGTTCAGGCTCCAACTGCGCTGCCAAATTCTGTAACTTCTTTATCACTTCTTTCATGGGTATTGGGATCAGTGGTTCGGCGTTTATGCAGCTTGTTCTTCCGTGGGTACACTCAAACCTTCAAAGTGATGGGAAAGGGGCCGTCTCATAGCCTACTCCTCCCTTCGGGGGAATGACGTAGAGACAAAAAAAAATAAAAAATCCCTGATGGCCGCCTGCATCAGCGAGTACACGACATTTCCACTAGCCTTAGCTCTCTGTCTCCTATGCCTTTGACCTCCGACTTGAGCTTCTTGATCTTCGCCTTGAGGACGTTCTCTGTTTGAGTTCTGTCACAAACACAGGACGCTTGTCCTTAGATACAATACCAAATCTTCCTGACGCAGTCAAAACATACCCTTCTCCGATAACATTGCCCAAGATACTAGAGAATGACATAATGAAGGAACATATAGAACAGACTTGAGACGTAAAACGTTGAGTGAACCATCAGGAAGGGAGGCATTCAATAAAACAGTGCCTATACCTTCAGGGAGAGGAAGATTATCCCTTCCTACTCCTATAGTTCCGTCGCGCGATTCAAGATGTTCAAAGAGTTTATTTCAGATGCCATATGAGTACTTGCACAAGTATCGAGTTTCCAAGTATATGTGTGACTTGAAGTACTAACCTGAACATTATTCGGTAGTTCAAGACCCATCGCATTTGATGATGCTTGAACTACAAGTCCAGTTTGTTGTGTGGTTTGGCAAGCTTGAGCTTGATCTTGCTATCGCTTTTGATCTCGCTTGAGCTTCCTACAGTCTTGCCAAAGATGCCATTCAGACGTACCACCATGACGTTTGCAGTTGGCAAACTTTGGTGGTAGGCTGAGATTTATGTCCTTTCGCGCGAGAGGAATGGTGAACTTGCTTGTTATTTCTAGTAACAAGCGCTATGTCAGAGGCAGCTTCTCCCAATTGATTGTTGGAAAAGAGGCTGTTCATCCGATGTCGGGCTTCTGCATATGAGAGATCAGCCTTAGTTGTTAGATTATCCACTGGGTTTGGATAATGCTCACTCAGGGCTGCTAAAAGAAAATCGCGTTTTGCAAAGTCTTCTTCCAGAAATGCTCTCAGTTTCTGACAGTAAGGGTCAGGACCGGCAGTCATTTCATAGACTCGATTCCATTGATCATCAAATTTGTCCATGAAGTCAGACACTGGATTACCTTTCTCAATCTTCGTAGAGAGGAGACATAGGCCAGCGACCTGATGAACAAATGAGAAAGCTGTGTCTCTCTAGTAAGCTTCCTTGAGTTATTTTCAGATTCCATGCGGAGATCTGTATTTGGAGACTTTCTTAAGGATTGACTTACTTATGACCTGGATCAAAATTAATAAAGCATGCTTGGATAATGATTGATACCCAGCATGATCGGAAGGAGATGCGCGAGAATCAAGTTCCAAACTTTCAACAATATCATAAACTCCCATCGCATCAAAGACCAGTGCCATCTGTGAAGCCCAATCCTCGTAATTATGCTGTCCCTCAAGTCGCTCGATATTATCAAGCTTGACCGCAGCTGGTTTAAAATTCCTCGGTAGGGCAAAGGATTTATTACTTGCAGACGCTTCTGCAGTTTGAAATGGTTCGTTAGCAGCTGCTGTTGATCGAGGTTGAAATGGAAGGGTTTGGAGAGGGGCAGGTGATGCGTCCACCATTGAGCTGTCTTCTCGGTGGGATGATTTTGCCATATTGACCATTGTAATCGTATACTGAGCGGTAGGTCTGACTGAGTGGGGGGTTTGTATTGCGGTGCCCCAGGCTCATAACCTTTGAGAATAGAGTCAGAGGCAAGCTCGTTCGTACTACTTATTCGTATAGTAGAGAGCGAGTGAGTGTCCTATATAGAGCGAGCTCGCATACATAATTGTGCTGGATGTCGTATGCTGTGCGGTGCCTTGAAATAAAGAACAGCAGTCATGACGCGATGGCTTACAATGTCTCGCCTAAAACACATGCTGTTTTTATTCTCCAGTTTGTATGAGGGATGTGAGAGATGATCATCACGTGAGTAATGATGCCTGAGTGACGTAACAGAGCACTCAATCATGTATCTTCCGAGCTCATCACAGCTTCCATAGCTTCTTAATTACAGAACACATAACGTCCAGATATATATGAGTGTTTCTTCATTGGCCAGATTTGTACTGCTGAACAAGGGGAGCCCGTACCTACTGCGAAAAGTGACAACATAGCTCCCCTCTGCCAAGTTACCCCTATCATAGAGCTATTACAGCGTAGCGTATGGCAGTTATACCAGTATTTTATTGTTTTATTGTAGACTTGTGTACGGAGTCTCACAACAAAAGTTGCCATACGCACTTCTCATGTAGTTAGCAATAAAGAATTGAATCCAATCTCTAATTTCATCCTCACTCATGACATCAAAAACCTCCCGCATATTGGCGACGTCGCCCCTTGAGAGCATAGACTACACATCAGTCTTTTCTCATCATTCATGCTGTTTGGCGTAATTGCGACTCGAAGCTTGTATCTATTGCGGTACGGTGTCTCGTCAGTAGCTGCGGGAGCAATAATTTTGTTATGAAGTGTATTAGAACCGTCCCGAGTAGCGCAATCCCTTCCGGAAGGTTGAGAACGCAGCTGACGATGTGTAGATAGTCCAACCAAAAAGATTGCCAGACTTTGTTCAAGTCCATAAGTAGAACGATTGCTGGGTAGCTTGAAAAGGTGTTTGTTGAAAGTAGCTCCAGGCATGCTTCAATAGCATCCCCACTTTCCACGCTCTCCGTTGTTTCGATGGCAACTAGCATGCACATTCATACCTTTAACATAACCGCTATCAACAATGGGGATGTCTAAGGTTCCTTTGAAGGTATAGTTCCTAAGTTTGATGTTAAGAAGATTCTTGTTCGTTGATGCTACGAAGAACTGAGAGCCATGGGGGAGCTGAATGTGCTTATTAAGCCAATCACCGTATTCATTGGAGTCTTCCTCCTCGTGTAAACTCCAGATGAACGGAACAACGGGTCTTGCAACTGATATTACATTGAAGATGGCAGTTCGCCTTGATAGTCCTAGGTCCTAAAGAAAGAGTTGGAATTCAGGCTGTGGCACCTGGGAAATCGAAAAGGCCTTCCCCGCTTGAAGACTGGAATGGATGTCTGTTGTTTCTTTGGTTTCAAATAATACAATACTCTGATAAATGATTTCTTACCTGCTACTCTTTTCATCAATGCGCTCAAACATAACAGCAAGATCATGGGTTCTTTTTTCTAACGAAATAGTAAAAGGAAATGATCGTCATAGTCTAGATAGGCTCAATACGATTAATGATTCCCAAACAAAAAAAAAAAATGATTAGCATAAGTGCTTTAAAGATCACTAACGTCAATATATCGCTTACGACCAGAAGACAAGGAGGGGACTATGATAGTACAAGCTTTACAAAACAAAGTAATCTCACATGGATGCATTCCTCCTTGGGCGCATCGTTACCGCTGAAAAAAATGTTCTCGATTTCCTCCATCGGATTCAGCACGTCGATCCGATCCGGGTTACTGTCGTTGTCGTTTGGTAGATTCCATTTGAGTTGTAGATGACGGGCATCGACATCTTTGAAACCGTGCGACTTCTTTGTCTTGATGAGGTCCTTGAGCTCACCAACCATTTGGTTCTTTTTAACCCTGACCGAAAAGGGTGTGGCGTCCTCTCCGTAAAAAAAGGTAACGAATTGGGCGAGACCCTTCGCAAAGTTCATCTAGACGTGGCGAGTGGAGGTGACTGTAACGGGCACGGGCTCCAGGGAGCGCGCGGTCTAATACTCGGGGATTGGGAACTGGTGAGCTAAGAACTCGTGGATGAAGGACTAGAGGACCAATAACTCATGGACTAATAAACAACGTTGTATATGGAGTTAGATACGAGTCGTTGCGTGAGGAAGCAAGTTTGCAATACGTCCAACCGCGGTCATGGGTAGAAGAGACACTGGTAGAGCAGATGCGGGAAGGCCCCGGACTCTGATGTGATGGGGACACAAGGGAGTGAAGGGAAACGAGGAAGCGGACATGCGAGCGAAGATGGAAGTGGAGATGGGATGGTGGTTGCAGAGGACAGAGATCGCCACACCAGCGGGTATCAGGCAAGAGTTCCCAGTATACCCGAGGGCACCGGCGCACATGAAGTGGCCCCCGATGGCAGTGAAAGGGCTGGTGTATATGGTGACGGACAAGGGGCCACAACAGCAGTGGCTGTGGGAGATAGGCAAGTCAGAGGAGCAATGGTGTGTCTGCGATGGCTGGACGCCGCAGAATGCTGCACACTTGTTGGGGTACCCATGGGTAGGCGATGGCAAAGGGCGTACGAGCGAGATGATATGGGAAGATGAGAGATGGTGCGAAGCGGTGGCGGAGTTCATTGTATAAATGTAGATTGTCGGGGAGGGCAGGAACTGGCCCGCGTGGAAGAGAGAGGCCACCCAGTACCACGGGAGCTGCAGTCCATCGCCATATTCTAGATAGGATAAATGCGATTAATGATTTTTTAAAAAAAAAAAAGAAGCGAGGAAGGAAGAGAGCATTAGGGAGAACATAGACAGGTTTTTTTTATAGATGTTCCGGGCCCCCCGCGAGAACGCAGATTCGCGAGAGGCCCGGGCGACTCGCGAGTGGCCCGGTTCGCGGGGGGCCCGGGCCCCGCGGGAGCGTAC